>ERZ827168.2619-NODE-2619-length-20384-cov-9.526342_pt1 | contig 20384 bp, 13 predicted proteins | sample MGYA00519868_ERZ827168 | MGnify/ENA primary metagenome ERZ827168 (study PRJEB31778, sample SAMEA3449271) | human gut metagenome | biome: human gut; feature: human-associated habitat; material: faeces | place: United Kingdom | collected 2010/2012 ...
ATTACTCTGATTACTCTGATTACTCTGATTACTCTGATTACTCTGATTACTCTGACAGCTCTGATTATTTAACCCGCAGATGACAATATTCCTGATCATAACCGCCTGTCTGTGCTACGCCGCGTCCGTCTGGGCACTGGCCACGCGCATCATGCTGGGTCCCGTGCTGTCGTACATCGGGCTGGTGCTGCTCAGCGTCACCACACGCAACGGCTACCCGCTGCTGCCCGTCAACGGCACCATCCTGACCGGATGGTTCTGCATGACATTGGTGGTATCCGTCATCATCATGCTGCAGCCCGAGCCGGTGCGCCGGCAGACTCGCGGCATGGGTTACATGATAGTGGGCGCCGTCACCGGACTGGCCATCGGCCTGCTCGCATTCTCCGCTTCGAAAAACCTCACGATGCTATATTCGTTCATGATCCTGGCCGTGATAGCCGGAATCTTCTTCGGGCTGCTGCTCTATTCGCGCACGCCCGACGGCCGTCCACTGGCCATCGGCTCGCAGAACTTCTTCAGGTATCTGCTGGCCAAAGGATTCCCTACAGCCATAACCATGATGCAGATCGGCGTGGCCGCCGTGCTGACAATAGCAGTATATTGAAACACAATACATGAAGATATTCCGAAACATACTCATACTCACCGCGCTGGCAGCGGGCACCGTAGGCGTCACCGCCCAGAACGCCGCCCTGGATGGCAGCGCCCACGGCCACGCACTCGTCGGGGTTGATGCCCTTGAAGCCTTCCTTGCCGGTCAGCTTCTTGACCTCATCCTGCACGGCCGGGATACGCGTCGAGCCGCCGACCAGAAGGACCTTGGAAATATCGTTGGCGGTCAGACCGGCATCGGACATCGCCTGCTTGACCGGGCCTGCGGTCGCTTCGACCAGATGAGCGGTCAGCTCGTTGAACTTTGCACGCGTCAGCGTGACGTCCAGATGCTTCGGGCCTGTTGCGTCAGCGGTGATATACGGCAGGTTGATGTTCGTGGAGGTCACGCCGGACAGCTCGATCTTGGCCTTTTCGGCGGCTTCCTTCAGTCTCTGCATGGCGACCTTGTCGTTGGACAGATCGATGCCCTCTGCCTTCTTGAATTCGGAAACGAGGTAGTTCATGACGCACTCGTCGAAATCATCGCCGCCGAGGTGGGTGTTGCCGTTGGTGGCAAGGACTTCGATAACGCCGTCGCCGATGTCCAGAATGGAGACATCGAACGTGCCGCCGCCGAGGTCGTAGACCATGACCTTCTGCTCGGCTTCCTTGTCGACGCCGTAGGCCAGAGCGGCTGCGGTCGGCTCGTTGATGATACGCTTGACGTCCAGACCCGCGATCTTGCCTGCATCCTTGGTGGCCTGACGCTGTGCGTCGTTGAAATATGCGGGAACGGTGATAACGGCCTCGGTGACGGTGCCGCCCAGATATGCCTCGGCGTCCGCCTTCAGCTTCTGCAGGATCATCGCGGAGATCTCCTGCGGGGTGTACTTCTTGCCGTCGATGTCGACCTTGTAATCGGAGCCCATGTGACGCTTGATGGAAGCGACGGTGCGCTCGTGGTTGGTAACGGCCTGACGCTTTGCGACCTGACCGACCATTCTTTCACCGGTCTTGGAGAACGCGACGACGGACGGGGTGGTGCGGTTGCCTTCGGCGTTCGCGATGACGACGGGTTCGCCGCCTTCCATAACGGCGACGCAGCTGTTGGTAGTGCCAAGGTCAATGCCAATAATCTTACTCATAATAATTTCCTCCTATATGAATGCCTGTATTTACAAATTTAGATGCTGCCGGTTCCCCGGCTTGGGTGCTTTTTTAATTTGCGACCTTTACCATTGCGAAGCGGACGACCTTTTCGCCGACCTTGAAGCCTTTCTGGAAGACCTCTGCAATGACGTTTTCGCCAAGCGCTTCGTCCTCGACGTGCATGACCGCGTTATGAAGCTGCGGGTCAAAGACCTCGCCTGCCGCGCCGAAGCTCACGACGCCCAGCTTTTCCATGACGGAGACGAGCTGGTTCATCGTCATCTCGACGCCCTTTTTAAACGCGGCATCCTGCGTCTCCTGCGCCAGCGCCCGCTCGAGATTGTCGTACACGGGAAGGAACTTCTCGACCGTCTCCGAACGGATGTCGGTATAGAGGCTTTCCTTTTCCTTCTGGCTGCGCTTGCGGTAGTTGTCGTATTCGGCGGCCAGCCGCAGATAGCTGTCATGCTCCTGTGCCAACGCCTGCTGCGCCTTTTCAAACTCGCTTGCCTCCTGCTGCTTGGCTTCCTCGGGCTTTTTTTCCTCGGACTGCTTCGCGGCTTCGGCTTCGGTCTGCTGCGCAGCTTCTTCTGTCTGCTCGGCTGCGGAGGCGGCCTGTGCCTTTTCCTCCGAAGCCGGATTGCTGTTTGTTTTCTTACTCATATCTATGCCTCCGGGTCATTGTGCTTATTTTCCGGCCCTTCGATCGCCGGGGTCTGGTTTTTCTGGAACATCCGACTCAGGTTCTCGGCGAAGTAGCTCAGCCGGGCGGTGATCTGCGCGTAATCCATTCTGGTCGGGCCGACCACGCCGATCAGGCCCTGCATCCCGTCGCCGATGTCGAACTTCGTCATGACGACGCTGGTGTCGCGCAGCTCCTTCGACACGTTTTCCGGGCCGACCAGGATCTGCGTCCGGCTGTCCGGGGAAAGTGCGGCGGGAAGATTGGAGACCACATCCTCGTCAAGTGCGGAGAGCATTTTCTGCGCCTTGTCGATGTCGTGGTACTCCGGCTGGCCGAGAAGCTTGGCCTGCCCGGTCATGTAGACCTCGCTGTGCTCCTGGTGCAGAAGCGACGTGACGAAATCCATGATGACGGGCACGAGGCTGGCCGCATTTCCGGCGCTTCTGGTCACGCGGGACAGAAGCTCGGGGCTGAGCTGTTCGGCGGTCAGCTCCGTGACGCTTGCGTTCAGCACTGCGCCGAGAAGCTTCAGATCCGCCTCCGTCAGCTCGACCGGGAGCCGGATGAGCTTATTCTTGACGGAGCTGTCGCTCAGCATCACGACGAGAATAAAGCTGCCGCTGTCCGCGAGGATCAGGTCGAACCGCTTGACTGTCAGCCCGGCGGCACGCGCCGCCATGGCGTAGGCGGGCAGATTCGTCATCTGCGAGACAAGCTTGCCGACCTGCGAGACGACCTTGTCGACCTCCTGCATTTTCAGCTCCATCGCCTGATTGATCGACTTCGTTTCATCGGTCGACAGGCGGTAGTCCTGCATCAGCTCGTCGACGTACAGCCGGTACCCGGCAGGCGACGGGATGCGTCCGGCGGAGGTGTGCGGCTGCTCCAGATATCCGAGCGCCGTCAGCTCCGCCATCTCGTTGCGGATGGTCGCGGAGGAAAAATCCATGTCCGGCATCTGCGCAATGGTCTTGGACGCCACCGGCTCCGCCGTGCGGATGTAAAGATCCACGATCGCACGCAGGATCTTCTTTTTCCGGTCTGAAAGCTCCATGGTTCGTTCCTCCTTTCGCCTTAGCACTCTTTATCCCTGAGTGCTAAACGCAGTGTACCACCGCCTGCCAGCGTTGTCAATACCTACAGACTTAAATTATTTGTGAACAATTCATATCTTATGTATGAATGCCCCGGCGGGGCGGTTTTATCAGCCGCGGCGCCCGGATCCGCAGCATCAGCCGGCTTCCCGGACAGCGTTCCTGCCCGTCCGGCGGGGACTGCAGGGCGGGCTTTGTCTGCCGTTCAGGGATTATATAGACAAAATCCACAAAAAATTCCCGGTAAAATTTACGTAAAATCGGTAAAATCTCCGCAAGGGCACTGGATTTTAACGGGTGGAACTGCTATACTATGAAATACAGAACTCTGCGACTGCGGCTCCCTTGACCTGCAGCCGCTTTCGTGTCTGTATCAATCCGCAGAAGGAGGGTTCAAAAAAGGTGCTTCGCGCGGGACAGGCCCGCGCACGACACAAACATTCGAATTCTGAAAGAAATCAGGAGGAAATGCAAGCATGAAAAAACGCACAACGCGGTGTCTCGCGCTGCTGCTGGCAGTCGTCATGGTCCTTTCGGTCATGCCAATCGCCATGGCGGAGGAGACAACGCAGACGCAGACCTACACCAAGGTCACAAGTGCAGCCGAACTGACGGCTGGCAAGTATGTACTTGTGACGGATACAGGCTATGCGCTGGGGGAATATGACAACGGAAAGAATCCGTGGATTACGGCAATCACCCCCAGCGTAAAAGAGGATAAGATCGAAAATCCGACCGCAGGTGTCTGGACGCTGACCGTTGATACAGACGGCGTCGTTATGACGGACGCGAAGGGAACTTCGATTGCACCGAAGGGCGGCAACAATAACGGAATCGCGTCTGGCAGCTATAAATGGGCAGCCAGCTTTGCTGACGGCAAATTTACCTTTGCCGGAACGGGTGACGATACTGTCACGCTCGCCAGTAACAAGGGAAACGGAAATAAGTTCAGAGCGTATAAGAACTCAACTGTAAACGGCGGCTATCCGCATGAGTTTACGCTCTACAAGCTCACTGAAACGCAGAAGCAGCAGGTCGAAACCCCAACTGCGAACGTAGAAAACGGCGCTGAGATCGAGGTTGGCACGGAGATCAAGTTCGAGTGCAAGACCGAGGGCGCGACGATCTACTACAAGACCGCAGGCACGGAGTATCAGGCATACACCGGCCCGATCTCGGCTTCGCATAACGAGACGTATACCGTCAAGGCCACGAAGGACGGCATGGAGGACAGCAAGGAGCTGGTCGTCTCTGTCGATGTCTTTGAGTGGGTCAACAAATACGTCAAGGCCGATACGATTGCGACCGGCGATCAGGTCGTGATCTACAATGCTGGCAACGGCTATGCTGTCGCTGGCGAAATGCTGGGCAGCTACTATCTCAAACCCGCCGCGGCGACGGTTGCTGAGAATGCCCTGACGGCGGACAGCTTTGATAAGCTGGTCTGGACGGTCACGAAGAACGAGGACGGTACATACTCTTTCAAGCAGGGCACAGATACCACCCTCACGATGGGCACGAACAACGGCAAGTTCAACCTGAACCTGACCGGGGACGGCGCGGTAAAGTGGGACGTTGAAACCTGCAATGCAGAAAATGCGTCCTACTATATGTCCGGCAATGGCTTGACCGGCCAGTATGGCAAGGTCTACATGGAGTACTATGCCAAGTACACCGAGTTCAGCGCCTACTGCACCAGCACGGATCGTCTGACGGAGAAGGACTTCGGCATGACGTTCTACAAGCTGACGCGGGAAAAGAACTTCATCGGCGGCCTTGTGCCTCCTCCCACCCCGACCCAGAAGGTCGCGACCCCGACGGCTTCCCCCGCTACGGGTGAAGTAGAAAAGGGCACGAATGTCACGTTCTCCTGCGCGACGGAGGGTGCGACGATCCTCATTGCCACGGACGGCACGACCTTTAACGAGGGTACCGAGGCGACGGTGAATGAAGACGTCACCTTCACAGTCAAGGCCACGAAGGCCGGCATGGACGACAGCGACGAAGCGACGTTCACCTATACGGTCAGGAAAGAAGATGGAGAGGACAAACTTGGAAAGCTAACTTCTGCTGACCAGTTGACAGACGGCTCTTATGTCATGATTGTTTCCACCGGCTACGCACCGCTGGAACTCAGCGGGAAGTGGCTGACGGTTGTACAGCCGACTGTAGCGGAGGACAAGGTGACGAAGACGGAAGGCGCGGTTTGGACGCTGAAGGTAAGCGGACAGTCTGTTACGCTGACTGATAAAAACGGCATGGCCATTGCACCTTCCGGTGGAAACAGCAATGGCATTCAGTCTGGTAATTATAGCTGGGCGTGGTCGTTCAGCGCAGAAAATCAGACCTTCAAATTTATGGGTGCCGGTGATGATACTGTTACGCTGGCCAGCAATACCAGCACGGATTCTACATACGGTGGGTTTAACAAGTTTAAAGCCTATAAGAACAACACGGTTGCAAGTCAGCAGTATCCGTGCGAGTTCACGCTCTACCGGGTCGACCCTGCATCTGCTGACCAGCCTTCCGGCGATCTGCCCAAGCCCGGCGACAAGTTCGTGATCTACAACCAGAACGCACAGGCGGTTCTGGCGGCGGAGAACGATTCCAAGTCCATTGAAAAGGCGGCAGCCACCGTCGCGGACGGCAAGGCCACCCCGGCGAACGGCGCTGTCGTGTTCACCGTCGAGCAGAACGGCGAATACCTCCGCTTCAAGAGCGATGCGTATGGCTATCTCTGTGCCAACGGCACCGGCAACAACGCGTTCTACAGCAAGGACTTCTCCGAAGAGGGCGTTACGACTGACGACGCCGACTGGCTCGTCCGCGAATGCTCCGGCGGCGTGGGCGGCTATGAGATGGAGAGCCGCACGGCGAAGTTCAACAATAGGTATAGCCAGTGGTTGGAGTACTACTCCGATTCGTTCAAGACCTACAGCATGGATAAGAGCAAGGTCACGGATTACACCATCTACTCCTTCTTCTTCTATCCCGTGGCGGACGGCGTGAATGTGGACGGCGGCCTCGTCGTGCAGCCCACCATCACCTTCCCCGAAACCATGCTCCCGGCCTATGTCGGCAGCGATTACGAGTTTGAACTCGAGATCGACACAATCTATGAAATCGACAATCCGTGGATCGAGTACAGTGTCAAGAAGGCCGACGGAACGTACATCCCCGGCTATCTCGGCGAGCTGCAGGGCAACACGGACGTGGAGGTTCTGGACGGCTTCACCACCGGCAAGGGCCGCGTCCATATCACGGTCTTTGATTCGGATATCGCGAAAGCAGCTGAGGCCGGCAGCACGATGACCCTGACCTTTGCGTTCAAGGATATCAAGGGCAACGAGGCCAGAGCGTCCTGCACCGTCGACATCCTCGACGAGCCCGTGATCTCCAACGTAACGCCCGCGCAGGGCGCGCAGACCGGAGCCGAAAAGCGGCCGGAGATCTCCGCGGAGATCTCAAACGCTGGCGAGAACGCCAGCGTAACGATGACTGTCAACAGTGAAAAGGTCGATGCTGTCTACGCGAACGGCAAGATCACCTACACCCCGGCTGCCGATATGGCGGACGGCAAGGTCACGGTGACTGTGACGGTCAAGCGTGCGGATGAAAAGGAAACCAGCAAGACCTGGTCCTTCACCATCGGCGAGGCGACCTTCCAGCGCTACTTCGGCCAGCTGCACTCCCACACGCAGTATTCCGACGGCGCTGGCTCGCTGGAAAGCGCACTGGCGTATATCAAGGCGCTGCCTGACAGCGCGAACGTTGACTTCGTCGCGTTCACCGACCATTCCAACTACTTTGACAAGTCCGGCGCAGCCAACCCCGAGGGCGCGCTCTATGACATGAGCCTTGCCAGCGCGGCGAGCCAGAATCTCTGGAATGAGTATAAGCACGCGGTCGCTGCGTTCAATAAAGAAAATGCAGGCAGCATGGTCGCCATTGCGGGCTTTGAAATGACATGGTCCGGCGGCCCCGGCCATATCAACACCTTCAACACCCCCGGCATCGTCTCCCGCAACAACACGACGCTCAACAACAAGACCAAGGATGCTGGCCTGCAGGCCTACTACAAGCTCCTGTCGCAGACAGAGGGCATCGATTCCATCAGCCAGTTCAACCATCCGGGCACGACGTTCGGCAACTTCATTGACTTCGGTTACTGGGATGCTGTTGTTGACACCCGTATGTACATGGTCGAAGTCGGCAACGGCGAAGGCCAGATCGGCGCAGGCGGCTATTATCCCAGCTACGAGCAGTACATCATGGCGCTCGACAAGGGCTGGCACGTCGCCCCGACCAACAACCAGGATAACCACAAGGGCCGCTGGGGCAACGCCAACGACGCCCGCGACGTCATCCTGACCGACGACTTCACCGAGACCGGTATCTACAGCGCGATCAGAAGCCGCCGTATGTACGCCACCGAGGACAAGAACCTCGAGATCGACTACACGGTCAACGGCAACATGATGGGCTCCATCATCGACGTTCCCGAGAAGCTGAACTTCGAGATCTCCTTCAACGATCCCGACCGCACCGATTCCATCGCCAAGGTCGAACTGGTCGTCAACTCCGGCAAGGTCGCCTATACCTGGGACAGTGCCGCAGATCTCGCCAAGGGCTCCGTCAGCGTGGAACTGGCGCCTGAGTACACCTATTACTTCGTCCGCGTCACCGAGGGCGACGGCGATCTGGCCGTGACCGCTCCCGTCTGGGTCGGCGAATCGCTCAAGCTTGGCATTTCCAAGGCTGAATGCGGCACGTCTACCCCTGTCACCGACGAAGAACTGACCATCACCACCACGTTCTTCAACAGTGAGGCGAAGGAAGCTACCATCAAGTCCATCACCTATGCCATCGGCAACGAAACCATCGGCACGGATACCACCGGTTACACGCTGGCTGCAAGCAGCACGCAGGATGTGGAATTCAAGTATACCCCGACCAAGGCCCGCATCATGACCGTCCGGATCACGGCTGTGATCGAGCAGGACGGCAAGGAGTACACCTTCACCAAGGACGTCACGCTCGATGTGCTTGACGCAAGCAAGCTTGTCTACATCGGCATTGACGCCTCGCACTACAACGAATACGTTGCAGGCAACTATAAGGACTCCATGGGCAACTTCGGCGAACTGGCTGCGGCCTATTCCGTGCGTACAGTCACGCTGAAGACCAGCGAGGAACTCATCGCGGCCTGCGGCAATTCCAAGTACAAGGCCATCATCCTGACGGCCCCGTCCCGCCGTCTGGCAGACGCGCAGACGGATCCCAGAACGTATTCCGCCGCTGAGCTGGAAGCCATCGCGGCATTCAACAATGCGGGCGGTATGGTGATCCTCGCCGGTTGGTCTGACAACTACGAGAATTACCCCATCATCCAGAGCAACCCGGCCATCAAGCATATGGCCGCGACGCAAAACGAGGTTCTGGCCAAACTCGGCTCCAGCCTCCGTATCTCTGACGACGCAACGTATGACGATGAACGCTCCGCAGCCGACGGCGTCGACAAGTGGAGACTCTACTTCTCGTCCTACAACATGGAGAACCCGCTTCTGAAGGGCGTGGAATTCGATGCAGAGCATCCGTATGACAAACTCTACACCGAACGCTTCAGCCACTACGGCGGCGCGTCCATCTACGCAGTTGACGCAAGCGGCAATGCAACCTCCACGCTGCCCGCAACGGTCAGCCCGGCAGTCTACGGCCATGCAACGACCTACTCTGTGGACGTTGACAAGGACGGCCTCGGCGGCGCAGGTATCCCGAAGTACACCTTCGCGAAAAACGATGACCGCCTGATGGTCATGGCGTCTGAGCAGCTCGAGGGCAAGGGCCTCATCATCGTCTCCGGCGCAGCCTTCATGTCGAACTTCGAGGTGCAGTACCAGGTCTCCGACAGCGGCGCGGAGAAGAACTACTCCAACTACAAGATCTGCCAGAATCTCGTCTCCATGCTCAACCAGACCGAGATCACCAAGATCGCGGATGTGCAGGCAGAGACAGAGGAGGGCGTCAAGTTCACCGTGGAGGGCATCGTGACCTCCAACGCCTCCGGCTATGACAAGGATACCGCGTTCTTCGACTGCATCTATGTGCAGGACAACACCGCCGGTATCAACGCCTTCCCGGTCGCAGGCAACTTTAAGATCGGCGATAAGGTTCGTGTCACCGGTACGACGTCCTCCTATCAGGGCGAGCGTCAGCTGGCTGTGACGACGAAGATCGAAAAGATCGCCGACGCAGCGGCTCCGGCTCCCGTGGAAGTCACTGCCGCGCAGATCAACGACGGCTCCGTCCTCGGCAGCCTCGTCAAGATCAAGGGCACGATCACCAGAGTGGAAGAGGCCGAAGGCAAGATCCAGACCATCATGGTCAGGGATGCGGCCGGCAACGAAGCACGCGTCTTCATCGACGGCTACATCACGAAGGACAAGGAAGTCCAGAACGCCATCGTCGGCAATCAGGTCGAGGCGGTTGGCCTTGCCTCCTATGACAACACCTTCGTCCTCTCGGACGGCACGCCGGTCTACCCGCGTATCCGTATCCGCGACCGCGCTGATGTCGTCTGCACCGCAGGCGAGACGCCGGTCGAGACGTGGAGCATCACCTACGTCACCGATGGCGGCACGATCAACGGTGAATACCCGACGACCTACACCAAGGGCACTGTGACGGTTCTCCCGACCGATGTGACCAAGCCCGGCTACACCTTCCTCGGCTGGTTCACCGCCTACATCGGCGGCGTGCAGGTCAGGCAGATCGAGGCGACGGAAACCGGCGAAAAGACCTTCTATGCACGTTGGCAGAAGACTGTCCTGCCGCCTCCGCCTGTCACCCCCGGTACCCCGGTCACCCCGGCCAGGCCCGCTGCCCCGGTAGGGCTCCCGTTTGCCGATGTGTCCGGCAGCGACTGGTTCTATAACGATGTCCGCTATGTCTACGAGAAGGGCATCATGGACGGCACGGGCGCCGATCGCTTCTCTCCCAACGCACCGCTGACCCGTGCCATGATCGTCACCATCCTCTACCGCATGGCGGGCAGCCCGTCCGTTTCCGGCTCGTCCGACTTTACGGATGTGGCCGCCGGCAAGTGGTTTGCCAAGGCAGTCGCATGGGCGGCGGCCAACGGCATCGTCAACGGCTACGGTTCCGGCCTCTTTGGCCCGAACGACCCCGTGACCCGTGAGCAGCTTGCGGCGATCCTGTACCGCTACGCAGTCTACGGCGGCATGACGGCTGTGACGCTCGAGGAAAATCTCGGCAGCTTTGCCGACACGGCGCAGCTCTCCGCCTACGCCATTCAGGCGATGAACTGGGCGGTCGGCCAGGGTCTGATCAACGGCTCCGGCAGCAACCTTGTGCCGAAGGCACAGGCGACCCGCGCACAGGTCGCGGCGATCATCCACCGCTATCTCGAGCGCTGAGTTCCCCAACAGTACAAAGCTGCCCCGCCGGGTCTTCCGGCGGGGCAGTCCCCCATCATTCAAAAACTGCGCATCCTGAAGGAGAATCCATGAAGAACTTACAATGCAGGCTGACGCGGAAGCGTTGGCTGGAGATCGGCGTGAGCGTTCTGCTGTTCGTGCTGATCATCGCGTGGGCGCTGGTCCTGGAATACACGGAGCCTGACCGCGAGGCGACTGCCGCGCGCAAGCGCTTTTTCGCCGTCGCGCGCGTCACGGACATTCTGGACGACAACGCGGAAACCCAGGACTGGACCGAGGGCCGCCGTATCGGCCAGCAGTATCTCGAGGTCGAGATCCTGAACGGCCCGTGGAAGGGCGAAACGCTTGAGGCGATCAACTATCTGACCATCTATACCAACGTCGACGCGAAGATCGGCACAAAGATCGTCGTCCGCCTCGATCTGGACGACGAGGGCGCGCCGTATATCATATCCATTCCGAATTATAACCGCGCGCCGGTTCTGATCGGCCTGCTTGCCATATTTGCGGCGCTGCTCCTGCTGATCGGCCGGAAAAAGGGCCTCACGGCCCTGCTGGGGCTTGTGTATACGCTTGCGTGCGTCTGGTTCATTCAGGTGCCCATGATCCTGCGCGGCGCGCAGCCGGTCGTGGTCACGGTCGTGCTTGTCGCGCTGACGACGGCGGCCTCCCTCCTGTTCCTGAACGGCTTCAGCCGCAAGACGCTCTGCGCCACGCTCGGCTGCATCGGCGGCGTAGCGGTGGCCGGCATTTTCGCCGCCCTGTGCGGGTCGATCTCGCCGCTCAACGGCTTTAACCTGCCGGAGGCGGAGGAACTGGTTTTGCGCGCGTCCGACCGGGGACTGAAGATCAGCGGTCTGTTCGTCAGCGGCATTCTCATCGCCTCGCTCGGCGCGGTCATGGACGTGGCCATGTCCATTTCCTCCGCCTGCTGGGAGCTGCGCGAGCTGAACCCCGATCTGCCGCGCAAGGCCCTGTTCCGCTCCGGCATGAACATCGGCCAGGACGCCATGGGCACCATGGCGAACACGCTCATCCTTGCCTTCGCCGGTTCGAGCCTCAATACGCTCCTGCTGTTCCAGATCTTTGATTATCCCATGATCCAGATCTTCAACGCCGATTCCATCGCCATCGAGATCATCCGCGGCGTGGCCGGAACCATCGGCATCATCCTGACCGTCCCCCTCGTCGCCCTCCTGAGTGCCGAGATCATGGGGCCGAAGAAAAAAGCGTAAGCTGCAAAACAGAAGCGGCATTCCCGGGCCGGGAATGCCGCTTTCTGCGTCAAAACGTCGGATTGTTATCGGTGTGCGTCCGCCTGCACGCAATATGCCTCCTGCATCTTTTGCAGGACGGCTTCCTTTTTCGGGATGGACGGGATGGCGCCGGAAGCTTCGGTGGAGAGGCTTGCTGCGGCTGCCGCGTAGCGGGCCATATAGGCAAGATCGTCCCGCGTCAGCGCCTCCGGCGCTTTCCCAAGCTCCAAAAAGCGTGATACGGCGCTGCCGCCAAAAATATCGCCTGCGCCGGTCGTGTCAATGGGATGCACCTTCGGGCAGCCGCAGGAGAAGTCTGCCTGCTTATTTTTCAGCAGACACCCCTTCGGCCCCAGCGTGACCATGACGAGCTTCGCGCCCAGCGCCAGCACGCGCTCCGCGCCCTCCTCCGGGCTGCAGTCCCAGAGGAACTGCGTCTCCTCATCGCTGATCTTGACGATATCCGCCTGCGAAAGGCCCCAGAGGATCTGTTCCCTTGCCTCCTGCTCTGTTTTCCACAGCGGGGCGCGGTAATTGGGGTCGTAGGTGACGAGCCTGCCGTGCGCGCGGGCATAGGCCGCGGCCTTCTGCGTGGCCGTGCGGGCAGGCTCGTCCGTGCAGCTGAGCGAGCCGAAGTGGAACACGCGGCTTTCTGCCAGCATGGCCGGGTCGATCTCCTCCCAGCGCAGCTGCGTGTCCGCGCCGGGCTTGCGCGCGAAGGCGAACGAGCGGTCGCCGTGCGCGTCAAAGGTCACGAACGCAAGCGTCGTGAATGTATCGGAGCTGATCAGAATGCCGCGCGTGTCGATCCCGGCGCGGCGCATCGTGCCGGTCAGCAGATGACCGAAAGTGTCGTTGCCGACCTTGGCGAGAAACGCGGTCTTCTTTCCATACGCGCTCAGCGCGGCAAGAAAATTGCCGGGCGCGCCGCCGGGGTTGGCGGCAAGAGTGGGGTAGCCGTTTTCGTCCTTCGCGCGTTCCGCAAGATCGACAAGCAGCTCGCCCAGCGCGATCACATCATACATAGGTCTGTCCTCCTGTGTTTTTTGTTATTTTACCATGAAAGCAGCCTGGACTCAACCGCCGCGGGCGAAAAAATGCGCGGCGCGTTCCGCCTTTACATTTGCGTGCGTATGTGGTAAAATTCTCAAAAGTGTGTGAATCCGAGCTGAAGGAGGATGCGTCCATGCCGATGACAAACGCCGCTGAATATCTGGAGCGCACCGCCGCCCGCGTCCCGGACAAGGTCGCCTTTTCCGACGCCTCCGGCAGTCTGACCTTCGGGCAGCTGCTGCAGGACGCGCGGGCACTGGGAACCGTTCTGGCCGGGCTTCCGGGCTGCAAAAACGCGCCCGTGGCCGTGCTCACGGGGCGGACAGTGCAGAGCGTCGCGGCGCTGCAGGGCGTTTTGCAGAGTGGGAATTATTATGTTCCCATCGACGAGCAGATGCCGGAGGCGCGGATGCGCCGCATTCTCGCGCAGGTGCACGCCCGCGCGATCGTGTTCCCGGAAGCGTGCCGCCCGCAGGCGGAGCGGCTTGCGGACTGCGCGCCGCTCGTGTGTCTGGAGGAGGCGGAGAAGACCGCCCCGGACAATGCGCTTCTGCAGGCCAGGCGTGAGCAGATTATCGATCTCGACCCCGTGTACCTGCTCTTCACCTCCGGCTCGACCGGCACGCCGAAGGGCATCGTCATCTCCCACCGCGCCATTCTGGATTTTACCGACTGGCTGACGGACTTCTGCGGCTATACGGAGCATGAGGTCTTCGGCAATCAGTCGCCGTTTTACTTTGACACCTCCTGCAAGGATCTGTACCAGACGCTGAAGCTCGGCGCGACGTGCGTGATTCTGGAGAAGAAATTCTTCGCGCTGCCGCTGTTTTTGCTGCAGGCGCTCGACCGGAACGGCGTGACCGCCGTGAACTGGGCGACATCCGCGTTCCATCTGGCGGCAAGCTCCGGCGCGCTTGAAAAGTGCGTCCCGCATGCGCTGCGGAAGATCGTCGTCGGCGGCGAGGCGCTGCAGGCGCGGTACGTGAATATGTGGAAGCGCGCGATCCCGGAGGCGGAGCTTTATAATATGTACGGCCCGACGGAGACGACCGTCGACTGCGCCGCGCTGCACCTGACGCGCACGTACCGCGACGACGAGCCGATCCCCATCGGAAGGGCCTGCCGCAATATGCAGCTGCTGCTGCTAAAGGACGATCTGACCGAGGCGGCCCCCGGCGAGACGGGCGAGCTGTGCGTGCGCGGCTCCGGACTTGCGGCGGGATATTTCGCCGACGCAGAAAAGACCAATTCCGCCTTTATCCAGAACCCGCTCTGCCCCGATTACCGCGACATTCTCTACCGCACGGGTGATATGGCCGTGCAGCGCGAGGACGGGAATTTCTATTTTCTTGCCCGCCGCGACGGGCAGATCAAGCACATGGGCTACCGCATTGAGCTGGGCGAAATTGAAACGGCGCTCTACAGCGTCAAGGGCCTGCACGACGCCGTCTGCTTCTACGACGCGATGCGCGACAGGATCGTCTGCGTCTATGCGGGCGATCTGGACACGAACGCGCTGGCACGGGCGCTGCGGACGGCGCTGCCGAAATATATGCTGCCGAACGTCTATGAAAAGCTGGACGCGCTGCCGCACAACGCAAACGGCAAGCTTGACCGCGCGGCGCTGAAGGAGCGTTTCCTTCATGCGCAGAGTTGAGAGCTGCGCGGCGCTTGCGCCGCTTCTGTCCGCGCAGCTGCGGCGCGGCGTGGTGACCAACTGCTTTTTATCCCCGGCAGACTACCAGCGCGAGATCGACGCCGGGCTTTTTTATGAGGAAGGGAACGGCTTTCTGCTGCTGCTGCGGCAGCGGGCCGGATACCGGCTCCTGAACTTTTACCTGCACCCCGGCGCGAAGCTTTTCCTGCCGGGGCAGACGCTCCCGCTCATCACGGAGCTGGCCTGCCGGGAAAAGGATCAAGCTGCCATGCGCCGGGCGCAGGACGCGCTGTGCGCGCTCGGCTTTGCGGAGTGCTTTCACCGCCTGCGGCGCACACGGGCGGCAATTCCTGTGCCAGATAACGCGGAAACTGCGTCAGAGGCTTCCTTTGAGGCCGTGCGGGCGTTTCTGCTTGCGCAGTTCGACCCGCTGACGGGCTGCATCCCGCCGGAGGAAGAACTCCGGCAGGCGGTCAGTGCCGGACAGGTGCTGTGCCTTTCGGATGCGGACGGCATTTCTGGCTTGCTGCACTACGCGCCCGGGCGGGCGCAGTGCGAGATCCGCCATCTGGCCGTCCGTGCGGACTGCCGGGGGCGCGGATACGCCGGGCAGCTGCTGAAGCTGCTGGAAGCAAAGACCGGCGGGCAGAAATGCGCCGTCTGGGCGCGGGTGGGGAACGCCCCTGCCGAGCATTTCTATGAAAAAAATCAGTTTCAGCCGGACGGATGGCAGTCCGTTGTGCTGAGGCTGGGATAGATAAAGGAGTTTTGACACTATGAGAAAGCAGATCATGGAGATCCTGACGGAGATTTGCCCGGGCATCGACTTTGAGAACGAAAAAGCCCTCATCGACGACGGCCTGATCGACTCGCTGGATATCGTCGCGGTCGTGACGGAACTGATGGAGGCGTTCGATGTGGAACTTGGCGTGGACGATCTGACGCCGGAAAATTTCAACAGCGTCGAAGCCATCGAGGAGCTCATCGAGAGCCGTCAGAGCTGAGATGTCCTTTGCCTCCCTGCCCTTTGTGGGGCTCGTCACGGCAGGCGTCGTGCTGTATTATCTGGTTCCGAAGCGGGCGCAGTGGGTCGTGCTGCTGCTGGCAAGCATGGTCTTTTACCTGGTTGGCGGCGTCAAAAGCGCCGTCTGGCTCGTGCTGGTCGCGGGACTGACGTGGCTGGCGGGGCTGCTGCTCGAAAAGCAGAACGCGCGTCCCGCGCCGGATAAGGCGGCAAAGACCGCCGTGCGCCGCGCGAAGAAGCAGATCTGCGCGGCCTGTCTCGTGCTGTGCTTCGGGCTGTTGTATCTCATGAAATACTGGAACTTCACGGCCTCCGCGCTGCCGCCCGCCCTCGGGGACAAGCTTCCCCGGTGGGATTTCGTCGTGCCGCTGGGCCTGTCGTATTTCATCTTCCAGAGCGTGGGCTATGTCATCGACGTTTACCGCGGAAAGCTCCCCGCGCAGAAAAACCCGCTGAAATACGGCCTGTTCGTCTCGTTCTTTCCGCAGATGGTGCAGGGCCCCATCAGCCGGTACGACCAGCTTGCCCCGCAGCTTTTAGCAGAGCGCAGTCTGGACTGGCGCGATCTCAAATTCGGCATCCAGCTTTGCCTCTGGGGGTATTTCAAAAAGCTCGTCATCGCCGACCGGGCGGCTGTGCTGGTCAACGTTGTCATCACGGAAAACTGCCCCTACGGCGGCGCGGTCATTGCCAGCGGCATTCTGTTCTACTGCATTCAGCTCTACTGCGATTTTTCCGGCGGCATCGATATTACGCGCGGTGTCGCGCGGATGTTCGGCATTGACATGGCCGAGAATTTCCGCCGCCCGATCTTCGCAATGTCCCTGACGGAATACTGGCGGCGCTGGCACATTACGCTCGGCGCGTGGATGCGCGACTATGTGTTTTATCCGCTGTCGCTGTCGAAAGCCTTCGGCAGACTCTCCCGCTGGGCCCGCACGCACATCAGAGGCACGGGCGGCAAGATCTTTGCCACGTCGCTTGCGACGTTCATCGTCTATCTCATCATCGGCATCTGGCACGGGGCGAACTTCCGCTATATTGCCTTCGGCCTGTGGAACGGCGTGCTCATTACGGCCTCGCTCCTGCTGGAGCGGACGTTTTTGCGCTGGAAAGCGGCGCTGCACATCAACGACAAGTCCGCCGCATGGCGCGTGTTCATGACGCTGCGCACGATGCTGCTGGTGTTCATCGGGCGGTATTTCACGCGTTCGCCGCGTCTGAGCTGTGTGTTCCGATTCTTGAAGACGACCGTGCTGCATCCGCAGCCGTCACAGCTGCTCGACGGGACGCTTTTGTCGTTCGGCCTTGCGAAGACGGATTTTCTTGTGATCGCGCTGGGACTGGCCGTTTTGCTGACGCTTGAGTGCTTGCAGGAGCGCGGCGTGCAGATCCGGGCTGCGCTGGAAAAGAAGTCTGGCTTTGTGCAGTGGCTTACCGTGACGGCGCTGCTGCTGGCCGTGCTGCTGCTCGGCGTGTTCCGGGCCGGGTATATCCCGTCGGGCTTTATCTATACGCAGTTCTGAGGCGGTGATCGAATGAGTTCAAAAAAATGGGTGCTGGTCTTTCTCGTGACCGTCCTTGTGCTGGCCGCGCTGCTGGCGGGGCTGAATCTTGCCGTCGACCCCTTCGGCGCGTTCGGGGACAGGCTGCTGTCCTGGTTCTCCTACGATGAGACGAATAACCCGCGCGTGGCAAAGTTCAGCTATCTCGAACAGCACCACGACGAATACGATTCCTATATCCTCGGCTGCTCGTCCACCAGCTCGTTCCCGGTGGACGCGTTCAACGAGGCGTATGACGCCAGCTTTTACAATCTCATCATGTACGGCGCGGATATGCGCGACTGCGAAAAGATCGCGCGGTATCTGGTGGAGCATTACGAGGTCAAAAACCTCATTCTGAACGTCTATCTCGACAACGGCCTGACCTACGACGAGGAATCCGACCGGCTGACGAAGAACCTCCACTATAAGGAGGACCCGGACACGTCCGTGCTGTCCTATTACACGCGCTATCTCTTCGCCGACCCGCGCTATGCGCTGGCCAAGCTGAACGCGCTGCGCACGGACACCATTCTGCCGCAGACGTTCGACGTGTTTGACGAGCGGACAGGCTGCTATGACAAGCGTGTGCGCGACGCAGAGCCGATCGGCAGCGAGGAGCGTTATCTCGAAAGCTACCCCGTCTTCGCCGACTATCCGCACCAGACGCTCTCGCTTCCGTACACGGAGCAGTGTATGCAGAGCGTCGCGGCGATCAAGACCCTGTGCGAGGAAGCGGGTGTGAACCTCACCGTCGCGGCCGGGCCGGTATATGCTGAGTATCTGAAAAATTATGAACCGGAAACCGTCGCGCAGTTTTACCGCTCGCTGGCACAGGTCACGCCGTTCTGGGATTTTTCGTCCAGCAGCGTCAGCTGCGAGATGCGCTATTTCTACGACGGCACGCACTTCCGCAACAACGTCGGCGAGATGATCTGCGCCCGCATGACAGGCCGCACAGATCTCTGGATCCCGGACGATTTCGGAACCTATGTGACCGCCGACACCCCGGAGGATTATTTCCTGAACGTCCTGTCCCCGGCGGCGCTTTCGGCCGATGAGATCAGCACGCAGGTGCCCATCCTCATGTACCACCATCTGTCCGAGGACGTGACGAACAGCGAAATGGTGTCCCCGGAGCAGTTTGAGGCGCAGATCCGGGCGCTTTCCGAGGCCGGGTATACCGGCGTCTCGTTTGACGAGCTGCAGGCGTATGTCCTGCGGGGCGAGCCGCTTCCTGAGAAGCCGGTCGTCATCACCTTTGACGACGGGTACAGGAGCAATTATACGCTTGCTTACCCGATCTTACAGAAATACAGCATGAAGGCGACGATCTTCGCCATCGGCGTTTCGTTCGGAACGGATCATTACAAGGATACGGACTATGCCATCACGCCGCACTTCGGCGCGGCTGAGGCGGCGGAAATGACCGCGTCCGGCCTCATTTCCATCCAGAGCCACACGTATGATATGCACCAGTGGCCGCCGTATGAGACAGGCTCCGCCGTGCGGGAGAACATTCTCCAGCTTTCCAGCGAAAGCGAAGAGGCCTACGTGCAGGCGCTGACGGAGGACTTTACGCGCAGCCGTGCACTGTTGGAGGACGCAACGGGCCGGCCGGTCGACGTGCTGGCGTACCCTGCGGGGCAGTACTCGACGCTGGCGCAGGTCACGCTCCAGTCTCTCGGCGTGCACGTGACGCTCTCGACCAATCCTGGCGTCAACACCGTCGTCAAGGGCCTGCCGCAGACGCTTTACGCCATGCTCCGCTTCGGCATTACGGAGGATGTCTCGCCGGAGGCGCTGCTGGATATGATCCGGTAAAACAGGAGAAGCAGGCTGTGTTTTATGATACAGCGCTTCCAGCTTGCCTGTAGGGGCGGACGACTCTGTCCGCCCGCACGGAATACAACCGCTGGCTGGAGTTTTGCGGCGAATTCGTACGCGCCTTCCGCTTTGACTGTAGGGGCCGATGCCCACATCGGCCCGTGAGGCAGTTACGAATTCGCCGAAGATTTTCGTAAAAACGGTGCGCTCTGCCGGGCCGATGTGGGCATCGGCCCCTACAAACGTGTTGGGAAGCGCATACGGATTCGCCTTGGGTTTCCGGAAAAAGCCACTGCTTCCAGCGAGCCGACAGAGTCGTCGGCTCCTACAGACGCTGTGTACTTGCTTCGCTTTATGAAAATCGGTTTTTGATTTGCAGAGAAGGCCGCCCGCCGGGCAGCCTTCTTTTCCCTTGAAATACATATATTCCTATATAAACATGTGTAAAAAGCAAACCTTCATAAAAAATTTTAGGTCAGCAAAAATTTTGTTTGACATCTGCTTTTCATGTGGTATGATGGTAGCAGAAGACGTCTGCACGGCAGACGCCGCAGATCAGAAAGAATAATAAATAAATAAATGGGAGGTACCCTGCGTTTATGAATTATGATGCTATCAAGAAGGCTGCCGAAGGCTACCGGGCTGACATGGCAAAGTTCCTCCGCGACATGATCGCGATCCCGTCCGAGTCCTGCGAGGAAGAGGGCGTCGTCAAGCGCATCGCCGCCGAGATGGAAAAGCTGGGCTATGACAAGGTCGAGTTCGACAAGCTCGGCAACGTCATCGGCTGGATGGGCACTGGCGACAAGATCATCGCCATCGACTCCCATATCGATACCGTCGGCATCGGCAACCGCGAAAACTGGACCGCGGATCCCTACACCGGCTACGAGACCGACGAGATCATCTACGGCCGCGGCGGCTCCGACCAGGAGGGCGGCATGGCCTCCGCTGCCTACGGTGCGAAGATCATGAAGGACCTGAACCTCATTCCCGAGGGCTACAAGATCATGGTCGTCGGCTCCGTGCAGGAGGAGGACT
>ERZ827168.2623-NODE-2623-length-20375-cov-6.125098_pt1 | contig 20375 bp, 7 predicted proteins | sample MGYA00519868_ERZ827168 | MGnify/ENA primary metagenome ERZ827168 (study PRJEB31778, sample SAMEA3449271) | human gut metagenome | biome: human gut; feature: human-associated habitat; material: faeces | place: United Kingdom | collected 2010/2012 ...
ATATCTTGCTCCAGAGCCATTAAGAGGAACTCGTAATGATTCTAGAAATTTAAAATATGTAATTGCAAAACTTGCAGATGTAAAAAAAGTAAGTAAAGACGAGATAGCTAAAGCTACTTATTTGAATGCATGTAAACTATTTAATATATAATTATAAAAATAAATAAAAAATTTTTTTAGGTATTAGTAATTTTTTTGTACAAGCTGAATATAATATAGTATTGGCAAGAGTTACCAAAAAGGTATCCATAAAATACTAAATTTGACAAAAACAACAAATTAATGTATAATTTAATTGTTGTTTAAAGGAGGATTTTTATGAAAAGGGAAGAAAAAAATTCTAACTCAATAATGAAAATCATTTGTGTAAGCTTAATACTTATATTTTTATCAGGATTGGGTGTTATGGCTGTTACAACACAAATAGACAATGTAACAATAACTTTGGCAGATGGATATGAGATGACAGTATTAACATCAAAAACTAAAGTTTCAGAAATATTAAAAGATAATAATATTGTTTTAACAGAAGAAGAAAAGGTAACACCTAATTTAAATGAAGAAATAACTGAAAGTAAAAGAATAAAAATATCAAATAAATCTGAAAAAGAAATTCAAATAGCAAAAGTTACAGAAGGTGGAACACAGACATCATTAGATGAGATTCTTAAAAATTATGCACCTGTAACAGAGAAAATAGTAACTGAAGAAGTTTCAATACCATTTGAAACAGTAACGAAAGACACATCTGATGGTTCAGAAGATACAACAAATAGAGTCTTAAGAGAAGGCGAAGATGGTATAAAGTTAATAACTTATAAAGTTAAATATCAAAATGATATAGAAATAGAAAAAACGGTTTTATCTGAGGAAATAATAAAAGAACCAATTGATAAAATTATACAAGTACAAAAACATGCAACATCTAGATCTTCTTTATCAGTGGATAGAACAGCAAATACATCAAATTCTGGTACTAAATATTATAAAGTAACTGCATATTGTTCTTGTTCAAAATGTTGTGGTAAAAAAACAGGACGTACAGCGTCTGGAACAAAAGCAACAGCAGGACGTACAGTTGCAGCATCAGCACAATTTAAGTTTGGTACAAAATTAAATATAAATGGAAAAACATATGTAGTAGAGGACAGAGGTGGAGCTGTTAAAGGAAATAAGATAGATGTATATATGAATTCACATGCTGCAGCTTTAGCATGGGGAGTAAAATATTTACCAGTAGAAATAGTTGATTAATATAAGAAAATGCCAATAAGAATTTTATTCTTATTGGCATTTTTGTGTTTATGTGTTATAATGCTTTGTGTAAAAATTAAATAAAGAGAGGACAAGTTATGAAATTAATTTCATGGAATGTTAATGGAATAAGAGCATGTATTAATAAAGGATTTAAAGAATTTTTTAAAGAAATAGATGCTGATATGTTTTGCATTCAGGAAACGAAATGTCAAGAAGGACAAATTGAGCTAGAATTTGATAAATATAAGAGCTATTGGAATAGTGCAGAAAAAAAAGGATATTCAGGAACAGCTATTTTTACAAAGATTGAACCAATCAGTGTATCATATGGAATTGGAATTGAAGAACATGATAAAGAAGGTAGAGTTATAACTTTAGAATTTGATAAATTTTATTTGGTAGATATATATACTCCAAATTCTAAAAGAGAGTTAGAAAGATTAGAGTATAGAATGGTATGGGAAGACGAAATAAGAAAATATTTACTAAAATTAAATGATAAAAAGCCAGTAATAATGTGTGGAGATTTAAATGTAGCACATGAAGAAATTGATTTAAAAAATCCAAAAACAAATAGAAAAAATGCGGGTTTTACAGATGAAGAAAGAAACAAAATGACAACTCTTTTGAATTCTGGATTTACAGATACATTTAGATTTTTATACCCAAATAAAGAAAATGCATATAGCTGGTGGTCATATATGGGAAAAGCAAGGGAAAAAAACGTAGGATGGAGAATTGATTATTTTATAGTATCTAAAAGTATTGAGAATAAAATAAAAGAAGCAAAAATTTTTCCAGATGTATTTGGAAGTGATCATTGCCCAGTAGGATTAGAAATAGAAATATAGGAGGAAAATATGAACGAAGTAAAAAAACATTGGACTAAATGGATATTTTGGTTTTTATTTGCAGTTGCAGTAATTAGTGTATATAAGACTTTAGATAATTTTAATGATATAACATCATGGTTTGGAGAATTATTTAATATATTAGCACCATTTCTAGCTGGTATATTAATTGCATACTTGTTATATTTACCAACAAAAAAAGTAGAGGAATTTTATCAAAGATCTAAATTTAAAGTAATATCAAAACATTATAAAAAAATAAGTGTATTTACTGTATATTTAATAACTATTTTATTATTACTTATTTTAATAAGGATTATTCTTCCAGTTGTTTTTGATAGTGTAATAGAATTAACAAACAATTTTCAGGGATATGTAAAAATAGCAATAGAAAGATATCAAAATACACCAGAAGATTCAATTTTTAAAAGTGATGCTATAAAAGACTTAATTGCAAATGTGCAAGGAATTGATATAAAACAATATATAAATATAAGTAAAATAACAGAATATGCAAAAGGAGCTATAAATTTTGCATCTATAATATTTGATGTATTTGTTGCATTTATTGTTTCTGTATATATATTATTAGAAAGAAAAGAAATATTAGAATTTTTTAAAAAACTTGCTGGTGCTATGTTTGAAAAGAAAACTTATGATAATTTAGGCAGATATTTTGAACAGACAAATTCAATATTTTTTAAATTTTTAGCAAGTCAATTTTTAGATGCAATTGTGGTAGGAATATTAACAAGTGTTGCAATGTGGATTATGGGAATAAAATATGCTCCTTTACTTGGATTTATGATAGGTTTGTTTAATATGATTCCATATTTTGGTGCAATAATAGCAGTAGCTATTGCAACATTAATAACATTAATAACAGGAGGATTGTCACAAGCAATATGGATGCTTATTGTTGTAACAATATTACAACAAATTGATGCTAATATTATTAATCCAAAAATTGTAGGAGACTCATTAAAAATAAGTCCATTACTTGTCATATTTGCAGTAACAATTGGTGGAGCATATTTCGGAGTATTAGGTATGTTCTTAGGGGTTCCTATAATTGCTGTTATAAAAATAATTTTGAATGATTATATAGAATATAAAAATAGAATAAAACAAAATGAAAATATAGAAGAAACAAGATAAGAATATACAAGAAAAAAGAAGGTTTTTAATAAAAACCTTCTTTTTTAGTATTATCCTCTTTGTAATAAATATTGAATACCACCATTTGCAATAGCTGTTAAAGTAAGTACAATAATTCCAGCAGTTAAAACTCCTAAAACAATTGGAGGAATTGACTTTTTTGGTGGGACATTTAAAAAGTTTGCAATTAATGAACCAACCCAAGCACCTGTTCCTGGAAGAGGAATAGCAACAAATAGGAACAAACCTAAAGCTGCATAATTTTGTAATCTTTCATCTTCTTCAATATGTTTTGTTGCTTTTTCTGATGCCCAATCAATTATTATTTTAAAAGGTTTCCATCTACCAAAAAAGTCAAATAATGGTCGTATAAATTTTACTATAAAGTATACGGGAATAATATTTCCGATAAAACTACATAAGAATGATTCTATATAGTTTAAATGAAAAGTAAATACTCCTATTGGAATTGCACCTCTTAACTCTATAATTGGAACCATACCAATTAAGCCAGTAATAATGTATTTTACAACTAAAGGTAAATTTTCTATCATTTTAAATCTCCTTAAATTAAAATTTTAAAAACAACAATATATTAGCATAATAATAGTGCTTTGTAAAGCAATAAATTTTGATTGTTACAGAATTGTTATAAAAATGTAAAATATTGATGAAAAAATTCGAGAAGTGACCTTCCGTAAAGGCTTTTTTGACGTTTTTTGTAATAAAACTTTTTAGGGCTTTTTGTCATATTGAAAAAAGAAAAAATCCTAAATATAATATAAATGTATAAATAAAAAACGGAGGAATCGATATGTTAAAAAAAGTTTTAGACAAGGTTATAGCAATAATATTGATAATGGTTTTAACATTATTCAATTTTATTTATGTGGGAACAAGTACAATAAGTTATGCTATAGGAGTATTAACAAATGAAACAAATAATAAAAATGTTAAATTTGTTGCTTACTTTAAAACAGCAGAAGGAAAGAAAGTAGATGCAAAGGAAGAAAAAATAGATAATTCGGACATGAAAATGTATTTAGGAATTTCTGTTGAAAATGCGGGGTACTTTAATGGAAATATAGAAGTATTAGATAGCAATTTTACATTAAAGAATACAAATACAAGTGAAAAAATAAATAAAATAGAAAATAATAAAATAACCTTGAATCAGATAACTGCAGGAGAATCAATAGAATTAGAACTAGGAATAGAACCTAAAAATGAAAACAAAATAGATTCAGGTTTATTAAACATGGAAAGCAAAATAAAATTAACAGGAACATATACAGATAGTAATGCAAAGAAAATAGATATCGATTCTACAAGAGAAATTAAATTAATTTTAGAAGATCCATATGAAGAGGGAAAAGGATTAAATATAAATGCAGGAATAATAACAAATAAAATATATAATATAAATAACGAAAACAAAAGATTAGTACAATTAAAAATAAATTCTAATTTGGAAGAAAATAAATATCCTGTAAAATCAACAAGTATAGAAGTAGGAGTACCAGATGGAGTTGAAAATGTAGAAGTGATTTCATTAGGTACAAAAGCAACAAATGGTAAAGATTCAGAAGAGTTTTCTGAAAATAATTGGAATTATACAAAAGAATCAAATAAAGTAGAAATAAAAGTAGAAAACAAAGAAGAAAATGGAAAAATTTCTTGGAATAAAAATGCAAAAGATGAATTTGTAATAACATATATCGTTCCTGAAAATATAGATCTAAAAGATAAAGATATAAAAATAAAAGATATAGTAGAATTATATAATAATAAAAATACTATAAAAACTGTGGAAGGAAAAATAACAATAAATGAAGAAAAAGATGGAACAGTAGAATTAAAGACAGCAAATGATGAAAAAGATATATATAAAGGAAATATATATTCAAAACAAGAAAGAGATATAAAGACAAAAACAAACATAATAGTAAACTACCCAGAATTATTAGATAAAGTAGAAATAAAAGAAAATCAAGCTACATATATAACAGAAAAAACAGAATTAACAGCAAATGTGCAATATAGAAGAACTACAGTAAATAAAGAAAAGATGCAAGAAATATTAGGACAAGAAGGAACTATAGAAATAGAAGATCAAAATGGAAATAATGTGTCAACAATAACAAAAGATTCAAAAGTAGATGAATCAGGAAATGTAGAAGTAGAATATGAAAGTGGAGTAAAGGCAATAACAATAAGAACAAGTAAACCAGAAAATACAGGAGTATTAAAAATAGAACATGTTAAAACATTTGCAGGAGAAGAATATACAACAGAAGAAATAAAAGAATTTAAACAATTAAATGAAAATGTAAATTTATTAAATAATAATGCAACATATAATAGTAAAATTGAGTTAAAAGAAACAACAACAAAAGCAAAACTAAAATTAAGTAGAGAAAGTATATCAACATTTGCAAAAAATGAAAGTATAGAAATGAAAGCAACATTAGTAACAAATAATGAAAAGTATGATTTATATAAAAATCCAACAATAAGAATAGAGTTACCAAGTCAAGTAGAAAGTATAAAAGTAAATTCAATAAATTTATTATATGAAGAAGAATTAAAAATAAAAAATGCACAATTAGTTGAAAATAATGGTGTAAAAACAATAGAAATAGTATTAGAAGGAGAGCAAACAGCTTATTTAGACAGCAAAATATCAGAAGGAGCAACAATAATAGTAAATGCAAATGTAACAGTAAATCAAAAGGTTGCAAGTAGTTCTGAAAAAATAAAGATGACAATTGAAAATCAAAAAGCAATATCATACGAAAATAATCCTGTAGAGAAAACAATAGAAATATTAGCACCAACAGGAATGGTTGTTGCAAATACAATGGAAAAATCTAATTTAACAGCTATAGGAACAGAAGAAACTAAAACAAAAGTAGTAGAAGTAGGAAAAGAAGCAAAACAAGAAGAAGTAAAAATAGATGTAATAAACAATAATGATGCGGAAGTAACAAATGTAAATGTTTTAGGAAAATTCCCAACAAAAAATACAGAAAATACAATGGAAACAAAAATAACAAAAAAAATAAAAACACAAGGAATAGATGAAAATAAAGTAAAAGTATATTATAGTGAAAAAGAAAATGTAACAGCTGATCTAACAGCAGAAAATCAATGGCAAGATGCAATATCAGATAGTAAACAAGTAAAAAGTTATTTAATAACAGTAAATAATATGCAACAAGGAGAAATGCTATCTGCATCATATGGTATGCAAATACCAGAAGGATTAAACTATAATCAAAAGGCATATCAAACATATCAAGTAAATTATGAAGATACATTAACAGGGGAACAAGAAACAGTAAAATCAGCTAAGTTAGGTATGACAACGGGAAATGGACCAGAATTAAAAGCAACATTAACAGCAACAGTTGGAGGAGAAGAAGTAAAAGATGGTGCTAAAGTATATGGTGGAGAAGTAATAAAATATAAAGTTAAAATTGAAAATGTAGGAACAGCAGATGCAACAGATGTTGTATTAAATAGAAATTTACCAGAAGGAACAGAGTATAATACAGAACCTAAAGATTTATCATCTATGATTACAGTAGAATCAACGGAAACTATTGCTTTAATAAAAAGCGGTGAAACAATAGAAAAAGATTATGAAGTAGTTATAAATAACGAGATTAATGAAACAAAGAATATTATAAATAAGGTTTCTTTAAATTATAGTAATCAAAATGTTGAAACAAATCAGTTAAGTTTAATTGCTGAAAAAGGAGATATTACAGTAAATATAAAAATGGAGGTAGATGTAAAACCAACTACTTTAAAGGTTAAACATGGTGGTTTTATAGTAATAAATGTTGAAAATTTAACTAATGAAGATAAAACAAATGTAAAACTGAAATTAATAAATAATAAGTGGGTTTCATTTACTCAAATGCTAATTAATGATAGTAATTTTACTATGGATGATAATACGAAAACTATTAATATTAGTAAATTAAATAAGAAAGATACAGAAAAAGTAACAGTAGGATTTTTTATTAATGATCTTTCAGAAAGTGACAAAATAGCATTAATATCAGCAAGTGTCCAAAACGATAATGAAATATATAGGGCAAATGAACTTACATATAAAATAATAAGGGATTCGGTAAGTATTACTCAAAGTTCTTTATCTGAAGGAAAATATTTAAAAGCAAATGATGAAGTTATATATAATTTTAAAATAAAAAATACAGGTGAAAGTAAGTTAAAAAATGCAGTTTTTGAAGATGATATTGATGATAAATTTGAAATTACAAAAATAAAAATAAATGATGAAATAGAAAAATTAGAAGATAATGTAACAAATAATTTAATTTATTTAAAAGATATTGAACTTGATATAGGGCAAGAAAGTAATATTGAAATATGTGTTAAAGTTAATAAAGATGCTCAAGAAAATAGAGTTGTTTCAATATTAAATGAAGCTAGAGTAATCGCTAGTGGAATAGAAGAAAAATCTAATTCTATAATGAATTATATAGAGTTAACAACAGAGTCAGTAGATAATCCAGATGATGATGAAAATGATACAGGAGATGAAAATGATGGTGACATTATAGATGATGACAATAATGATAACAATCAGAATGGCGATAATAGTGATAGCAATAATGATGATAATAACAGCGGAAATAATGATGACAATAATAGTAATGGAAATAATGATAGTAGTAACAATGACAATAATAATAGTAATGATAATGATGATAGCAATAATAATGAAAAAAGTGATGGTTATTACATATCAGGAAAAGTATGGTTAGATGATGATGAGAATGGTAAAATGAATTCAACAGAAGAAGTTTTAAGTGATATAACAGTTAAATTAATTAATCCTCAAAATAATAAAATAATAAAAAATGCACAAGGAGATAATATCGAAACTAAAACTGATAGTAATGGTTTTTATACATTAGAGAATATAAAAAATGGAAAGTATATAGTTGTATTTGAATATGATACAACAAAATACATACCAACCAAATATAAAGTAGAAGGTGCGGGGGATTCTGAAAGCTCTAAAGCAGTATTAAATAATTTAAAAATAGATGGAGAAGAAAAAAGTGTTGCAAATACAGATACTATTATAATAAAAGATAAAAGTATAGGAAACATAAACTTAGGATTAAAAGAAGCGAAAGATTTTGATTTAGCATTAGAAAAAACAATAACAAAAGTAGTAGCACAAAATGCTGATGGAACAAAAACATACAATATTAAAAATAAAAATACAGCAAAAGTTGAATTAAGAGCAAAAAATATGAAAAATACAAACTTAGTAGTGGAATATGAAATAAAGGTAACAAATAATGGAGAAGTAGAAGGATATGCAAAAAATATAGTTGATTATATTCCATCAGGATTGAAATTTAATTCTGAATTAAATAAAGATTGGTATATTAAGAATAACAATCTATATAATACAAGTTTGGCGAATGAAAAAATATTACCAGGAGAGAGTAAAACAATAAAATTAGTATTAACTAAAACTGTAACAAAAACATCAGCAGAAATAATAAATAATACTGCTGAAATAGCAGAAGCTTATAATTCATCTGGATTAAAAGATGTAAATTCAACACCAAATAACAAAGTTAAAGATGAAAATGATATGGGAAGTGCAGACTTAATTATAACAGTTGCTACTGGCAAAGAGATTATTTATATTACAATCGGAGTGTTAATAGTATTAATAATTGTAGGAACAAGTATATATTATTTGAAAAAGAAAGGGAGTGAAAAATAGATGACAAAAAGCAAGATAAAAAAAATATTTATAATATGTGTAATGTTTATTTGTACTTTAAGTTTATATATATTAATAATGACTAAAAATGTAGAGGCATATGACAAAGATAATTTAGTAGAAATTGATGAAGAGAGTTTAAAAAGTAATGGAGTTGAATTACATGGGGGAGCAACTAATCTATTAAATTTTCATGATGTTAAAAACTTGTTTTGTGTACAACATAATTTATCGTTTACGCCAGGAGTGTATAATGTTAAATATACTATAAATATAGATGGTAACAAAGCAAGATTAGATGGTGGAGAATTAAAAACGAGTGATTATTTTGCTAGAATGGCATATATATTGTCAAGAGAAGACGGATATGGGGATTATGTTTGGAATAGCCAGCTTAAGGTACCTGGTTATCAGGGTGTTTATTCAACTGGCCAAAGAAATATATATTATATATGGTCAAATTTTGTTGATGCATTTGGTGATACAGAATTTAATAAGTTCAAATGTGATGCTAATGCAGATTTTGGAACTGCTCCAGATAATGAAGTTGAAGATTATGTTAAAAATGTAAATAATTATAAAACGCCTAGTGTAAGAATAAGTTTTGTAAATAAAAACGATATTGACGTTATTAGACAAGAAAAAAAAGATTTTATTACTAATAATTGTACTAAAGAAGTAAAAGAGTTGTTAAATACTAAGACTGAATGGGTAAAAATAGGTGCTCTACAGATACAGAGTAATAGTGACTTGATTTCATCAATAACTTTTAAAAAACCACCTAAAAATATAGTATATGCATATGAAAATTCAAAAAGACAATTGCAATATACAAAGAATCAAAGTGAAGCTATTAAGTTTGATAAAAGTACAAAAAAAACCAATCAATTTTATATATTATTACCTCATGATGATTATTATAAAAGTAGTTTTGTAAGTTTAAATGCAAGTACAGATATAAAAAGTATAGAAAAATATAAAGCAAGATTATATGTATTAGTTAAATCTGAGGGACAGCGTTTAATAAAAGGATATGTTGATGATGGTAGTTCAGTTACTAGTGCAAGTGCTAGTTTGAATATTAAATTTACAAGAAGAATGAAAATTATAAAAACAGATAAGACTACTGGACAAACAATAACAAATGGAATTATGTTTCAATTGCGTGATTCAGCTGGATATCGTGTGAAATTTGTGAAAAATTCTGATGGAACATATACATATGCTGGTACTACTAAAGATGATATAAAAAGTGGTGGACAATATGAAACATGGATAATGCCTAATAAAACAATTAAGAGTATGAAAATTGGTAATTATGATTTGTACGAAATTTTAACTAATGAGAATAAAAAAAATAATTACTTAAATTCTACTTTTAATACTGAAGTTGATTATTATGGTGAAAATTATAATGCACATAAAACTGCAATAAAAGTAGGATACGGAATTACTATCTTTGATACAACTGGAATTTCAGATAAGACGACTTTAAAATTTCGATTGGTAGATAAATCAAATAATAAGATTGTTAAATTTATAAAAACTAAAAATGCTAAAGGAGTTGAGTCATATACATATGCAGGTACAGGTACAGTAGAGGGGGCTGTACAATGGATAGATCCTAAATTAACAATTACAAATATGAAAACAGGAAATTATGATATATATGAAATTGAATCAGATGCTACAAAGAGAAAAAAATTGGCTGATTCTAATGCTTATTATGCAAAAAAATTTACTCAAGATGTTAAATATGGATCAGCAAAAGTTAAGGCTAGAAAATATAGTAGAAAGATAGAAGCTGATACTATAGTAAATGGTATTCAAGTAGTGCAAATAAAAATAGCAAATAAGAAAAATACTGGTAAGATGACAATATATAAAAAGGACAAGAATGATAATAACATATTATTAGATGGTGTTAAATTTAAGGTAGTATATGTATTTAATGAGAAAGAATATCTTGTTAATCAGGATAATAAAGGTAATATAATATATACAGAAAGAGAAACAAATGCAGATGGTAAATATAAAAGAGAAATGAAAGATGAAACTAAAGCTAAAACTTATGAGACTAAAGATGGAAAAATAGAACTAAAAGGATTAGAGACAGGAACTTATCGCTTATATGAAATTTCAAATACTAATAGTAATTATGTTGCACCAAATTCAAATACTCCTGTTAAAATAGGAACAACAAGCAGTACAAATTTTGAGGTTAATAGAATAACTACAGATACAAATCCAAAACATTTAGTAGATGAATACACTGTATATAATTCAAAATATACAGGTTCATTACAGGTTTATAAAAAAGACGTACATACAAATATTGGAATCAAAGATATGAAATTTAAAATAAAATACATAGCCAGTGAAGGATATGTTGATGGTAAAAGACTTATATTTAGTGAAAAATATATAAAACAGAATAATAAAGGTGTTATTTCATATGTTGATAAAATAGCTGACGCTACTATATTTGTAACAAATAGCGAAGGAATACTTCAAGGATATAATAGTAAAGGTGAACTTGTTGACCAAATTGAGGGATTGGATGTAGGAAGATACGAATTACTTGAATTGAAATCTAATGGAAATCCAAATTATACTGTACGATCAAATATGGAAATAAAAGAAGCTGCTAATTCATATAGTAAAGAAAGTGAAAGAACAAAAAATAATTTTGCAGATGTAATTATAACCAAAAATGATACAAAAATTTATAGGATATATAATCCATCAACACCACGTGGTGGTGCTAATATTTCAGGAAAAGTATGGGTACCACAAAAACAACAAGATAAAGCTCAAGAAACAATATCAGAAAGTGATGCAAGTGTATTTAAGGACAATTATAAATTAGTTTCTAATATTAAAGTAAAATTGTATACAAATAAAGCTTTAAAACTTGTAACAACAAAGACAGCATATAGACTTGAACCAGTTTCAGGAAAAATATTTGAAATTGATAGTAATAATAAAAAGATAAAAAAAGATAATGGCCAATATAAAACGATTACTAATTTGAACAAAATGGAAGGTTCATTGATAAAAACAGAGTACATAAATTATAGTGAAAATGATAATGGATATTATGAAATTGCAACGACCACAACAAATGATAGTGGAAAGTATAAATTTAATTTGCAAGGAGTTCTTTATCCAAAAGTACAATTTAAATATTTTAAAGTAGAGTTTACATATGATGGAATGGATTTCAAAGCTACTGCACCAAATTATGATAAAAATGTAAGTGGATCAAAAGCAACAGAAAATAGTACAAGAAGAACAGAAATAAATAATACATATGCAACTATTACTGGAAAACGAGATCAAGATAATAATAATGAGAAAAGTGCAGGTACAACTATAGCTAATGGAAATAATGTTGAATCAAGAGATTTAGAGTATGATTTTGTACCATCAACTGGTGATGACAATAGCTATGGTCAAAGCAAGGTAAAAGATCTTTCAGCAGGTTATACTGAAAATGACAAAGTAATTAAAGTAAATGATTCTAATGATACAATTCAAAAATATAATCAAATAACAGCAACATATAATTGTAATACTAATTTAAGTACCGGAAATCTAGGTGTAGGATATACAAATACAGTAGATGGAAAAAGCGAATGGATTGAAGGGTATTATAGTGATGATACTCATTCTATGTCAGAAATAAACTTAGCATTAATGGTAAGGGAAATGCCAGATTTGAGCGTATCAAATCAAATAGAAAGAGTAGTAACAACAATAAATGGATATAATAATTTATATACTGTAACAGGAAATACTAATGTAAATGAAAATAAAAAAATAAATGTACAATTAAAATTTGTAAAAGATGAAAATACATTAGGAAAAATACCAGTTTATCCTTCAGATGCGGCAGCATTTCCATTAACAGGAAATAACAAATCATCAAATAGATTACAATTATATATAACATATAAGGTATCAATACATAATAATTCAGGAACATTGTATAATAAAGTCAAAGAATTAGCACTTTATTATAATACAGAGGGATATGAATTGTTATATGTAGGAACAGGATTAGATAAGGGAAAAGAATATTATTGTGCAAATAATGATAAAGACAGTAATAAAATAGAAAAAAATAATAGTCTAACAGCAACAGCTTATAGTAATAAAGAAATTCCTTTGAATGGTTATTCGAGAACACGTATAGATTTAAGTGGTACAGTTATAGGCCCTACTGAATCTAAAGATTTATATGTTACATATAAAATCAAAGATGAATATGTAAATGATGCTATAAATGAAAAGAAAGAAGTAAAGAAATTAAAACATATAGCAGAAATTAATGCTTATTCAACATATTCTGATACAGAAGGAAAAAAAGCATATGCAGGAGTAGATAAAAATTCTGCACCAGGAAATATAACAAATGCTGATATTAAATTTGATGAAAAAGAAAATATTGTGCCAACTATAGGAAATTTAGATAATGATACAAGTATTGCAAGAGCAGCAGGATTAAATGTACAAGAAAATAGAAATATGTCAGGAACTGTATTCTTGGATAATTCTAATGTAGAAAATAATAAAAGGTTAGGCGATGGAATATATAATAAAAATAACGAAAAGGTTTTGGCAGGAGTAAAAGTAAAACTAGAAATTGTAAATAAAGAAAATAATAATATAGTAACTGGTGAAAAAATTTCAACACAAATGCCTAAAAAAATAGTAATAAAAGACCAAGATAATAAATATCATACTTGTGCGGTAGAACAGGAAAATGGTAAATATTATTATCGTTATAATAATCTTAAAATAGAACTATATACAGCTACAACGTCTGAGACAGGAAAGGACAATAATTATAAAATATCAGGATATATTCCAGGAAATTATAAATTAACTTATACGTATAATAATGAAACTTATTATAAAGATTCTGATGGAAAACAACATAAGATTAATACAGAAGACTATAAATCAACAATTGTAAAATATACAAATGAAAATAATAAAATAAATTCTATATTTACAGGTGATCTAGACTGGTATAAGGCAGATAATGGTGGTACAGAAAAGAATAGATATAATGAAGCTGTGGATGATATGAATACTAGAAAAACAATAGATAAGTATTATTCAAATATGAATATGAGTAATACAGGAAATACAAATGATAGTTTAGTAAAAGATAAAAGTTATGATATGATAGCATCAACACCTGAAATTGGTATACCAGTAGAAAAAGTAAGTGCAGTTACAACTGCAGAAGGAAATGAGTTGGATAATAATTATAATGTTAATAACATGGACTTTGGTATAGTGGAAAGACCAAGACAATCATTAAAACTTGAAAAGAAGATTAATTCAGTAAAAATAAGATTAGCAAATGGACAATTATTAGTGGATGTTAAAGCAGACGAGAATGGAAAATTCCAAACTGTACAAGGAGTACAAATTATAAATGGAGCAGTGCATATTGAATTTGATAATGAATTAATACATGGTTCAACATTAGAACTTGGATATAAGATAAAAGCTATAAATAATAGTGAATTAGATTATACAACAGAAAATTTCTATAAATATGGAATTGAAGGAACAAAGGATGAAAGAGTTAAACTATCACCTCAAGAAATATTAGATTATGTAGATAATAATTTAATATACACAAAAGATGATAATTCTAAATGGAATATTATAAACAAAGGTGATTATACAAATAAAATAGATAATGCAGAAATTTATGATAATACTGAAAAATCAAAGATAAACACAATATTAAGTTACAACATAAAAGAAAATAATAATTCAATAGAATTAGCACCAGGAGACACTTATAATAATATACCAGAAATAAAACTAGAAAAATTATTATCTAATACACAAGATGATGAAATGTTGTATGGAAACAAAGTAGAAGTAATAACAGTAAATCAAGGAGAAGCAAAAGAAGGAAATAACAACTTAGGAAGAAGAATAAATATACAATTAGGAACATACAATAAAGCTGGAGATAGTGGAATTGGAGCAAAAGCAGAAAATGTAACAATAACACCACCAACAGGACAAGATAATATAAGCAAAATATACTATGCAATAATAGCATTAGGAGTATTAGTAATAATAGCAGGTGGAATAGTTTTGATAAGACACAACATAAAGAAAAATAAATAAAAATAATTTAAGAACTTTGGATTAGTTTTAACTATGAAAAAGTTCTTAAATTTTATGTAAAAATTCATTGACAAGCCTAGAAAAAACGTGCTATAATCTTATAGTAATTTATGTGAATTAGAACTTAGTCATATTTTTAAACAAGGGTGATTAAGATAAAAATGATAAAATTTTTAACAAAAATTTAATAAGCATTAAAAGACGAGTTGGTAACATAGGTACCAGCAAGTCTTTTTATTGCCTTTTTCTAGTTAGTTAATTCTTTAAAAAAAGAGGAATTAGATGCAAACTTGAAATTTGAATATTAAACTTGAAAGAGCAGGCTAGTTTAATGTCTTACGGATGGTTGCATTCTGAGAGGGACTTTTTTTAAATATTATAAATTATCTGCTTAATATTTTTTATGAGGTGATTTATTTTGATCAAAGAGATTAAGTACGAGAAAGCTTCTCGTAAAGATTTCGCAAAAGTTGGCGATTATATTGAAATGCCAAATCTTATCAAAGTTCAAAGAGATTCATACAATTGGTTTATTGAAGAAGGGTTAGGAGAAGTATTAAAAGATATTTCACCTATAATTGACTATTCTGGAAACTTAGTTCTTGAATTTTTTGACTATTACATGGAAGAAAAAACAAAATATTCATTAGAAGAAGCTAAAGAAAGAGATGCAACATATTCAACAAGATTACATGTAAAAGTTAGACTTATAAACCGTGAAACAGGTGAAATAAAAGAACAAGAAATTTATTTAGGTGATTTCCCACTTATGACAGACAGTGGAACATTTATAATAAATGGTGCAGAAAGAGTTGTTGTAAGCCAATTAGTTCGTTCTCCAGGATGTTATTATGACATTCAATTTGATAGTAAAACAGGAAAAAGCATTTATACATCAACAGTTATGCCTTTAAGAGGGGCATGGATAGAATATGAAACAGACGGAAATGATATATTCTATGTACGTGTTGATAGAACAAGAAAATTACCAGTTACATCATTATTAAGAGCAATTGGACTTACTTCAGATGATCAAATAAGAGAATTATTTGGTGACGAAGAAATGATAGAAGCAACAATTCAAAAAGATCCAATTAAAACTGGTGAAGATGCATTAGTTGAAATATACAAGAAATTAAGACCAGGAGAACTTCCAACAGTAGAAGCAGCAAGAAACTTATTTAATGGATTGTTCTTTGATAATAGAAGATATGATTTAGCAAAAGTTGGTAGATATAAATTTAATCAAAAATTAAGTTTAGCTGCTAGAATTAAAGGACAAATAGCATTTAATGATATTTTAGATAAAGAGACTGGAGAAGTACTTGTACAAGCTGGTGAAACAATAACAGAAGAAATGGCTGAAAAAATTCAAGATGCAGGAATAAATGTTGTTGATATTAAACACCATGAACATGATGGTAAAAAAATAAGAATAATTGGTAATGGTACAGTAAATATTCATAATGTTTTACCAACAGTTGACTTATCAAAATTACATTTTAAAGAATTAGTAAATTATGAAGTTTTAAAAAGTATAATAGACACTACTGATGAAAAAGATTTAGTAAAAGTTATAGAAGAAAGATATGATGAATTAGTTCCAAAACATATTACAACAGAAGATATAATTGCTTCTATTAACTATTTATTAAACTTATCACATGGTCTAGGCGGAGCAGATGATATAGACCATTTAGCAAACCGTAGAATAAGATGTGTTGGTGAATTATTACAAAATCAATTTAGAATTGGTTTAACAAGACTTGAAAGAGTTGTTCGTGAAAGAATGACAATACAAGATTTAGATGTAATAACACCACAAACATTAATTAATACAAAACCTATAACTTCTTCAATAAGAGAATTCTTTGGAAGTTCACAATTATCACAATTTATGGATCAAACTAACCCACTTTCAGAATTAACTCATAAAAGAAGAATTTCAGCATTAGGACCTGGAGGATTATCAAGAGAAAGAGCTGGATTTGAGGTTCGTGACGTTCACTATACTCATTATGGTAGATTGTGTCCAATAGAATCTCCAGAAGGACCAAACATAGGATTAATATCAGCATTATCTTCATTTGCTAATATTAATGAATATGGATTTATAGAAACACCATATAGAAAAGTTGATCCAGAAACACATAGAGTAACAGATATAGTAGAATATATGAGTGCAGATGTAGAAGATAATTACATTATTGCTCAAGCATCTGAACCTATGAATGATAAAGGTGAATTTATAAATGATAGAATAAGAGTTAGACATCAAAATGAAATTATAGAAGTTGATAAAGATATGGTTCAATACATAGATGTATCTCCAAAACAATTAGTTTCTGTAGCTGCAGCTATGATACCATTCTTAGAGCATGATGATGCAAAAAGAGCACTTATGGGGGCTAACATGCAACGTCAAGCAGTTCCACTTATGATTACAGAATCTCCTATAGTTGGAACAGGTATAGAATACAGAACAGCTAAAGATTCAGGAATATTAGTATTAGCAGAAGATGATGGTGTAATTGAAAAAGTTACAGGAGATAGCATAACTGTTAAATACAAAAATGGATCAACAGTAGTTCACAAACTTCGTAAATTTAAGAGAACAAATGGTGGTACATGTATTAATCAAAAACCAATTGTTGCAAAAGGTGAAAAAGTTAAAAAAGGTGATGCAATTGCTGATGGACCTTCTACACAAAATGGTGAGATGGCTCTTGGTAAAAACGTATTAATAGCTTTCACAACTTGGGAAGGTTATAACTACGAAGATGCTATATTAATTAGTGAAAGATTAGTAAAAGAAGATGTATTTACATCTATACATATAGAAGAATATGATTGCGAATGCCGTGATACTAAATTAGGTGCAGAAGAAATTACACGTGATATCCCAAATGTTGGTGATGATTCATTAAAAGACTTAGATGAAAATGGAATTATTAGAATTGGTGCAGAAGTAAGACCAGGAGATATATTGGTTGGTAAAGTTACTCCAAAAGGAGAAACAGAATTAACAGCAGAAGAAAGATTACTTCGTGCTATATTTGGAGAAAAAGCTAGAGAAGTAAGAGATACATCATTAAGAGTACCACATGGAGAAGCTGGAACAATTGTTGATGTTAAAATCTTTACTAGAGAAAATTCTGAAGAATTAGGACCTGGGGTAAATCAAGTTATAAGATGTTATATAGCAACAAAAAGAAAAATATCTGTTGGAGATAAAATGGCTGGACGTCATGGAAATAAAGGTGTTATTTCAAGAATATTACCAGTTGAAGATATGCCATTTATGCCAGATGGTACACCAGTAGATATCTTACTTAACCCACTTGGTGTTCCTTCTCGTATGAACTTAGGTCAAGTTTTGGAAGTTCATTTAGGAGCTGCTGCAAGAGAATTAGGATGGAAAGTATCTACACCAGTATTTGATGGTGCAACAGAAGAAGACATAGAAGAATTACTTAAACAATCTGGATTATCAGAAGATGGTAAAACAACTCTTTATGATGGTAGAACAGGTGAACCTTTTGATAAACCAATTACAGTTGGAGTTATGTATATGCTTAAACTTCACCACTTAGTTGATGATAAAATACATGCTCGTTCAACTGGACCATACTCTTTAGTTACACAACAACCACTTGGAGGTAAAGCTCAATTTGGTGGACAACGTTTTGGAGAGATGGAAGTTTGGGCATTGGAGGCATATGGAGCAGCTTATACATTACAAGAAATATTAACAGTTAAATCAGATGACGTTGTAGGACGTGTTAAAACATATGAGGCAATTGTTAAAGGTGAAAATGTTCCAGAGCCAGGAGTTCCAGAAAGCTTTAAAGTTTTAGTAAAAGAACTTCAATCTTTGGGATTAGATATAAAATTATATTCACATGATAATAGAGAATTAGAACTTAAAGAAGATATTGATGAAGGAATTGATTTTAACTTAGAAAGAGATAAAGAATTACTAGAACAAGAAAATGTTATAGTAGATGACGAAATTGATAATAATTACATTGAAGAATCATCAGATGAAGATATAATGGAAGATGAAGAAGAGTTATTCGGAGATTTAGATGATGACGAAGATGAAGAAATTTTTAATAATGACTTGGCTATAGATAATTTAGATAATGACCAAGATGATATTGAAGAATAATAATTAAATAAATCTTAGAAAATCTTAAAACTACAAGAAGGAATTGTTCGAGCAGTGTTAAGTTTTAAGATTGTTCTAAGGTTACCCGAATTTAAAATATGGAAAGGGGCAAAATTCGTGGACGAATCAGAAATATTTGATAAAATAAAAATTGGAATTGCGTCAGATGAACAAATAAGAGAATGGTCAAAAGGAGAAGTAAAAAAACCGGAGACTATAAATTATAGAACTTTAAAACCAGAAAAAGATGGACTTTTCTGTGAAAGAATATTTGGACCAACAAAAGACTGGGAATGTCACTGTGGTAAATATAAAAGAGTTAGATATAAAGGTATAGTTTGTGATAGATGTGGTGTTGAAGTTACAAAATCAAAAGTAAGAAGAGAAAGAATGGGACATATAGAACTTGCTGCACCAGTAGCTCACATTTGGTATTTTAAAGGAATACCAAGTAGAATTGCTTTAATGTTAGATATTTCACCAAGAAACCTAGAAAAAGTAGTATATTTTGCATCATATATAGTTACAGACAAAGGAACATCTGGACTTGAAAAATGCCAAATATTAAACGAAAAAGAATATCATGAAGCAGAAGAAAAATATGGTAAAAAATCTTTTAAAGCAGAAATGGGAGCAGAAGCTTTAAGAAAATTATTAGCAGAAATAGATCTTGATAAATTATCAGAAAAAATAAAAAAAGAAATAGCTGGAGCCAGTGAACAAAAAAGAGTTAAATTAGTTAAAAGATTAGATACAGTAGAATCATTTAGATTATCTGGAAATAGACCAGAAAATATGATAATGAATGTTGTACCTGTTATTCCACCAGACTTAAGACCTATGGTTCAATTAGATGGTGGTAGATTTGCAACATCAGATTTAAATGATTTATATAGAAGAGTAATAAACAGAAATAACAGATTAAAAAGATTACTTGAACTTGGAGCACCTGAAATCATTGTAAGAAATGAAAAGAGAATGTTACAAGAAT
>ERZ827168.2627-NODE-2627-length-20359-cov-4.245961_pt1 | contig 20359 bp, 19 predicted proteins | sample MGYA00519868_ERZ827168 | MGnify/ENA primary metagenome ERZ827168 (study PRJEB31778, sample SAMEA3449271) | human gut metagenome | biome: human gut; feature: human-associated habitat; material: faeces | place: United Kingdom | collected 2010/2012 ...
GTATCCTGGCCGGAGGCGCGTAGCACGAAGGACTGATACTCGGTGTAGTCGCGGTTGTCGAACAGCGCGGCCTCAAACCGGTGAGAACCGTACTTGCTGCGGGCGATCACCTTGAAGGCCTTCTGATCCTCGGCGCGGCTGTACTGGCCGTGCAGCTTGATGCCGCATTCCTGTGAAAGCGCTTCCTCGCCGTCCGGCTGGAAAAGCTCCACATGCGCTTCGCGCTCCCAGTCCATCCAGAAGTTCGCGCCCTTGCCCAGCGAGCCGTAGGGGCTCTTGGAGAGGGCGTTGGGGCCCTTGACGTACAGGCCGGTGTTGTAGTCCCACAGGTCGGTCGGGTTCATGACCAGCGAAATCACCTGCATCGTGTGGCTTACGCCCACGAGGTACGACTGCGTTTCCACAAGGCTGGTCAGCTGGCCGTCCTTCACCGCGATGGCGCGAATGACCGTGGTCTGCGTTACCGGGATGGGATCGGTGTAGACGAACGTCTCATACCGTCCGTTCACGGAAACCTCCGGGTCGGGCGTGTAGACGATGCCGCCCACCGCCGCGGGATCGGGCGTGGAGGAATCCAGCGTGTAATAGATGGTCGCGCCCGGCTCGGCGGACAGCGCCACGTTAAAATACTGGTTCGCCGGATACATGCCGCCCTGCACGGAGAAGGTGGGCTTCAGCATGCGCGACTCGTAGCCGACCTGCACGTTGCCGGAGCCGGGCGTGGAGGCCGCGAGATAATAGAAGCCGTTTCGTCCGCTGATGCGGCCGTAGGGCATGTTGGAATATTGCATGCCCAGCTGCACGCGGTCGAGAATCTTGCCGGTGGGGTCGGAAAGCACCAGCGATTCGCCCTCGGTGGCGGACAGCTTGAAGTTCGTGTGGCAGTAGCCCTTCACGGTGGTGTTCAGGCCGGAGCAGTACACGCCCATGTACTGGCCGGGCGCGATGGTGGTTCCGGCGGGAAACTGCCACTTGCGCGGCTTGGCCGGGTTGTCCGAAAGTCCCCACGAGCTGAGGTCGATGGTCTGCGACGTGGCGTTGTACAGCTCAATCCAGTCATAGGAGGCCTTGCCGACGTTCGCCGTAGTGGTCGTGGCCATGATCTCGTTAAAAAAAACGCCGCTTGAATTTTGCGCCGCGAACTGACCATCGATCAGCGCGGCGCTCTGGAAGCTGTTGGACATGCCGGGAGTTGGCGAAAGGTTTGTCGTCCATGTGCCGTCCGACTGGCGGGAATAGGACTGATCCGCTTTCAGCAGATCGTATTCCACAAAGTCGATCAGCTGCCCGGCGGCGTTTGACAGGTAAGCGCCCTCCTTCTCGCTGCTCAGGCGGAAGTTGGTGTGCAGCCGTCCGACCGGGTCGCGCCGGTCGTAGCCGGAGCAGTAGACGATCATGTATTCGTCCGGGCCGATGGATACGTTCGGGAAGTGCCACTTTTGAAGGTTCCGGTCGGAGTCCGAAAGTGCGTAGTTGTTCAGGCTCACCGTGTAGGCGGATTTGTTGTGAATCTCGATCCAGTCGAGGAATTCGCCGTTTTCGTCCGCCGCGTAGCTCATGTTCTTGGCCATCAGCTCGGTGATCTCGATGGGGCTGTCGGAAACCTCGCGGTTGTCGTGCAGCAGGTGGTAGTTTTCGCTGGTATTGCTGAGTCCCGGCGTGGCTTCGTCGGTCACCGTCCATTCGCCGCCTATCTCGGCGTAGGACTGGTTGGCGCTCATCTCGGGGATGTTCAGCGTCTGCACGGCGGTGTTGTTCGGGTTGAACAGCACCAGCGTGTCGCCCGCCGCGGAGATGCGGAACGGCGCGTGATACGCGTAGCCCGCGTTGTTGCGCAGCGTGCCCGTGCAATAAACCAGCACGCGCTCGCCCGCCGCCAGCGTCTGGTTCGGGAACTCGAAATACTTGATCATCAGGCTCGAGTCCTTGGCCAGCTTCCAGCCGTACAGGTTCACGGTCTTGCCGGAATTGTTCACGATTTCCACCCAGTCGGGGTACGCGCCGGTGTCGTCCTGAATGGAGGACGCGTTGGAGCTCATGACCTCGCTGACGCGCACGGTGGCCGCGGCGTCGATCTCGGGGATGGACTTGTCCGTCGTCTTCGGCAGAACGCCGTTCGGGAACACATACTTCTGAAGGAAGAAGCACAGCACGATAAACACGATGCCGCCAGCGATGATCAGCGGCAAAACGTTCCTTTCCCGTCCGGACGAACGCGGCGCGGGATTCCGAGCCGGAGCGGGCCGGGACGCAGGTTTGCGCGCGGGCGCAGAGGAACGGCGCGGGGCGGGTCTGGAAGCGGGTTTTTTCGTAGAATTCTGCAAAACGGTATGCCTCCGTAAATGATAAACTGTAAGAAACAACTACCTATAGAATTATACCACGCATACGTCGGCTTGCCCAGTGAAGTTAGGTTAAATTCTTCACATCAGCTTCCCGCCGGGGGAACGGTGACGTAGGCGTTTTCGTCCGCCCAGCGGGCGGCGGGGGAGCCGGGCGCGGCCACGATGACCGGGTCGACAAGGCTTCCCAGCGCGCTTTCGTGGATGGACAGGGGCGTGTCCGGCAGCAGGATGGCGCGCAGGCTTTCGCAGCCCGCGAAGGCGTTCGCTTCGATTTCACGTATGTCCGTGCGGGAGAGGTCGATACACTGAACGCCGGAGAGGTTTTCAAACGCGCCGGCTTCGACGCGCGTAAGGTTCGCGGGCAGCGTGAGCGTTTCCGGCCACGGAACCGCTTCGAACCGCAGGCCGTCCCGCACGGCGGCAAGGTGCGCCGCGCTTCCGGGATGGCCGGACACGGAGATGGAAGCGGCGAACGCGCCCTCGGCAATGTCCGTAACGCAGCCCGGCACGAATACGCGCGTGAGCGCACTCTCCGCGGGGAACGCGCCCGCGCGCAGCGCCGTCAGCGGCGCGCCGCCCAGCGTCTCGGGCAGGGAGAGGAACGCGGAGGTTCCGCTGCAGCCCGTGACGATCGCGCAGCCGTCCGCAAGCTCGTAGATCAACCCGGTCGCTTCGTCCAGCTGCGGGCCGGAAACCGGCTCCATGTAATCGGGAATTTTCATCGCCGCCCAGCCGCGTTTTTTGCCGTCCGCCGTAACGCCCCAGCCCCAGCTGTAGGAGGTTCCCTTCACCGTTTCATGTACGATGAAGATTTCGTCCGGCTTCAGCACGCTGCCCAGCTTGCCGTAGCCCGTGCCCGGGCCCGCGCGCAGGTTCAGCGACGTGGACACGGTCAGCCGGTAGCGGGGAAGCGCTTCGGCGTCCGGGGTTCCGTGCTCCACGATGAAGCCCGCCGTTTCCATATTGGACGGCGCGAGGTCGAGCCATGTTCCGTCCGCCGCCGCGGCCAATCTGCCGTTGGAGCTGGCGTAGTTCTTTTCGGTGGGCATGCCGCTCTGCCAATAGGACGCGGCGAACGCGTCGGAGAACGATTCGCCGGACGCCCACGTCCAGTTGCCGCAGGCGTATTCGCCGCCCAGCCAGCAGGGGCCACCCGCGGCCTTCAGAAGCGGCAGGATGGCGTTCGCCTCAGCGGCTGTGCGGATCGTCGCCAGATGTCCGCCGCGCGTCCCGGCGTATTCCTTCGCGTAGGCGTAGGCGTGCGCGCCGGTGAACAGCTCGTAGCGGCGGCCGTTCAGGGTGACGGTCTTCGCGGGCTCCGCGTCGTCCGGCAGCGCCTGCCCCCATATGGCGTAGAACGTCGCCGCACGGTTTTCGCTGAACAGGCCGCCCGCGGACAGCGTCGGCTCTGTGGCCGTTTTGTCCTCCGACCAGCCGAGGAACTCGCAGCCCCTGCGCGTCGGCGCTTTGGCTGTGATTTTAAAGGGAACGCCCTCGGTTTTCGTGCCGGACGCGGGCGCGCCCGCGCCGCCGTTCGCGTCGTAGGTCATGGGATAGATTTCCGTCGCGCCGCCGAATTTCTTCCAATAAATATTCACGGCGTTCGCGCCGCGGGTGTTGCCCTTGTTGTAGCGGTCGGCAGGAATTTCAAAGTATACGCAGAAGTACCACGCCGCGTCGAACGCGCCCTGCGCGGTGTCGGGCAGAGCGCGCAGCACGTCGCCTACGTTCTTCTTGTAGCCCTTTGTTTCCAGCTCATACTGAAGGTAGCCCAGCTGCCCCTCCAGACTTTTCCAGCTTTCAAAGCCGTTTTTCTCGCAATACGAAATCAGCGAGTTGCGGCGCGAGTTCCACTGGCAGATGCCGTAGGCGTTGCCGGAATCGCCGATGGCCTCGGGATTGAAATTGCTTTCGCTTTTGATGTTGGACAGGATGCCGCACGCCGCCGCGCGGTTCAGCCCGGCGTTCTCCGTGAGGTATGTATAGATGGTTTGGATGTTCGACTCCGTGTCCGCGCGTCCCGGCGCGGGCATATGCGCCGCGAGCAGGAACGCGAGCAGGAAGAGCGCAGACAGCTTTCGTTTCATGAGACCTCCTTTTTGGAAAAAACGGTCAGCTTCCGGCCTTGGGAAGCAGCGCGCGAAGCGCGCCCGGCAGCGGAGATTCGAATTCGAGCGCCTGCCCCGTCAGCGGATGCAGAAAGCGCACATAGGCGGAATGCAGCGCGAAGCGCCCGGGCAGCGCGTCCGGCCGCTCGGTTCCATACAGAAAATCGCCGAACACCGGACAGCCGATGTGGGAAAGATGCACGCGAATCTGATGCGTGCGCCCCGTGTCCAGCTTCAGCCGCAGAAGCGCTCGGCCGTTTCCGGCTTCCAGCGTCCGGTACGCCGTACGGGAGGGCTTGCCGTCCGCGCGCACTTCGCGGCGAACCGTCGCGCCGTCCGCCTTGCCGATGGGCGCGTCGATAACGCCCTCCGGCTCGGCCGGTACGCCGTCCGTCACGGCCAGATATTCGCGCGCGAACTCGGGCGTGTGCAGCTGGCGGGACAAAAGCATCTGCGAATGCGCGTGCTTCGCCGCGACCATCAGGCCGCTGGTGCCCTTGTCCAGCCGGTTCACCGGGCGAAACACAAAGCCCGGCACGTCCCGATAGCGCCATGCAAGCCGGTTTTCCAGCGTGTTGTCCGGCTGACGGGGCGAGGATTGCGTGGAAAGCGGCGCGGGCTTGTCGATCACGTACAGATCGTCGTCCTCATAAAGGATGGAAACCGGCGCGTTCTCCGGACGAACCGGCACGGCGGGCTCTTCTTCATCGATCAGCGTCACCGAGACCACCTGTCCGGCGCGCACGGCATGGTCGGCATGCACGCTTTCGCCGTCCAGACACAACGCGCCCAGCGCCTTCGCGCGCGCCAGCTGATGGCTGGAAATGCCCAGCCGCCCGCGGGCGACGCGGCGAATCAGCTGCCCGTCGTCCTCCGCCGGAACCACATAGCTCAGTACGCGCATGAAAAGCCCTCCCCATCGGCGCTCTGAAGGGATAATTCGCCGTCTGGAAGCGAAAATCCTTCTAAAAAAGTGCGATCTGGGGAATACGGCCTGAAATACTTATGTAAAATTCGTAAAATTCCGTCATTTTCCGCTTCCAGCTATTGCAATCGGGGGGGAGATGGTCTATAATATATCAGTCTGCCCAAGAATGTGGGTTGCTGTTGTCGACCGTTCGGCCAGCGCCCGTCTGCAAACGCGGGGGCTGACCATTCTTTCCATAGGAGGTGTCAAAACATGGCATCGGATAAGCGTATTAAGGTTGTACTGGCCTGCTCCGAATGCAAGCAGCGCAATTATAATACCATCAAGAACAAGAAAAACGACCCCGATCGTCTCGAAATGAGCAAGTATTGCCGTTTCTGCAAGAAGCATACCGTTCATAAGGAAGCCAAGTAATCGGGCGGGAGCAACGATCAAGTCGGAGGATGTGACAACATGGCGAACGAAAACGGAACGAAAAAGCCGAATTTCTTCGTACGCGTCGGAAGATGGTTCAAGAACCTTGGCGTTAAAATCGGCAAGGCGTTCTACAACATGTTCCACGAGATGAAGAAGGTCACCTGGCCCACGAAGAGCGCGCTCGTGAATTACTCCCTGATAGTGCTTCTTTTCATGGTGGTTATGGGCGTAGTGATCGGCCTGTTTGACATGGGCGCTGGCGCTCTGGTCAGACTGATCACCGGCTGACGGGCAAGGAGTTAAACATGGCGGAAAATGCCGAGATGAACTGGTATGTCGTACATACCTATTCTGGCTATGAAAACAAGGTCAAGGCGAACCTCGAAAAGACCGTCGAGAACAACGGCCTTCAGGATTTGATCGCGGAAGTGCAGATCCCGATCGAGGAGGTCGTCGAGATCAAGAATAACAAGCGCCGCGTGGTTCCGCGTAAGCGTATGCCGGGCTATGTGCTGGTTCGTATGGTCATGACCAACGAATCTTGGTACGTCGTGCGCAATACGCGAGGCGTCACCGGTTTTGTCGGCACGGGCACCAAGCCCACGCCGCTCCCGGACAACGACTACACGTCGTTAATGGCCAGCATTCCCGTTACCCGCCTGGACATTCAGGTCGGCGACGAGGTTCGCATCCTTACCGGCCTGTTCGAGAACTTCACCGGTCGCGTCACCGATATCGACACTGAAAATCAGAAGCTTCGGATTACGGTGCCGATGCTTAAACGCGAAACTGCCATCGATCTGGATTACGACGAAGTCGTTCGTCTGGATTCGTAACGCGCTTCCATCGCTTGTAAGCCCTCGGGCTTCAGGAGTGGGAGGGGCTCAGGAAGGCCCCGCTACACCACATACAGATTAAGGAGGAAACCCCTATGGCGAAGAAAGTAACTGCGCTCATCAAGCTGCAGGTCAACGCCGGCAAAGCCACCCCCGCGCCGCCGATCGGCCCGGCGCTCGGTCAGCATGGCGTAAACATCCCCGGATTCTGCAAGGAATTTAACGACCGCACCGCCAAGCAGGTCGGTCTCGTGATCCCGGTCGTCATCACCGTGTATCAGGATCGTTCCTTCACGTTCATCTGCAAGACGCCTCCGGCCGCCGTTCTGATCAAGAAGGCCTGCGGCCTCGAGCATGCTTCCGGCCGTCCCAACAAGGACAAGGTCGCTCACATCTCCAAGGCTCAGGTGAAGGAAATCGCCGAGCTTAAGATGCCCGACCTGAACGCCGCTTCCATCGAAGCCGCCATGAGCATGGTCGCCGGAACGGCCCGCTCCATGGGCGTTATCGTGGACGACTGACGCAAGAAGACCAAAACCGTGGGAGGACATAGTGCCGATTGTACCACAGGGAGGATATTAACATGAAGACCGGAAAGAAATATAGCGACAGCATCAAGCTGATCGATCGTACCAAGCTGTATGATCCCGAAGAGGCCGTTACGCTGGTAAAGCAGACCGCCAAGGCCAAGTTCGACGAGACCGTCGAGATCTCCGTCCGTCTGGGCGTTGATCCCCGTCACGCCGATCAGCAGGTTCGCGGCACCGTCGTTCTGCCCAACGGCACCGGCAAAACCAAGACCGTCCTCGTGATCGCCAAGGGCCCCAAGGCCGAGGAAGCGACCGCCGCTGGCGCCGATTTCGTGGGCGCTGAGGACATGATCGCCAAGATTCAGGGCGGCTGGTTCGGATTTGACGTTTGTATCGCCACCCCGGATATGATGGGTCTGGTCGGCCGTCTGGGCCGCGTGCTCGGCCCCAAGGGCCTCATGCCGAACCCCAAGACCGGCACCGTCACCATGGACGTGACCAAGGCCATCACCGAGACCAAGGCCGGCAAGGTTGAGTACCGCGTCGATAAGACCGCCATCATCCACTGCCCCCTCGGAAAGGCTTCCTTCTCTGAGCAGCAGCTGACTGAGAACCTGCGCACCCTCATGGACGCCATCATCAAGGCGAAGCCCTCCGCCGCGAAGGGCACGTATGTGAAGTCCGCCGTCATTTCCAGCACTATGGGTCCCGGCATCAAGCTGAACGCGCTCAAGTTCTGACAATCGTTTTTCAGGCCGCTTTCCGTTTCGGAAGGCGGCGTTTTTTCACGCAACCACGCACACCCCGGCGGAATGCCCGCGCGACGCGCCAGCTGCTTACCTCGTTTGCGCGGTGCCGCCTGAAAGCCGCGCTACGCGGGTCGGAGGGATTCCACAGATTATTTCAGTTGGATAGTTTTGCCTTGAATGATGCGAAGGAGGACGCTTTTGATGAGATATGAAGCGGAAATCGTCGTCTGCGGCGCGGGAACCGCCGGTTCGGTCGCCGCCATTGCCGCCGCGGACGCGGGGCGCGACGTGCTGGTCATTGAACAGTTTGGCTCGGCGGGCGGCAGCGGCACGCTTGCGCTCGTTACGCCGCTGATGAACACCTGCGTTCCCGGCAACCCGATGGGCAGCTATGTGTCCCGCGAGATCAACCGCCGCATGCTCGCGCTCGGCGCGGCCGCGGGAAAGGGCGACTGCTGGTTCGACCCGGAGATGCTCAAAATCGTGCTCAACGAAATGCTTGTGGAGCGCGGCGTAAGGGTTCTGTACCACACGTTCCTCATCGGCGCAAGGCGCGAGGGCGGGGAGGTTACATCGGTTGAAATCGCGAACAAGTCCGGGAGGGGCGAGGTCGCGGGCAAAATCTTCATCGACGCGACCGGCGACGCCGACGTTGTGCACGCGCTGGGCTTTGAAACGCTGCACGGCAGCGAGGAGGACGGCAAAAATCAGCCGATGTCGCTCCGCTACCTGCTGGGCGGGGTGGACACGCAGGCGTTCTGGGATTACCTTGAGCGGGTGACGCATCCGGACGACGCGCCGCGCCCGCGTCCCGAAAACTACGACGGCGCCGTGACGCTGAACCCCGGGAAGCACTGGCCGCTGAAGCCGCTGTTCCTTCAGGCGATTGACGAGGGGCAGCTCACGCGCGAGGACGCGCTGTACTGGCAGTTCTTCACCGTGCCCGGACGGCGCGACGCGATTGCCTTCAACTGTCCGGAATTCTTCGACTTCCACGACGCGGACGACGCGGAGAACCAGTCGCGCGTGCAGGCGGAGGGTAAGCGCGCGATTCTGCGCCAGCTTTCGTTCTACCGCGCGCGCATTCCCGGCTTCGAGCATGCCTATCTTTCGGAAATCTCCGCGATGGTGGGCGTGCGCGAATCCCGCCGCGCCGTCACCGATCATATCCTCACCGCCGGGGAAATCCTCGGCCGCGCACGTTTCGACGACGCGGTGTGCCGCTGCAACTACCCCGTGGACGTGCACGGGCGCGACCTCAACACCTACGCGCTGAGCGGAAACGACCGCGAGCCGTATTATGAGATTCCGCTTCGCTGCCTGATCGTGCGCGACGCGGAGAACCTGCTCGTCGCCGGACGCAATCTCGGCAGTGAGTTCATCGCCCAGTCGTCCGCGCGCATCATCCCCACCTGCCGCGCCATGGGCGAAGCCGCCGGCCTCGCCGCCGCACTCTCCATCCGAGACCAAAAACCCGTCCGCGAAATCGGCGGAAAACGCGTCCGGGAGGAAATGTCGCGCATGGGCGCGGATGAAGCGTAGGCGAACCTTGCGCGGAGTATTCTGATTGGCTGCCGCGCACTTCGTATGCGACAAAAGTCCGTCCGAGAAATCGGCGGGAAGAAATGTCGCGCATGGGTGCGGATGAAGTATGAAGCCTGTACGGCATGAGAAACGTGCTTGCGAAGAGGAAACGCATATGGACGCAGATTCATTTCCTGATCGATGAAGAAAGAGCGGCGCGCGGTGCGTTCCATTGGAGCACCGCGCGCTTTATGATGCGGCATGGTTATGTGGACGCTTCCGCCGTAAAGTCGATGTCGTAGCGCGTTCCGTGCGAGAACAGCGTGCCCTTTGTGAGGGAGATTTTCAGGATGACGCAGTTCGGGTCGTCGAAGTTGTTGTGCCCGTTGTCGATCCATTCGGCGAACGCACACCGGAGCGCGGCCGCGATGGGCGCGTTTTCCGGCCTGCGGAACCAGCCCATACTTTCGCCCATGCCATGGGCGGTGAACCATTCGCCCGCGAGGGCGCACGTCGGATTCTCCGCAAGCTGGCGCATCTTGCCGGAGAGGGCACAGGTGATGACGTAGAACGCGCCGTTTTCGTAATACGCATTCACGCTGCGCACATAGGGTACGTTGTCTGCCGCCGTCGCGAGCGCAAGCACGTTGTCCTTCCCGAACCGTTCGACCATGATGGCTTTCGCCGCGGGTGAAATCATCGCTCGTCGCCGCCTTTGTGAAAAAATGTATTTTCATTATAGCGGCTTGCGGAGGGTCTGTCAAGAATCGGCTTCGCCATCAATTTCTCCCGAAACTTAACTTGACGAAACGCAGGCGAATGGGTACAATATATAAGGCTGTGAAACAGCTGTGCCATAGACAGCGAGTGCGGAAGCGTAAACTCCCACCGGAGTGCTCGCCGAGGTGCAAAGGTTCGGACTTTCTCGAATTCTGTTCAGAAGTATTCCGCCCTTGCGCCTATGCGCAGGGGCGTTTCATTTGCCGTCATTCACAGGACGGAATGCGAGGTGTTTAACAAATGTCCAAGAACGAACTTTCCAAGAATATCGAAAGCAAGAAGCCGGTCGTTGCCGCCGTCAAAGAAAAGTTTGAAAAGGCGCAGACCGTCGTTCTGGTTGACTTCCGTGGTCTGACCGTGGAGGAGGATACCGCGCTGCGCACCGAGTTCCGCAAGGCCGGTGTTGAGTACGCCGTTATCAAGAACACCATGATCGATCTCGCCGTGAAGGATACCCCCTACGCCGCTCAGATGGAGGAGCACCTGAAGGGCCCCACCGCCGTGGCGTTCGGCTACACCGATATGATCGCGCCCGCGAAGATCGCGGTGGAGTTCGGCAAGAAGAGCAAGAAGCTCACGCTGAAGTGCGGCGTGTGCGACGGCGCGTTCCTCGACGCGGCCGGCGTTCAGGCTCTGGCCGAGCTGCCCAGCAAGGAAGTCCTCATCGCCCGTATCATGGGCAGCATGATGAGCGCGGTTTCCAGCTTCGTCCGCTGCGTGGAAGCGATCCGCAAGCAGAAGGCCGGCGAGGAATAATCGCCGCCTGACGCACCCCAATTCAGACCTTAACATGATTATGGAGGGAATACAATGAACGCTCAGGAAATCATTTCTGCCGTTGAGTCCATGACGATTCTCGAGCTGGCTGATCTCGTAAAGGCCATGGAAGAGAAGTTTGGCGTTTCCGCCGCTGCCCCCGTCGCGGTTGCCGCCGGCCCCGCCGCCGCTGCTGAAGCCGTTGAAGAGAAGACCGAGTTCGACGTCATCCTGAAGTCTGCCGGCGCCGAGAAGATCAAGGTCATCAAGGTCGTCCGCGAAGTCGTTTCCGGCCTGGGCCTGAAGGAAGCCAAGGAACTCGTTGACAACGCCCCCAAGCCCATCAAGGAAGGCGTTTCCAAGGAAGTTGCCGAGGAAATCAAGAAGAAGTTTGCCGACGTCGGCGCCGAAGTCGAAATCAAGTAATTTCTTTTTGCAGGAAGCCGTCCGCAAGGGCGGCTTTCTTCATATTCACAGTTCGAGAGGTGATTTTGCGTGCTTCATGACGATACCACCACCGTTTCTCAGCTGAAGGAAGCCATATACGCGCTGTGTCTGGAAAAGGGCTGGGGCGTGGACGGCGTTCAGAACCCGCAGCAGGTCGCCATGGCCATGACGGTGGAGATGAGCGAGCTTCTGGAGCTGTTTCAGTGGCTGAACCCGCCGGACGTGGAAAAGCTGCTGAACGGCGAGGATCCGGCGTATGTCGCGCGAATCGCCGAGGAATTTGCGGACGTGATGATGTATGGCATGCAGCTGATGCGCGCGCTGAAGATCGACGTTTCCGCCGAAATCGAGCACAAGATCGAGGTCGTGCGCGGCCGTCCGGCGAACCGCAAAAACCTGCATCCGTTCCAGTGATATATGCATAAAACCGCCTTCCCATGGATAGAATGGCTGCGATAGACCATCGTTTCGGGGGAGGCGGTTTTTATCCGGCACATTGCGATATTGGACACCGGCGGGGCGGAAGCGCGCGCTGTGTCCAGAAAGCTGAGGGCGCTGAAGTCGCTGGCCGTGGTGGTGGACGGAGGGCTTCTGCCGCCGGACGCGCTGACGGGCGACGCCTGCGGCGTTGTGCTGGCGGGCAACGGACTTCTGCCCGGGGCCGCCGAGACCGCCGCGCGAGAAGCGCTGAAGAGCGGTCTCCCTGTGCTGGCGCTGGGACGCAGCGCGCGGCTGCTTCTGCTGGCGCTGGGCGCGCAGCCGGGCGCGACGCGGCTTGAGAAGGCCACGGCGCACGTTCAGTTTCTGAACGGCCCGCTGTTCGAGGGCCTGAGCGAGGCAGAGCGCTACTTTGAACGCGCCGAGGAATGGACGCTGCCCGAAGGCGTTCATGTGTCGGCGGAGGGCGAGGGCGGCTTTGCCGCCGCCGCGCAGAACGAGGCGGGCACGGCGTTCGCGGCGCAGTTCGGCGTGGAAAGCAACGACCCGGACGGCATGCAGATGCTGAAAAACTTCGCCGAGGGCGTGTGCGGCCTGAACGGCGAATGGACGATGCCCGCGTTTCTGGACGATTGCGTGACCACACTGCGCGCATCCTGCCCGGAGGGCGAGGTGATTGCCGCGGTGTCCGGCGGCGCGCCGTCGATCGTGGCGGCGGCGCTTGCGTCGCGCGCCTTCGGCGAGCGGGCGCGGTGCGTGCTGATGGATACCGGCCTGTTCCGCAAGGGCGAGGTCGCCTGCCTGCGGCGGGCATTTGAGGAAGAGCTCGGCATGCTGCTGCATGTGAAGGATATTTCATCGGAGGTCGCGGTGGCGCTCTCCGGCGCGGCCGACACGCGCGAGAAGCACGAGCGAGTAGTGAAGACCCTGCGCGACGCGCTTCTGAATGAGGGGCGCGCCATCGTGCGCGGCGCGGGACAGCCGGGCGATTTTTCGCTTCTGCCGCTGAACGCGCTGTATCGCGAGGAAATTCGCGAGCTGGGCGAGCTGCTCGGCCTGCCTCCGCGGCTGCTTTCGCGTCAGCCGTTCCCCGAAAGCGGGCTCGCCATTCGCATGAGCGGCGAGGCGACCGCGGAAAAGCTGGAGCTTCTGCGCGAGTCCGACGCGGCGTTCTGCGAGGAAATCGAGACGGCCGGACTGGATCGGAAGCTCCACCGCTATTATGCCACCCTGACCGGCACCGATACCGGCGCGTACGCCGTGGTGCTCCACGCGCTTGTCTCCCCGGATACCGTCAGCGGCTACGCGTTTCGCCTGCCCTACGATGTAATCGAACGCGCCGTGATGCGGATTCTCAAAAACTTGAGCGCCGTCGAAGGCGTGCTGTACGACGTGACGGGCAGATAGGCGCGGCGCGAAATGGGGCTTGTGTCGCTGATGCGGCGAAACGGCTTCGCGCTCGTCTCGCCGGATACCGTCAGTGGCTGCGTGTTTCGCCTGCCCTTCGACGTAATCGAACGCGCCGTGATGCGGATTCTCAAAAACCTGAGCGCCGTCGAAGGCGTGCTGTACGACGTGACGGGCAGGTGACGCGGGTTTCCGTGAGATGTTGAAAGCGGTTTGCGTGACGTACCGAAGGAAAGCGCTGGATTCAATACGGATTTTTGCGTGACGTGGAGGAAGATTTGTGGTATAATGGAGGTATCAATCCAACGGAGGGATATACCATGAGTCCATTTGCGCAATTTCTGCTGAATCGCAAGGTGAAAACCGTGATTCTGCTTGTGCTGTCCGTGCTGTATCTGGCGGGAATCGTCTGCCTGTTCTTCAATACCGGCCTTGGCATTCTGCTGTGGGGCGCGGCGCTGATTCCGAGCCTGCTGTGGTACTTCTTCCATCGCCGTCAGGAGCTGCTGGCGGAGGAACGCAAGGCGGAGGAAGCGAAGGAAGCGGCGGAAAGGGAAGCGAACGAATAAGCGTGTTTGCGGGCAGCGCTGCTCCTTACTCCGGAGAGGTCGGAGGGAGCGGCGCTGCTTTTGCATATGTGGGCGGGAAAACCATTCTGTCGCGGTACTTTTTCCGGCACCGTCAGAGGCTGCCGGGGGAGAGGCGTTGGAAAGGGAAGAAAGCGAATAAGCGCGTCTATGGGCAGCGTCGCGGCATCGGCGCTGTTTTTTCGTATATAGATGAGCGGTCGAAAATGGAAAGCGCCGTTTAGCCCGGAAAGACCGGGAAAAGGCGCTTTTCTATGGCGCGCTGGCGTTCAGGGTCTGGCGCATGATGTTGTCAAATTCTTTGGAGGCACCGGAGGAGTCCCAGAAGAGCCCGTAGATGTCGCAGATGTTGCTCTCAATGAGAAAAGTAGAGCTGCATTTTTCAAAAACGTCCCTTTGCCGCGGCTGCAGCAAAGGGACGTGAGAGCGACGTTATCCGCGGGTGACGTCCGCGATGGTCTGCACGCTGTAGAGCAGCTCGCCCTTGTAGGTTGAGTAGGTGTAGACCAGACGGTACGCGCGGTCGGGCTCGACGGGGGTGGAAGCGACGAGGGTATCCGTGCGCATGCCCTTATGGAGGGTGGTTTCGGCAATCACCGCGTCGTTTTCGTCCAGAAGCTGCACGTGCAGGCGGTATTTGGTGTCGTTGACGATTTCGATATGGCCGTTCAGGCCGGATTCGTCAAACTCGATGGTGTTCACGCCGGAGAACACGCTGCCGTCGTCGGACGCGCCGCGCTTGGCGAAGATCGCGTCAAGGCTGGCCTGTGCCTTTTCCATCTTCTCGGTGGTGGCGGCCAGCGTTTCGGCGGTTTCTTCCAGACGGCTGCGAGCCTCGTCCAGCTGCTGCTCGGTGGCTTCCAGACGCGCGTGCGCTTCGGCGGCGTCGGCTTCGCTGTCGGTCAGGCGCTGTTCGAGGGAAGCGACTTCCTCTTCGCTCTTCAGAAGCTGCTCCTTCGTCTGCGCCGTTTCGGTTTCGGATTCGGCCAGACGCGCGGACTGCTCGCTCAGCTTCGCTTCGGCGGCGGTCAGGTTTTCATTCGCCTTGGCGAGCGCGTCCTCGGTTTCCTTCAGCGCCGTCTGCGCCGCGGCGAGGGCGGATTCGGTTTCGGCCAGTGTCGACTGGGCGGCGGCCAGCGCGGCGGCGTTTTCGTCAATCGCGGCGTTGGCGCGGGTCAGCTCGTCGGTCTTTTCCTTCAGCGCCTGATTGAGCGCGGCAATGTCGGTGTCCAGCGTCTTCAGCTTTTCGTCGGCGGCGGTCAGCTCGGCCTTCAGGTCGGTGAACTCCGCGCCGGTGGCTTCGGCGGTGGCCAGCGCCTGCTGAAGCGCGGTCTCGGTGGCTTCCAGCGTGGCTTCCATGTCCTTCAGGCGCTGCGCCGCGTCCTCATTGTCGGAGGTGGACTGCGCGAGCTGATCCTCAAGGCCGTTGCGGCGCTCGACGAGGGAGGCGTTGTAGGCGATCAGAATGTTGATGGTGTCCTTCGCGGAGGCCAGCGCGGCGTCCATGTCGCTGACGGCGGATTCGATCGACGCGTCGCCGCTTTCGCTGCGCGCAAGGCCGTTCACGTACAGCTTCATCAGATCCAGCGACAGGTTCAGGCTATTTAAGTAGCTCTGGTTCAGCGCGGGATTTTCCTTCAGAGCGGAGACGGCTTCGTCCACCTTCGCGAGCTCCGCGCGCAGGGCTTCGACGTCGGTCAGCTCGGCGGGCGTGGCGACCTCGGTGAGACCCTTTTCGATGGAATCGGCGATGGCTTCAAGGCTGTGAACGGCTTCGTTCAGCTTGGTTTCCGCTTCGGTCAGATCGGCGGAGAGGCCGCCCAGCTGCTTCACGGTGTCGGCCGCGCCGGTTTCGACGGTGGACAGCGCCGTTTCGTGCTGCTTTTCGGTTTCGGTCAGCTCGGCCTTGAGCGCGGCCACGTCTTTGGTCAGCGTCTCGGCGGTTTCGCGGGCGGTCTTCAGGCTTTCTTCCAGCGCCGCGACTTTCGCGTTGGATTCGTCCAGCAGGCGGCGGCTTTCGTCGTAATTGGCCTTCAGCTCGTCGTACACCTGCTTCTGCTGCCTGGCGGCGGCGTTCAGCTCTGCGGCGGAGCGGATCATGGCTTCGTTTTCGGAGAGCTTGGCTTCGTATTCGGCCTTCACACCTGCGGCAGCGTCGAGCTTGTCCGTCAGATCCTGCTTGTCCTTCGTGAGCTGCTCGATGGCGTCGTTCGCCACGCGGGCGTCCTCTTCCAGACGGGCGATCGCGGCGTTCTTTTCCTCCAGCGCGGCGTTCGCGGCGTCGAGGGAGGCCTGCGCGTCCTTCACAGACTGCTCGGCCGCGGCCAGCTTCTCGGCGGATTTGTCGAGTGCGTCGTTTTTCTCGGCGACGGTCTGATCCAGCGCCGCCAGCTGCTCGACGGCGTTGTCGTAGTCGGCGTTTTTCTGTTTCAGCTGTTCTTCCAGCGTCGCGCTGGACGCGCGGTTCTGCGCGCTCTGATCCTTCTCGTTATCGTACTTCACGTACAGAAGCGCGTTGCCTGCGATGGAAAGCGCAAGCAGAATGGAAAGAACAATGACGACGACCTTCTTCATCTTTGGAAATCCTCCCCGCCGGTGACGCGTGTATGGACACGCGAATCCTTCTTTTTTCAAGTATATCATAAATACGCGGAAATTGGTATCCCTTTTTTTCATTCGACGGAATGAAAATTTCGGATTGGCCGGGGTGCACAGAAAATACAGAAAATCTTAGGCGAGCGGCGGACTTGACAGAAAAATGGTTCAATCATATAATTGATTATAGCATATTCGGCATAAGTGACAGGGAATATATGAATACTCTCACCTGATATACAAAAGGAGAAAAAAATGAGCACGCAGACGCAGGCTTCTCAGAAGAAAAATCCGAATCGAATCCGTCTTCGCGCCGACGATCGGGCGATGGCGATTCTGTGCTACGGCATTGTGGGTCTGTTTTCTTTTTTATGTCTGGTTCCGTTCTGGTATGTGCTTGTATATTCGTTTGAACCGTACAGCCTGTATCTGACGCGGCCGGAGCTGCCGTGGCCGATGGAGATTACGCTGGACGCGTACAAAAAGGCGCTGGCGTATCCGCTGATCTGGTCGGGCTACCGCAACACGCTGTTTCTGGCCACGGTCGGCACGATGCTCACGATGACGATGATGGTTGTGACGGCGTATCCGCTCACCAAGCGCAATCTGAAGGGGCGCAATTTCATTCTCACGCTGTGGGTCATCACGATGTTCTTTGGCGGCGGCATGATCCCCAACTACATTCTGGTATGCCGCACGCTGAACCTGAAAAACTCGCTCTGGGCGCTGATTTTGCCGGGTCTGTGCGGCTGCTATAACCTGATTCTGATGAAGAATTACATGAACGGCCTTCCGCAGTCCATTGAAGAGGCGGCGCTGATCGACGGCGCGAGCGACGTGAAGGTGCTGATCAAAATCGTGCTGCCGCTGTGCAAGCCGATTCTGGCCACGCTGTCGCTGTTCACCATCGTGGGCTACTGGAACAGCTACTTTTCCTCGGTGCTCTACACCTATAAGCCGGAAAAATACCCGCTTCAGCGCGTGCTGCGCGAGTTCATTTCCAGCGACATGGTGGATGAGCTGAACGCGGGCGAGATAGAGGTTCAGGAAATGATTCAGCCCTTCACCGCGAAGATGGCCGTCATCATGATCGCCACGCTGCCGGTGATGTGCATTTACCCGTTTCTGCAGAAGTATTTCATGACCGGTCTGGTATTGGGAGGCGTGAAGGAGTAGCGCTTTCCCATAAATATACCGAATTTGAAAGGAGGACCCCGAAACATGAAGAGAATCGCCGTTCTGATTCTCGCGCTCGCGCTGATGCTCACCGGCTCCGCGCTGGCCGTCTATGATCCCGCCGCGTCTACGCCCACCATGTGGGACGGCGAGGTCACCACGATCACGTTCACCTCCCGCCTGCCCAACATCGTGCTTGAAAACAACCCCGTGCTCAAGCGCGTAGAGGAAGCCGTCGGCGTTCGTCTGGAAATCAGCGTGCTGGACGCCGCGCAGTACAACTCCCTGATCGCCGTGCAGATTGCCGGCGGCGACGTGCCGGATATGTTCTATCTGTGGGACAACAGCTCCAACGAGTCCTTCCAGAAGTGGGCCGCCGAGGGTCTATTGTGGGATCTGGAGGAGCTGAAGGACAAGCTGCCCAACGCCTTCACGTGGCTCAACGAGACCGACCTCAAGTACGGCCGCGTGAGCTCTCTGGGCAACAAGCTGTACGGCCTGCCGCGCATGCAGCAGCTGACGCCGCTGGCCATTCCGTATCGCGGCGACTGGCTCGAGAAGTTTGGCATGGACGTTCCGGTAACGCCCGACGATCTGTATGAGTACGCCGTGCGCGTCTCCAAGGAAGACCCCGACGGAAACGGCGTGGACGACACGTGGGGTCTGTACATCACCCACCTGGGCGACAAGGGCGGCGGACTTCTGGATCAGAACATCCGCGAGGGCTTCGGCATTCTGCCCGAGACCGTGGCCTACAAGGTCATCCCCGCGCAGGAAGGCTTCATGGATCTGATGGACTGGTATCACAAGCTGTACGCCGACGGCGGCATCTACCCTGAGTTCTACCTCTCCACCAACGTGTACGAGGATCAGGACAAGTTCAAGGCCGGCACCGTGGGCGCGGCCTTCAAGACCACGAGCATCGACCACACGATCCATGGCCCGTCCAGCAATCTGCGTCAGGTTGATCCCAACGCCCGCGTGGTCGCCGGTTATCCGCTGCAGCCCAACGGCACGACCATTGAGGACAAGGACAACTTCTTCCACTATGTAACGCCCTCCTGCTGGGGTGTGTTCTGCATCAGCAAGAACGCGTCGCCTGAGGCCGTGGACGCCGCGTGCCGCTTCCTCGACTGGGGCTGCACCGACGAAGGCGTTTACACGCTGAACTTCGGCATCGAAGGCACGTCCTTCAAGTCGTGGGATGCGGCAACCCGCCTGAAGGTTGGCTACACCAAGGAGGAGAAGGAAGCGGTGCCGGAGCGCGGCTACAACTACATTTCCTACCTGTGCGTGCAGCAGAGCTGGGCGGACTACGCCAAGCTGACCTTCTCCGGCGCGACGCCCGAGGAGGCTGCCGACTACAAGGCGCGCTACGACTTCCTGTATCGCGGCTACATCAACTATGACAACATCGACACCTATCCCGGCTACGGCGAGCTGAAGATCGCCAACGCCGAGCTGACCACCAAGCTCAACGACATGATGGTTCAGTACATCTGCGGCAACATCAGCCGCGACGAGTTCACCACGTGGCTGTACGGCGAGTATTGCCCGGCGTGGGAAAGCGTCGAGGAGATCATCGAAAACGTGCAGGGGCCCAAGGCCTGATTTTTGCACGCGCTTCCTCCGCTTCAGCGAGCGGAGGAAGCGTCCCCTGAAACATCCATGGGAGGAACGTTATGCTGGATCTGAGAACGACGAAGAACCCGCGAGGCCTGGGCGAAAGGATCGGAAACGCGCTCACGTATGTCGTGAAGATGCGCTATCTGTACCTGATGTGCATTCCGGGACTGATCTATCTTTTCATCTTTCATTACATGCCCATGTACGGCGTGATCATCGCGTTCAAGGATTTCTCCTACACAAAGGGAATCGTCGGCAGTAAATGGCTGGGCTTCTCCTACTTCGCGCGCGTGTTCAGCACGAAGGACTTCTTCGCCTGCTTTAAAAACTCCATCGTGCTGAGCCTTCTTCGGCTGGCGATCAATACGCCCATCCCGATTCTGCTGGCGCTGATGGTGAACGAAATCGGCAATATGGCCTATAAGCGCATCGCGCAGACCGTTATGTACCTTCCGCACTTCATTTCGTGGGTCGCCATCGCGGGCATCACGATCACCTTCCTCTCGGAAACCGAGGGTCTGGTCAACCTCATGATTAAGCGCGCCACAGGGCGCACCGTTCCCTTCCTCAGCTCCGCCGGTATGTTCCGCGGCCTGATCATCTCCACCAGCATCTGGAAGGAAGCCGGATGGGGAACGATTATCTACCTTGCCGCCCTGTCGGGCATTAACCCAGAGCTCTACGAAGCCGCTACCATCGACGGCGCCAACCGCTTCCAGAAGGTGTGGTATATCTCGCTGACCGGTATCGCCAGCACGATTTCCATCCTGCTGATCCTGAATATCGGCTCCATCATGAATAACGGCTTCGAGCAGATATATATGTTCCAGAATCCCCTGAATATCGCCACCAGCGAGGTCTTCGAAACCTATATCTATAAGGTAGGCCTCAAGAATACCGAATTCTCCTACTCCACGGCTGTCGGCCTGTTCAAATCCGTCGTAAACGCCGTGTTTGTCATTATCGCCAACCGCGGCGCCCGAGCCCTGGGACAGGCGACATTCTATTAAGACACCGCCGCACAATTCGGCGGCGCGCCGGGCGATGTCTTTTCCGTCCTCTGCGGCATGCAAATTCCTCGATTTACCTCCGGTAAGCCTTCGAAATTTG
>ERZ827168.2630-NODE-2630-length-20343-cov-17.118444_pt1 | contig 20343 bp, 18 predicted proteins | sample MGYA00519868_ERZ827168 | MGnify/ENA primary metagenome ERZ827168 (study PRJEB31778, sample SAMEA3449271) | human gut metagenome | biome: human gut; feature: human-associated habitat; material: faeces | place: United Kingdom | collected 2010/2012 ...
AAATCGTTTGACGGCCAAAAACCGTCCGTGGGTTCGAATCCCACGCCCTCCGCCACCGAAAAACCCAGTCATATCAAGGCTTTGCGCCCATATGACTGGGCTTTTCTTTTCTCTCAAGATCACATCGGCGTACATGATTTTCGGCAAGAGCTCAGGTATGCCAGCCGGTCTGCTCCAGCAGCCTCTCCAGCTCCTCCTGCCGGTAATCGTCCGCAATGTACCGCTGCTTCTTGGGGCGCTCCACCTTGTCGGCGGGGCGAAGGGAAGCAGGTCCATTTTGACGGCGTATTTCAGTGCCTCGTGGATTATTTTTTCTCTCGCCATCCTAATTTGGGCAAATTAGGGTTAACAAAAGGGCGAATCTATGCTATACACGAATGAGACGAAGGCGGCCGCTGGCGGCCGCCGTTTCAGCGACTCCATTACCGCATCGGAAATTCGGCTGCGCAGCAGGTGCATACATGGCTCGACGAAACAGCGGAAAGCATGAAAGCGGCGGAACGCCGCGACATTGAATTCAGGAAGGAGGAATAGTGTGAAACAACAGATACACAAACGGCTGACGGCGTGGCTGATGGCATTGGTCATGGTGACGACCATGCTGCCCACCATGGCACTGGCCACGGCGGAGGGCGGCAGCACCAACCCGCCCACTCCGGCGGTGACGGAAACACCGGAAGCGTCGGAGGACGATGGAAACACGGAGAGCGTCTACAACAATGAGGAGGACTCCCAGCCTCAAAGCCTGATGCGAGCGCCGATGCTGACAGCGGAGGCCGATGACAAGCGGGCCTATTATCAGATCATCATGAAGGACGGCACGGCCATCAAGCTGTACCCCGGGGTGACGGGCGGCCACTGCATCCGCACCAACAGCAGCACCGAGGCCGAGCCGGGCGGCGAGACCCCCGACAACTATGTGGTGAAGCTGGGGAGCTATTATCAAACCTCCGGGTTATACGACTGGGAGCTCTATCTGAAGAATTTTGACGGCCAGTCCATCACCTACTGCGACGGAGAAGAGGGGGAGCCCTTTCAGCGAGACGGGATGAAGATCGAGGTGGAGGGAGATAACACCCTGACTGCCGGAGCGGCATCCCTGAGAAACGGCGTTTATACCGCCATTGGACGGACGATCGTAAACAACCAACAGGATATTTCCTTCCGGCTGTCCAATAAATACAACATCTACGGCGGCTCTCCCGCGCGCGGGAGCCTGACCATCAAATCGGATTGCAGCGTACCCGGCATGAGCAGAGCCTGCGGCATCGCCTGCAAGGATCTGGAAATAGCAGGCTCCTATGAACCGGTCGCCAGCATGACGCTGACCGTCAACCTGTCGGGCAACTCCGAGGGCACCGACAGGGCGATCTCTGTGACCAACCGGTTTATGATAACGGCCTACGCCAGCATGTATTTGAATGTGCAGGGCCTGAATGCGGTGTATAACGAGAGCAAGTATTACGTCAACGGCACACACACCAAGCCTTCCGATTCGGACAAAAACCTCTTCTTCCTCATCGACACCCACGGTTCGGTGATCGTGAATCTGGACACCATGGGTCTTGATGGGAAGATCACTGCCTTCTACAACAACTATTATCGTGACCTTAACTATGCGCCCCATCACGACGGCCTCAACGAGCTGCGCAAGGTGGGCAAGATGAGGGTCACTGTCAGGAATCTTCATCCGGATAAGCTCGCAACTGCCAGAGCAAATCCCATCAGCATCGGGTGGGCAGGAGCCAAGCCCGGCTGGAAGATAGAGTGGGGCAACGGCCTCCTGCTGTATGAGCTGCAGGAGGACGGCACCTGCGTTTTTGAGTATGCGCCTGTGACACCGGCGGATATCGGCAAGGTGATCCTCTACGACGGCGAGACCGGAGGCAATACCGGATACATCCGCTACCGCGCACGGGCATATAAGGAATATCCGCCGACCGCCGGTGCGACGATCAACGCGCCGGTCACCGCGCCCAAGGTGGGGAATGACATCCCCTTCAAGCGCTGGACCACCGTGGACGGCGCGCCCCTTACCTTCCTGTCGGAGGACGGCGCGACCAGCAACCCTGCCATTTTGCAGCTGCAGCCCAAATCCACCACCAAGCTGTTGGCAATGTACGATCCCTTCACCTCTCAGCCGAGGTGGGAGTCGGTATTCAACAAAGAGAAAAACCGCAACGACGGCAGGATCAGATGGGTCACGGGCTATGGCCTGGAACCGACTGATAGCTGGCTGGTCCCGGAGGATTACTCCCTGAAGGACGATCTCAACCCGATACCTGTGACAGACCAAAGAGGCGCCATTGTGATGGATGTGAAGTCCGGCGAGACCCTCTTCAGCAACGATCTCGACTTCCGATACTCGGTACCGGAGGGACGCTACCGCATTGCCCTGCGGGATGGCGACAGCAGATGGTATTACAGCGATCCCTTCACCATCCACTATCCGCTGGCCCAGCCGCAGTTTACGCCGGAGGGCGGCTTTGCGGACAGCGACACCCAGACCGTGGCGATCACCGCGGTGGAGGGCGCGGAAATTTGGTATGCGGTGTATGACGATACGACCCAGACGAGTCCGGCCTTCCAACGGTACACCGAGCCGCTGACCATACCGGTCACCACGAGGCAGGGAACGGTGGTGGTGGAGGCCTACGCCTCAAAGGACGGGGAGAACAGCAAGAGGGTGCAGGCGAAATTCTCTGCCAAGCCCGCCATGCCGGTGGTGAAGCTGCCCGACGGCACAACGGCGAAGAGCGGCGATACCTACACCTACTACGATGCGGCGGACATCTCTGCCGTTGCGCCCGATGGCGTGGAGATCCGGTACAGCGCAAACGCTCCCTTTGACGGAGCGCTGGGAACGAAGCTGGGTAAGGGCGAAACCTTCACCGTTTCCAATGGAGACGGCCATGTTCAAATAACCTATCTCCGCGCCCGAAAGACCCTCCAGTCGGGGGATCAGACCTACACGGCGTGGAGCGATCTGTTCATGCTCAATATGGTGCGGGTAGCGAATCTGCCCGACCCCATTGTGAAGGTGGGCGGCAAAGTCATGGAAAACGGCAGCACCTATACGGTGAACGGCTCGGCTGAGGTGACGCTGACCCGGCCGGAATATTGCCCGGTGGACGCCAAGCTCGTCTATACGAAGGATTCCGCCATCCCGTCCTACTGCGTCGAGTACACCAAGCCCATCACCATCTCCAATCAGGCGACCAAGCTGGACGTGTATATGCGGGCGCGGAACAGCGGGACAAACAAATACGACGCTTCGCCCGGCGGCATATATCATTTCCAGATCAAGCCGGGCACCGCTGCGCGGAAACTCTTCTTGACCGACGCTACGGCCTATGACAGCAGCGGAAATGTGATCAAAAGCGCCGTCAGCGGCACGGTGGTAACGGTCAGGGCGAACCCGTACTCCGGAAGCGGGTATGGCGTCTTCCGCTCCTGGGGAAGCGGCGGGACCCAGTATCTGAAAAACGAGAAGGTCGATACGTATCAGCCTGAGGTCACCTTCGTCATGCCGGACAAAGCGGTGAGACTGGCAGCAAAATACTCGACAAATCGCGCCGAGGTGCAGGAAGCCATGAAGAAAACCCGGCTGATCGTGGATATGGGCGGCGCCACCAATGTGGGCAACAGCATCTACCTCGCCGTCCCCAAATACCGCGGCATCAGTTACAGCTGGTGGGAGGGGGATAAGATCGGCACGGAGGCGCAGAAGCTGCCCCCCTATGCGAGTTTCGACCCGAGCAAGACCTACACCGTCAAGGTGACCATCACCGCGAATGACGGCTTGAGCTTTCCGACCACCCCGGAGGTGACGGCGGCAAAGTGGCTCTGGAAGGACAAGGACCTGGAATTTGCCATCACGAAGGATAAGCTCACAGTGGACGCGGATAGAAAAACCATCACCTTTGAGCTGCACCTCTTCAAACAGCTGGCGCTGACCCTGCCCACCCTGCATCCCGGCGACGAGATCTTCTCCAACAGCGAAGTCGGCGGCGTACCCAGCGGTATGTATGTGAGAGCCATATCGTGGAAGGAGCCCAAGCCGTCCGGATATGCCGGCGCCGCGGGAACGGAGTACACCATTCTCGAGCTGGCGCTGAAAACGGACGGGGACTGTCTGCCGATGATTCCCACTGTTACAGATACGACCGCCGACCCTGTCTCCTGCACGGTCAACGGCAAGCCCTATACCTGCACCATCATCGCGGATAGGGGTCTGGTCTGCATCAAGGATGTCAAGGTGCCGGTGGTGCCGGAGGGCGTGAGCGTCAGCGGGACGGTGAAGAGCTGGAACGCTACGGATGATGCGCTGTACTATCTCTATCCGTCCACGATGGAGGATGCGAACATCAAGGCTGAGTGGAAGTCCGGCGGCTATACCGGCACAGCCTGCACCAGCAAGGGTACACCCGCAGCCAGCGGCAATCAGTTCGCGCAGACCTTCCAGTTTGATACCGTCGCAGAGGGTGATTACAAGCTGGCGATTTTCAAGCCCGGCAAGTATGTACCCAAGATCGTTCCCATCACCGTTGGCTCGACCGACCACGACTGCGGACAGCTCAAGCTGTGGCTGTATGGGGATGTGAACTACGATGGGAAGGTGAAATCCGGCGATGCGACACAGATCCTGAAATATGTTGCATTGAAAAAAACACTGACAGCAGAGGAACTACTTGCTGCAGATGTGAATGACGACGGTAAAGTAAAATCCGGCGATGCAACACAGATTCTGAAATATGTTGCCCTAAACAATTCTGCTTTTGATCACATGAAGTGAGGAGATTTAGCATGAAGAGAATTATATCATTCGCGCTTACCATCACTCCGCCATAGGCGTGATGACAAACCGCACCTCCTGCAGCGTCTGTGACAGGGCGTACCATGTCTCCTGCTGTGCCGCGTTGGCCGGGTCAAACTGCACATCCCCCGCGTACATCACGGCATAGGTGGCGTCCTCCGTGGCAAACAGATACCGGCCGATGCCCGCCAGCCCGCTCTGGGCGAATTCCTCCGCCGACATGGAGTAGTCCGCGTACTGGAACACGGTGAATAAGCTCCCGCGGTAGAAGGTCTCGTCCTCATAGACAGACTTTGCGCAGAATTCCCACATGGCGGAGTTATAGGGAAGGAAGGAATCCTGCACCACCTCATATTGCCCTGCCCAGCTGTCGGGCAGCAGCACCGTCACGCCGATGCCTGTCAGCTCCACCGTCTCCTGCTGCGCGGGAACTTCCCTGACCGTCTCCCGGCTGAACGCCAACGCACCTACCGCACCGCTGCACGCCATCAGCACGATGACGGCGGCGATGCCCGCTATTTTCCGTCGCAGGCTGCTCCGCCGCTGCCGCCCGTAGCTGGGCACGTGCTCCGCCTGCACCACCAGCCGGTCATCCATATTGCCGATCCGCTGGGAAAGCTGCTCCTTATTCATATCTCCACCCCTTTGCTCTCCAGATAGTCCCGGAGCTTGCGCCGCGTGGCCAGCAGCATGGATTTCACCTTGCTTTCGCTGAAGCCGGTGGCCTCGCAGATCACCCCGATAGAGTCAAAATACCAATAGCGCCGGATGAAAACGTCCCGCTTTTCCCGGCTCTGCTCCCAGAGAAACGCATCAATGATCCGCTCGATGCGCCTGTTCTCCGCCTCGTTCTCCACGCTGTCCGTCCCGGAAACGCAGTCACCCAGCTCCTCCAGCGAGATGACCGCAGCGGGGTTTCGCTTGGCGGCGGACAGATACTCCCACTTTTTCAGCGCCAGATTCCGGGTAATGCGGCTGACGAACACGGAAAACCGGCCGGGTCTTTGCTCGGGAATGGCGTTCCAGACGGCGAAATAGGTGTCGTTCAGACACTCCTCGCAGTCCTCCGGGGCTTTCAGAATGTTGCGGGCGATGCTGCCGCACAGCCCGCCGTATTTTGCGGCGGTGGCCTCAATAGCCGTCTCGTCGCGCTGCCAGTACAGGTCGATGAGCGCCGTATCCTCCAAAGAAATCACTCCCTTGCCGTTTATTGTGAAGGCCGCCTTCACCTATATAGTACGGTTTTCCGCCGTTCCGTCGCGGTGCTTTTGAAAAATCTTAGCATATTTTTCTTATTCCTTCAACCATGCCCTTTCCCGCTATTCTCCAACTACTATCACGGTAAAGACCACCGCCCTGTATTCCCGTCTTGTTTTCCTGCCGCCAGTATGGTATCATTACCATGAAAAACTGTGCAGAACGCACAAAGGAGAGAACAACTATGGCCACATTTACCGTGAACGGCGCTGCCGTTACCGTAGAAAAGAACCAGAAGCTCATCCGTTTCCTGCGGGACGAGCTGCGCCTGACCTCCGTGAAGGATGGGTGCAGCGAGGGCGCCTGCGGCACGTGCCACGTGCTCATCGACGGCAAGCCCACCAAGGCCTGCATCCCTCAGACGGACAAGCTGGAGGGCAAGACCATCCTCACCGTGGAGGGCCTGACCGACTGGGAAAAGCAGGTCTACACCTTCGCCTTCGGCGAGGCGGGGGCGGTGCAGTGTGGCTTCTGCATCCCGGGCATGGTCATCTCCGCCAAGGGCCTGCTGGACGTGAACCCCGACCCCACCCGGGAGGAGGCGGCCTTCGCCATCCGCAACAATATCTGCCGCTGCACCGGCTATGTGAAGATCATCGACGGCATCCTGCTGGCGGCAAGGATCTTCCGGGAGGGCAAGCTGCCCCAATCGTCCGCCGACGACTGGCAGATGGGCAGCCGCGTCCAGCGTTTGGACGTGGCGGAGAAGGTGCAGGGCTGCGGTCAGTACCCCGACGACGTGTACGTGGACGGTATGTGCTACGGCGGCGCGGTGCGCAGCCAGTACGCCCGGGCGCGGGTGCTGTCCATTGACACCAGCGAGGCCGAGGCGCTGCCCGGCGTGGTCTGTGTGGCCACACAGAAGGACATCCCCGGCAAGGTCAACGTGGGTCATATCAAGAAGGACCAGCCCACCCTCATCGGCGTGGGCGAGATCACCCACTATTTGGGCGACAGCGTGGCGCTGGTCTGCGCCGTGGACCAGGAGACGGTGGAGGCCGCCAAAAAGCTGGTGAAGGTGGAGTACGAGGTGCTGCCCGCCGTCCATAACCCCGCGGAGGCCGCCGCGCCCGGCGCACCGCTGGTGTTTGAGGGCGACGAGAGCAACGTGCAGGCCTACAAGCACGTCTCCCGGGGCGACGCGGAGACAGCCATCAAAAATTCCAAATATGTGCTGACGGAGCATTTCTCTACCCCGTGGACGGAGCATGCCTTCCTCGAGCCGGAGTGCTGTGTGGCGCTGCCGCTGGACAACGGCGGTGTGAAGCTGCTGACAACGGATCAGAGCGCCCACACCACCATGCACGAGTGCGCGTCCATGCTGGGCGTGGACTACGAGCACTGCCAGGTGCAGAATATGCTGGTGGGCGGCGGCTTCGGCGGCAAGGAGGATATGTCCGTGCAGCACCACGCGGCGCTGCTGTGCTACCTGACCCGGCGGCCCGTCAAATTCAAGCTCAGCCGGCAGGAGTCCATTCTCGTCCATCCCAAGCGCCACAGCATGGACATGGAGTTCACTATGGGCTGCGACGAAAACGGCATCATCCAGGGCGTGAAGGCCAGCGTGGTGTCCGACACCGGTGCGTTCGCCTCCCTGGGCGGCCCGGTGCTGGAGCGGGCCTGCACCCATGCCGCAGGGCCGTATGCCTACGAGAACTTCGAGATCGAGGGCCATGCTTATTACACCAACAATCCGCCGGCAGGCGCGTTCCGGGGCTTCGGCGTGACCCAGACCTGCTTCTGCACGGAGACGCTGCTGAACCAGATGGCGGAGCTGGTGGGCATCTCCCCCTGGGAGATCCGCTACCGCAACGCCATCCGTCCCGGCGGCGTGCTGCCCAACGGGCAGATCGTGGACGACTCCACCGGCCTGGTGGAGACGCTGGAGGCCATCAGGCCCGCCTATGACGAGGCGGTGCGAAACGGCGACCCGGTGGGACTTGCCTGCGCCATGAAGAACGCCGGTGTGGGCGTGGGCCTGCCGGACTGGGGACGCTGCAAGCTCATCGTGGAGGAGGACGGCAGGGTTCACATCTACTCCGGTGCCAGCTGCATCGGCCAGGGGCTGGGCACGGTGCTGGTGCAGGTGGTGGTGACCAACACCGGGCTGCACCGGGACGACATCGTGTACGAGCGCAGCAACACCTGGATCGCGCCGGACTCCGGCGACACCTCCGGCAGCCGTCAGACGCTGGTCACCGGCGAGGCCACCCGCCGGGCCTGTGAAAAGCTGAAGGCGGAGCTGGACAAGGGCAATACGCTGGCCGATCTGAAGGGTCGGGAGTTCTACGGCGAGTATCTGGCCAAGACCGATCCCCTGGGCGCGGACGTGCCCAACCCGGTAAGCCACGTGGCCTACGGCTATGCCACCCAGATGTGTATCCTGGACAAGGAGACGGGCCGCATCAAGAAGATGGTGGCCGCCCACGACGTGGGCAAGGCCGTGAACCCCCTGAGCATCGAGGGACAGATCGAGGGCGGCGTGGTCATGTCCATGGGCTACGCCCTGACGGAGAAATACCCCATCGACGAGAACTGCAAGCCCACCGCCAAGTACGGTATGCTGGGTCTGTTCCGCGCCAATCAGATTCCCCCGGAGATCCGGGCCATCGTGGTGGAAAAGCCGGGGCTGAACGTGGCCGGCGGCGCCATCGGCATCGGCGAGATCACGTCCATTCCCACCGCGCCCGCCATCGCGGAGGCGTACTATCAGCTCACCGGCGAGCGGGAATTTGACCTGCCGCTGAAAAACACGCCCTACGCACCGAAAAAGTAAGTATAAAAAAGCACCCCCACGGGGTGCTTTTTTATACTTGCCGTGTTACACTGACCGCCGCCAGCGCTTCCACCGTGTCCACATCGTGGAGCTCCGCCGCAGGGACCTCATACAGCAGCAGCGCGCTGGGGTATTGCCGTATGACGGCACTGCCGCCGGCATCGCCGGTCAGGGCCGTCAGCTCCCGGAAGAACCGCTTGGGGAAGATGCAGGGATTGCCCCGCACGCCATTGTGGCCCAGTCCTACGATATGCTCCGGGTGCTGCCGGAAAAACGATACCTCCCGGGCCACGGTCTCCTGCCGCAAAAGGGGCTGGTCCGCCACCTGATACAAAATGGCGTCGCAGTCCGCCAGCGCCTCCGTGCCCAGATGCACTGTGCGGCTCAGACCGTCCTCCGGACGGTCATTCCGAATCACGTCGAAACCGAATTTCTCTGCCAGCGCGGCGGCCTCGTCATACTGCGTCACCACCGCCACGCGGCAGAACGACTGCTTCGGCACGGCCTCCAGCGCCCGCCGCAGCAGTGTTTTGCCGTCTACCACCGCCTCCAGCTTGTTCCGCCCGAAGCGGCTGCCGCAGCCCGCCGCCATAACGACGCACCCGATGCGCAGCTCCTCCATACAGCCACCGTCCTTTCCCTTGTAGTCTATCAGCTTCAGTATGCCCCGTCAATCGGCAAATGGTCGTTATTCGCAAAATAAAATCACGATACGACTATACAATTTTGCCGGGATATGCTATAATGCCAGCTAATAATAGGCATTATCGAAACGTATTCCAAACATTACCGACAGGAGGCATCCTCATATGAGCAAGGTGGGAAAGAGCGAGATCCGCGTGGACGCCTTTGACAAGGCCACCGGGCGGACGAAATATTACGAGGACCGTATGCCGGCGGGGGCGCTGTACGCCCGCATCAGGCATTCGACCATCGCCCACGGCTTCGTCAAGTCCATCGACAAGTCGGCGGCGGAGGCCATCCCCGGCGTGGTCAAGGTGCTGACCTGCTTCGACGTGCCGGAGCACTGCTTCCCTACGGCGGGCCATCCCTGGTCCATGGACCCCGGCCACCAGGATGTGGCTGACCGCCATCTGCTGAACCGTCATGTGCGGTATTACGGCGACGATGTGGCGGTGGTCATCGCCGAGGACGAGGTGTCCGCCATGCAGGGCGTTCGGGCGCTGAAGGTGGAGTATGACGAGCTGCCCTTCGTGCTGGACGTGCAGAAGGCTATGGAGGACGGCGCGCCCCAGCTTCACGAGAACTACCCCAACAACATCCTCAAGCACACCGACATGAAGAAGGGCGACTATCAGGCCGCCATTCAGGAGCCGGGCCTCATCAAGGTCGAGGGCTGGTACGACACGCCCACCGTGCAGCACTGCCACATCGAAAACCACGGCTGCTTCGCCTATGAGGAGAACGGCCGCATCGTGGTGGTGTCCTCCACCCAGATCCCCCATATCATCCGCCGGGTGGTGGGACAGGCTTTGGGCCGCCCCTGGGCGGATATTCAGATCATCAAGCCCTACATCGGCGGCGGCTTCGGCAACAAGCAGGACGCGCTGTACGAGCCGCTGTGCGCCTGGTGTACCACCCAGGTAGGCGGGCGCTGCGTCCGCATCGACTGCTCCCGCGAGGAGACGTTCGTGTCCAACCGCGTGCGCCACGCCATCCGCTTCCACATTATCAGCTGGCTGCGTCCGGACGGCTCTATGGCCGCCCGTAAGGTGGAGTGCTTCTCCAACCAGGGCTCTTACGCCTCCCACGGTCACTCCATCGTGGCCAAGGCCATGGGCTCGTTCCCCCAGATCTATCCCTGCGACAACATGGAGCTGGATGCCTATACCGTGTTCACCAACAAGCCCTCCGCCGGCGCGATGCGGGGCTACGGTATGCCCCAGGCCTCCTTTGCCGACGATGCCAACATCGACGAATGCGCCCGGGCCGTACATATGGACCCTCTCGAGTACCGCATGAAGTACATCATGCCCAAGGGCTTCCACGACGGCTTCTCCGGCAACACCAACTACTACGACTCCTTCCGGGAGTGCATGGAAAAGGGCAAGCAGTACATCGACTACGACCGCAAGGTCAAGGAGTACGCCCAGGACACCGGCGACGTCCGCCGGGGCATCGGCGTGGCGGCGTTCTGGTACAACACCGCCGTCTATCCCATCTCTCTGGAGACATCCAGCAACCGTATGCTGCTGAATTTGGACGGCACGGTGACCATGCAGTGCGGCGAGACGGAGATCGGGCAGGGCGCGGACACCGCCTATTCTCAGATGACCGCCGAGGCCGTGGGCCTGAAGAGCTATAAGGACGTCCACATCGTCTCCTGTCAGGATACCGACATCACCCCCACCGGGCTGGGCGCTTACGCCAGCCGTCAGACCTATGTGGCCGGCTTCTCCATCCGGCAGACCGCCACGCTGCTGCGGCAGAAGATTTTGGCCTACGCCACCAAGCTGACCCGCCAGGCCGTGGACAACATGGACATCGTGGACGGCAATATCATCCGCAGGCAGGACGGCGCGGTGCTCATGAGCCTGAAGGAGCTGGCCATGACCGCCCAGTACAACGCCGCCGACAGTGAGCACATCACCGCCGAGTCCACCTACACCATCCGCAACAACGCCTATTCCTTCGGCTGCACCTTTGCCGACGTGACGGTGGACATTCCCCTGTGCAAGGTCACGCTGAACCAGATCATCAACGTCCACGACTGCGGCAGCCTGATCAACCCTGCTTTGGCGGAGGCCCAGGTCCACGGCGGTATGTCCATGGCCATCGGCTACGGTATGAGCGAGCAGCTGCTGTTCGATGAAAAGACCGGCAAGCCCCTGAACAATAACCTGCTGGACTACAAGCTGTCCACATTTATGGATCACCCCCATCTGGAGGCCCAGTTCATCGAGAACCCCGAGCCCACCTCCCCTTTCGGCACGAAGGCGCTGGGCGAGCCGCCGGCCTGCTCCGGCGCACCGGCCATCCGCAACGCCATTCTCAACGCCACCGGCGTGGCCATCGACTGCACACCCATCACGCCCCATGTGCTGTTTGCCGAGTTCTCCAAGGCGGGGCTTATTCAGGACAGCTGGAATGAAAAGGAGGGCAAGTAAGCTATGTATGATATGAAAGCGCTGTATGAGGCCGCCAGCGTGGAAAATGCCGTGGCCCTGCGGCTGGAGCATCCCGAGGCGCAGATCATCGCCGGCGGCAGCGACGTGCTGGTGCAGATGCGGGAGGGCAAGCGCGCCGGCAAGGAGCTGATCTCCATCTACGGTCTGGACGAGCTGCGCGGCGTGACCATCGACGTGGACGAGAACATCCGCATCGGCAGTCTGACCAGCTTCTCCCACATCACCCGCGACCCCATCATCCAGCAGTATATCAACGTGCTGGGCGAGGCGGTGGACATGGTGGGCGGCCCCCAGATCCGCAACATCGGCACCATCGGCGGCAACACCTGCAACGGTGTCACCTCCGCCGACTCCTCCTCCACCCTCCACGCCTGGGACGCCATCGTGGAGCTGACGGGCAAGAACGGCGTCCGCCGCCTGCCCATCCATGAGTTCTATATCAAGGCCGGCACAGTGGACATCCGCGTGGAGGACGGCGAGATTCAGACCGCCATCCTCATCCCCAAGGAGAGCTACGACCGCTGCTATGGCCACTATATCAAGTACGCCATGCGCAACGCCATGGACATTGCCACCCTGGGCTGCAGCGTCAACGTCCGCCTCAGCGAGGACAAAAAGACCATCGACCGCGCCCGCATCGCCTACGGCGTGGCCGGCCCTGTGCCCCTGTGCTGCGAGCACGCCGAGGCCGCCGCCAAGGGCAAGCCCCTGACGGAGGAAACGGTGGAGACCTTCGCCCACGCCATTCTGGACGACATCAACCCCCGCGACAGCTGGCGTGCCAGCAAGGCGTTCCGGCAGCACATCGCCGTGGAGATCGCCAAGCGCTGTCTCGTGAAATCCATCGAACTGGCTGGAGGTGAGCTGGCATGAGTCAACAGTATAAGCTGATCCGCTGCAACATCAACGGCAAGGACGTGGAGAAAATGGTGGACGTCCGGGCCAGCCTGACGGATATGCTCCGCAACGACTATCACCTGACCTCCGTGAAGAAGGGCTGCGAGGTGGGCGAGTGCGGCGCGTGTACCGTCCTCATCGACGGCGAGACGTTCAACTCCTGCATCTACCTGGCCGTGTGGGCCGACGGCAAGCACATCCGTACGCTGGAGGGACTGCTCAGCCCCGACGGTGAGCCCAGCGACATCCAGAAGGCGTTCATGGAGGAGTCCGCCATCCAGTGCGGCTTCTGCACCCCCGGCTTCCTGATGACCGCCGTGGAGATACTGGACAGCGGCAAGCTGTACTCCGACGAGGAGCTCCGCAAGCTGCTCTCCGGCCACCTGTGCCGCTGCACCGGCTACGAGAACATCCTCAAGGCCGTGAAAAAGACCATGTACCGCCGTCTGGGCATGGAAGCTCCGACCATCTGAGCATAATGAAAAGGACCGCCTCGGCGGTCCTTTTTTCATGCTCTATTCAGAATATCCGCGATCTGCATCAGGCTTCCGGCGAAGTAAATGCCCTGCTGCCGCTCCGGGGAGGACAGGCCCGTGTCGATCATGCGGCGCAGCAGCGCACGCAGCTCGTCATAGTAGCCGTTCAGGTCATAGAGGATGCACGGCGCGTCCAGCTGGCCCAGCGACACCTGGGACATCACCTCGCTGATCTCCTCCAGCGTCCCCGTGCCGCCGGGGAAGGCGATGAATGCGTCGCCCAGCTCGATCATCTTCGCCTTGCGCTCCGCCATGTCCCTTGTGACGATCAGCTCCGTCAGCCCATCATACTGAAACCCGGCATCCATGAAAAATTGCGGCTCAACGCCGATGGCCTGGCCGCCGGACTCCAGCACACTGTGGGCCAGCGCACCCATCAGCCCGGTTTTCGACCCGCCGTACACCAGCCGGTGTCCGTTTGTGCCGATCCAGCGTCCCAACTCCTCCACGGCGCGGCGCAGCGCCGGGTCATTGCCCTCGTTCGCGCCCAGGTAAACGGTGATATTCATACGCATCATTCCCCCTTGGCGCAGAAGCCGAACAGCTCGCCGAACAGCGTCTGCCCGTACTCATTCAGCCGGCGGCAGTATTCGCCGTAGGCGTCCATGATCTGCCTGGCCTCGTCGGTAAGCACCGCGCCGCCGCCGCCCGCACCGCCGATGGTGGAGTGCAGCAGCTTGCAGCCGAAGCCCTGCTCCGCCCCGTGGACAATAGCCCACGCCTTGGAGTAGGCCATGTTCATGGACTGGGCCGCCGAGCGCAGGGAGTGCAGCTCGTCCACCGCCTCCAGCAGCCGGGCTACCCCCGGCCCGAAGCATTTTTCCTCCGCAAACAGCCGCGCCGTCAGGCGCACGGTGATGTTCTTCTCCATGGAACGTCCCTCATTTCTTCATTCTTCCTGTCATTTTATCAAACCTGGCCCATGTTGACAACCATTTTCCGTTGTGCTACTGTAAGGACAACGAAAGGATGAACGACTATGCTGATCTTGATACGCGGCGCGGGGGACATCGCCACCGGCGTCGCCCTGCGGCTGTACCGCAGCGGAATGCAGGTGGTCATGACCGACCTGCCCCAGCCCACGGCCATCCGCCGCACCGTGTGCTTTTCCCCGGCCATCACCCACGGCGAGACGGTGGTGGAGGGTGTCCGCGCCGTCCGCGCGGAGACGGCGGAGCAGGCGCTGGCCCTGCTGGCGGAGGGCATCGTGCCGGTGCTGGCCGATCCGCAGCTGACATGTCTCCCGGCGCTGCACCCCGACGGGCTGGTGGACGCTATTCTGGCCAAGAAGAATTTGGGGACACATATCACCGACGCGCCGGTGGTGGTGGGTGTCGGCCCGGGCTTCACCGCCGGGGTGGACTGCCACGCGGTGGTGGAGACCATGCGCGGCCACACCCTGGGCCGGGTCATCTATGACGGCGCGGCGCTGCCCAACACCAATATCCCCGGGCTTATCGGCGGCTACGCCGGCGAGCGGGTGCTGCGCGCCCCGGCGAACGGAGTGTTCCATCCGATACTGGACATCGGCAACAAGGTCAAGGCCGGTGACGTGGCAGGTGAGGTGGACGGTCAGCCCATGCGCTGCACCATCGACGGTGTGCTTCGCGGGCTGCTGCCCGATGGCACGCCGGTACACAAGGGCATGAAATCCGGCGACGTTGACCCCCGGTGCAGGCCGGAGTACTGCACCACCGCGTCGGACAAGGCGCTGGCGGTGGGCGGCGGCGTACTGGAGGCCATCCTGCATTTCAGCGGCATACTGCGTTAGGAGGATCGTATGGAAGAGCAAAACGTAAAGCTGACAAAGCTGACCAAGTGCGCCGGCTGCGGCGCAAAGGTGGGCGCGGGGGTGCTGGCCCAGCTGCTGGAGGGCATCCGCGTACACCACGACCCCAACCTGCTGGTGGGTTTTGACAAGAGCGATGACGCCTCAGTGTATAAAATCAATGACGAGCTGGCCCTGGTGCAGACGGTGGACTTCTTCCCGCCCATCGCCGACGATCCCTATCTGTTCGGGCAGATCGCCGCCACCAACGCCCTCAGCGACGTGTACGCCATGGGCGGCGTGCCGAAGCTGTGTCTGAACATCATGGCCGTGCCGGAGAATATGCCCAGGGAGACGGTGCATCAAATCCTCCGGGGCGGCTATGACAAGGTGTATGAGGCCGGTGCGCTGATCACCGGCGGCCACAGCATTCTGGACGATGAGCCGAAGTACGGCCTGGCCGTCACCGGCTTCGTCCACCCGGACAAGCTGCTGTCCAACTCTGCCGCCCGGCCCGGCGATGTGCTGGTGCTGACCAAGCCCATCGGCATCGGCGTGCTGACCAGCGCCGCCAAGGCCGACCTGCTGGACGAGGACACCCTCGCCTTCGCCAACCGCATGATGACCACCCTGAACAAGGATGCCCGGGACGTGATGGTGCGCCATCAGGTCCATTCCTGCACCGATGTCACTGGCTTCGGTCTGCTGGGCCACAGCTTCGAGATGGCCCAGGGCAGCGGCGTGACCATCACCCTCCACACGGCAGACATCGACCTGATTCCCGCCGCCCTGGAGTTCGCCCGCATGGGCGTGCTGCCCGCCGGGATGTACCGCAACCGCACCTTCGCCGAGCCGGGCGTGGACGCGGGCGATACGGAGACCGCCGTGCAGGATCTGCTGTACGATCCCCAGACCTCCGGGGGGCTGCTGATGGCCGTCGCCCCGGAGGACGCCGACGATCTGCTGGCGGAGCTGAAGGACGTTGTCCCCAGCGCCCAGCGCATCGGCGTGGTAGGGGAGTACCACGGCGGCAAGCGCATCCTGCTGCGCTGACGCACATAAAAAAAGACCGCCGGGGGGGGCGGTCTTTTTCATATCATGCCAGCGCCGCTATGGCGGCCAGCGCGGCGTCTATATCCTGCTCCGTGTTGGCCCAACCCAGCGAAAACCGCACCGTCCCCTGGGGGAACGTGCCCAGTGTTTTGTGGGCGGAGGGCGCGCAGTGCAGGCCGCAGCGGGTCAGGATGCCGTGCTCCGTCTCCAGCGCGTAGGCGGCCTCGCCGTTGTCCCGGCGCAGGAAATCCACGGAGATGACCCCCACCCGGCGCTCCAGCTCCCTCGGCCCGACCATGCGGACGTGTGGGATGTCCTCCAGTCCGTCCAAAAACCGCCGGCACAGCGCCATTTCATGCTGCCGCAGACTGTCCACGCCCTGTTCCTCAATGAACCGCAGCGCCGCCTCCCAGCCGTAGTAGCCGGGTATGTTGGCCGTGCCGGACTCAAAGCGGTCCGGCAGATAGGGCGGCAGATATTCGCTGTCCGAAGCGCTGCCTGTCCCTCCGGCTATGAGGGGTGTCAGCTTTTCAGCGAAGTCATGGCGCAGCAGCAGCGCTCCCACGCCCCCCGGCCCAAGCAGCCCCTTGTGTCCCGGCACGGCCATAGCCGCCAGCCCCAGCGCCTGAAAGTCGATGGGCAAATGTCCCGCCGTCTGGGCAGCGTCCAGCGCGAAGGGCACGCCCCGCTCCCTGCAGATGCGCCCCACCGCCGCCGCGTCCTGCACCGCGCCGCACACATTGGAGGCGTGGGCCATGATGACCAGCTTCGTGTCCGGGCGGAACAGTCCCAGCAGCGCGTCTATGTCCGCCAGACCGTCGCTGCCGCAGGGAATACGGCTCACCTCCACCCCCGGCAGCCGCAGCAGCGGGCGCATCACCGCGTTGTGCTCCATGCTGCTGACGATGCAGTGTCCGCCGCCGTGGAGCAGCCCGGAGATGATCATATTCAGCCCCGCCGTCGCCCCCGGCGTCAGGATGACGTGGGTGGGCGGCTCGGAGAAGTGGAACAGCGCCGCCAGCCGCCGGCGCAGGGCCAGCGTGGTCAGCCCCGCCTCCTGTGCGGCGGTGTAGACCGAGCGGTTCACGTTCGCCCCCACGCAGTCCAAATAGTATTTCATGCGGTCGCTGACGCCCTCCGGCTTAGGGAACGACGTGGCGGCGTTGTCCAGATAGATGGTGTCCATGACGGGCCTCCTTGCGTTTCTGCGGCTATTGTATCATACGGAAAGTCATTTGTCACGGGGTTGACTTTCCCGGCACACTGTCGTATAATAGCACCGCTATTCTTTACAAGATATAACGAAAGGGAGAAAATCACAATGAAAAAAGTCAGTTGGATCGTGGTCATCGCCGGTGCGGTGGTGGGTCTGGCCGCCGTGGTGCTGACCCACCTGGGCAACCCGGCCAATATGGGCTTCTGCATCGCCTGCTTCCTCCGGGACATCACCGGCGCGGTGGGCATGCACAGCGCGGCCAAGGTGCAGTACGTCCGGCCCGAGATCATCGGCCTGGTGCTGGGTGCGTTCATCATGTCCGTGGCCACTAAGGAATTCCGGGCCAAGGCCGGCTCTTCCCCCGCCACCCGCTTTGTTTTGGGCGCGTTTGTCATGATCGGCGCGCTGGCCTTCCTGGGCTGCCCGCTGCGCATGGTGCTGCGCATGGGCGGCGGCGACCTGAACGCCGTGGTGGGCCTGGTGGGCTTCACGCTGGGCATCCTCATCGGCGTCCAGTTCCTGAAAAACGGCTTCTCTCTCAAGCGGGCCTACCCCGTGGGCAACGGCGAGGGCGGCGTGCTGCCCATCGTCATGACCGGCCTGCTGATCCTGGTCATCGCCGTCCCCTCCCTGTTCAAGTTCAGTGAAGAAGGCCCCGGCTCCAAGCACGCGCCCATGCTGGCCGCCCTGCTCATCGCCATCGTGGTGGGCGCACTGGCCCAGCGCGCCCGCCTGTGCATGGTGGGCGGCATCCGCGACGCCATGCTGTTCAAGGATTTCAAGCTGCTCTACGGCTTTGTGGCCATCTTCTTGGTGGTGCTGGCGGGCAACCTGATCAACGGCAGCTTCAAGCTGGGCTTTACGCTTCAGCCCATCGCCCACAGCAGCCAGCTGTGGAATCTGCTGGGCATGGTCCTGGTGGGCTGGGGCAGCGTGCTGCTGGGCGGCTGCCCCCTGCGCCAGCTGATCCTGGCCGGCGAGGGCAACGGCGACAGCGCCATCACCGTGTTCGGCATGATCGCGGGCGCTGCCTTTGCTCATAACTTCGGCCTGGCCGGCAATGCCGACGCCATGAACGAGGCCAAGGAGATCGTGGTGGGCGGCATTTCCACCAATGGCAAGATCGCCGTCTGCCTGGGCATTCTCATCATGCTGGGTGTGTCCCTGTGGAATATGCCCAAAAAGGCCGTCAACGTCTCCGTTGAGGCCGCCAAGTAAAAGGAGGGTACAGCTATGACTGTTGACGCGAGAGGTTTTTCCTGCCCCATGCCCGTGGTGATGGTGCAGAAGGCGGTAAAGAGCGATAGCCCCGCCGCCCTGGAGGTGCTGGTGGACAACCAATGCTCCGTGGAGAACGTGACCCGCTTCGCCGAGAACAGCGGCTACAAGGTGTCCGTCCGGCCCGATGGCCAGGACTTCCGCCTGACGCTGTCCAAATGAACCGCTACATCGCCACGTTCCACACCCATCTGTCGGCGCTGCTGACCTGCCAGAGCCTGACGGCGGCGGGCGCGGAGGCCCGGATGATGCCCGTTCCCCGGAAGCTCAGCGCCTCCTGCGGTACGTGTGTGGCCTATCAGGCCGCTCAGCCCCTGCTGGAACGGATGGACGCTGATGTGGAGCGCGTATTTCAGGCAGACGGTGAGACGTACACGCTGCTGCTGGAAAATGAATAACAAAGCACAGGGCCGCTCAGCGGCCCTGTGCTTTGTTATGCGTGCTTACTGTTTGTTCTTCCGGGCCAGCCGGGCGATGTCGCCTACGCCGTCCAAAATCACGTTGGGCTGATAGGCATACGTCTCCACCGTCTGCCGCGTGGACACACCGGACAGCACCAGCACCGTGGACATACCGCTCTCCAGCCCGGAGATCACGTCGGTGTCCATGCGGTCGCCCACCATCACCGCGTCGCCGGAATGGCAGTGCAGCATCCGCAGGCCGGTGCGCATCATCAGCGGGTTGGGCTTGCCGCAGAAGTACGCCTGCTTCCCCGTGGCCATCTCGATGGGCGCGACCAGCGCCCGGCAGGCGGGCGCAATACCGTTTTCGATAGGGCCGGACACGTCGGAATTCGCGCCGATGAGCTTCGCCCCGGCCATGACCAGGTTCACCGCCCGAGTCAGGGTGTCCAGAGAGTAGGTACGGCCCTCACCCACCACCACATAGTCCGGGTTTACGTCGTTCATGGTGATGCCCGCGTCGTACAGCGCGTTCAGCAGCCCGGCCTCGCCGATGGCGAACACGGAACAGCCCGGCGCCTGATCCCGCAGGAATGCAGCGGTGGCCAGCGCACTGGTGTAGAAGTGCTCCTCCGGCACGTCCAGCCCCATCCGGGCCAGCTTCTGCTGCAGCTCCCGGGGCGTGTAGCCGCTGTTGTTGGTCAGGAACAGGTACTCCTTGTCCTCGTCATGCAGCCACTGGATGAAGTCCGCCACCCCCGGCAGGATCTGGTTGCCGTGATAGATGACGCCATCCATATCACAGATAAAGCCTGTCTTTTGATTGAAGTCGATAAAATTCTCCGCCATACAAAGTACCTCCCGCCCGTTGTCTGTCTCAGTATACCACGGCAAAACTGCGAATACCATCCCGCGTATGTAAAATTTCAGGAAAAAGCGCCCCGGCGCAGCCGGGGCGCTTATGTATGGGGTTTACTTGCTCAGGTACTCGTCAATGGACTTGGCGCCCAGCTTGCCCGCGCCCATGGCCAGAATGACGGTGGCCGCGCCGGTCACGGCGTCGCCGCCGGCGTACACCGCCTGCCGGGAGGTAAGGCCCTCCTCGTTGACGATGATGCCGCCCTTCTTGTTGACCTCCAGGCCCTTGGTGGTGGACTTGATCAGCGGGTTGGGGCTGGTGCCCAGGGACATGATGA
>ERZ827168.2636-NODE-2636-length-20305-cov-4.727556_pt1 | contig 20305 bp, 16 predicted proteins | sample MGYA00519868_ERZ827168 | MGnify/ENA primary metagenome ERZ827168 (study PRJEB31778, sample SAMEA3449271) | human gut metagenome | biome: human gut; feature: human-associated habitat; material: faeces | place: United Kingdom | collected 2010/2012 ...
CTGCGACGAGAGACAAAGAAATGCAGTTCGTCAGAACTGCGCGGGCCGCAGCCTCCAGACAGCGGAGGCCCGCAACTCACTTTACGTTCGAAGCGGTCCTCGCAGGCCGCGACCCGAGAAAATTCCCATTACGAAGCCTGCGGTTCTTTGAGCCGCGCAGTTTGCCGACGCCCCTTGCGGCGGACTGCACGTCATTCGCCATGTTGCGTTCTCCGCAGGTTGCATTCCGAGAGCCGCCGAAGATAAGTTTCACACGCGTCTTCCGCAGGCCGCGAACTGCACGGCTTTTCGAATCGTAAAATACACACGCGTCAGCTACTCCCGCGGACGACGTGATTTACTTTTTCAGATTTTCTGCGACCCAGTTCGTCAGCTCTGTGAAATCGGCCACCGACAGCTGCTCGGCACGCATGGAGAAGAAACGGTGCTCCTTGCCGCCGAAATCGCCGAAAACGGACTTCAGCGAATTGCGGATCATCTTGCGGCGCTGCCCGAACGACGCTTTCACCACACGCACGAAAAGGGCCTCGTTGCACCCCAGATGCTCGGTGCCGTTGCGGCGCAGGCGCACCACGGCGCTCTTGACCTTCGGGGGCGGGTTGAACACCTTCTCCCCCACCGTGAACAGATACTCGATGTCGTACCACGCCTGAAGCAGCACGCTCAATATCCCGTATTCGCGCGACCCGGGAGGTTCGGCCATGCGCACGGCCACCTCGCGCTGGATCATGCCGACGCACTCGGGAACGATGTCGCGGTTCTCGATGATCTTGAAAAATATCTGCGACGATATGTTATAGGGGAAGTTGCCTATTACGCGCACCTCGTCGCCGAAGCGCTCGCGCAGATCCATAGCGAGAAAATCGCCCTCGATCAAACGCGGCGCGAAGGCGGGATAGTGTTCGTGCAGATATTCGACGCTCTCGCCGTCGATCTCGGCACCGTAGGTCACGATGTCGTCGCGCTGTAACAGAAAACGCGTCAGCACACCCATGCCGCAACCCACCTCCAGCGCCGTGGCGGGGTATTCGGCGGTACCTCCGCCGAGCGAGTTGCAGATCTTGGATGCTATGTTGAGGTCGGTCAGGAAATGCTGTCCCAACGACTTTTTGGCCCTTACTTGGTTCATTTGTGTCTATGTAAATTGAAGCAACGGGTGGCGCGAAGGTGTCATTCCGCCTCTCGCACCAGGCGGATGATCCACTTCACCCATACATACACCAAAAGCGGAGCGACCACAATCACTCCGCGATTATATGACCATGCGCCCGCGAAATCGAAGTAGCACAACGACGTCAATGCCCGCGTCATTCCGCATCCCGGGCATTCGTGCCCCGTGATGTTGCGGATGATACACAACGGATGTTCCTCGGAAAATATCCATCCGCGGGGAACGAGGTAGATCGACAACGGCGACAGTGCTACTGCGGCTGCATGGCGGTAGCGCCAAAACCGCCGCACGGCCGTCGGGATTATCGGTTGTTGCTTACGATTCGGCCCTCGCCGTCGCGGTAGTTGCCGCAGATGATCATGATGAAGTCGATCAGCGTCCAGATTCCGCAGCCGCCCAGGGTTATCAGCTGAATCACGCCGATGGCGGTCTTGCCCGCATAGAAGCTGTGGATGCCGAAGGTGCCGAGGAAGAAGCAGAGCAGAAGCGTGGTGAGCCAGTCCTTCTCGCTCGCATTGGGGTCGACCGATTTCATTTTCGAACCGCAATAGGGACAGCTGGATGCCGTATCCGACACCTGCTTGCCGCAATCTTTACAATAAATCAATGCCATAGTATTGTTTTTTATGCAATTATGGGAACCTTTGCGCCGACTGCCGCCGACGGAAAGGCTCGGGTAGTTTGTATGATGCAAATATAGGTATATATCCGTTACCGCATGCCGCCGCGACGGATTAATTTCCCACCTCGCAAAGGAATTTTATGCGCACGAGACGTATCTCCTCCTCGGTGTAGTCCGAACCGAGTTCCTCCAGAGCGGCGTCGAGCGAATCGCTCTCGGCATCCTCCTTGAAGTAGAGGTAAATGTCTTCGGCCTTGTCCTCGTCCATGTACTGCTCGATGTAGTACGAGATGTCCAGTTTGGTTCCCGAGTTGACGATGCCCTCTATGTCGGTGAGCAGCTCCTCGAAATCGAGGTTCTTGGCCCGCGCTATGTCCTCGAAATCCATCTTGCGGTCGATCGACTGTATGATGAATATCTTGTTGCCCGATTTGTTGGCCACCGATTTCACGACCATGTCCTGCGGACGCACGATATCCTTCTCCTCGACGTAGGCCTTAATGAGGCGTATGAATTCCTCGCCGAACTTCTTGGCCTTGCCCACGCCCACGCCCGAGATGTTCTGCATCTCCTCGATGGTTATGGGGTATTGGATGGCCATGTCCTCCAGCGACGGATCCTGGAAAATGACGAACGGCGGCAGGTCGTGTTTCTTGGCCACCTTCTTGCGCAGATCCTTGAGCATGGCGAACAGTTCCTCGTCGGCTGCGCCGCCCTTGCCCGCCTGTGCGGCCGAGGTCTCTTCCTCGCGTTCCTCTTCGTCGTAATCGTGGTCGAGGGTGATGGTGACGGGAGTCGGCGATGCGATGTACTCCAGCCCCTTGTCGTTGACCGATATCAATCCGTAATTCTCGATGCTCTTGTCGATAAGTCCCATTATGAGCCCCTGGCGTATCACGGCGCCCCAAAACTTGCCGTCGTGCTCCTCGCCCTGCCCGAACCATTTGAGCTTGTTGTGCGAATAGCTCTTCACCTGAGCCGTCACCTTGCCCGTGAGCACCGCCACGAGGTGGTCGCTCTTGAACTTGTCGCCTATCGCCTTCAGTGTCTCCAGCGCCAGCTTCATTTCCTCGCGGGCCTGCACCTTGGGTTTGGGGTTGACACAGTTGTCGCAGCATCCGCAGTTGTCATCCTCATATTCCTCGCCGAAGTAGTGGAGCAGCGTCTTGCGGCGGCAGATGGAACTTTCGGCGTACGACACCGTTTCCAGCAGAAGCAGCTTGCCGATCTCCTGCTCGGCCACGGGCTTGCCCTGCATGAACTTTTCGAGCTTCTGGATATCCTTGTAGCTGTAAAAGGTGAGGCAATGACCCTCGCCGCCGTCGCGGCCCGCGCGGCCCGTCTCCTGATAATATCCCTCCAACGATTTGGGTATGTCGTAATGGATCACGTAACGTACGTCGGGTTTGTCGATGCCCATGCCGAAGGCTATGGTGGCCACTATGACATCTACCCTCTCCATCAAAAAGTCGTCCTGGTTGTTGGCGCGGGTCTGGGCGTCCATTCCCGCATGGTAAGGCAGCGCCTTTATGCCGTTGGCCACGAGCAGTTCGGCCAGTTCCTCGACCTTCTTGCGGCTCAGGCAGTAGATGATGCCGCTCTTGCCCGATTTCTGCTTTATGAAACGTATTATCTCGTGCTCGGCGTTGTGCTTGGGGCGGATCTCGTAGAAGAGATTCGGACGGTTGAACGACGATTTGAACACTGCGGCGTCCGACATGCCCAGATTCTTCTGTATGTCCATCTGTACCTTGGGGGTGGCCGTGGCGGTGAGGGCGATCAGCGGCGCGGCGCCTATGTCGTTTATGATGGGGCGTATGCGGCGGTACTCGGGGCGGAAATCGTGGCCCCATTCCGATATGCAGTGCGCCTCGTCGATGGCGTAGAACGATATCTTGATCTTGCGCAGGAACGCCACGTTGTCCTCCTTGGTGAGCGATTCGGGAGCGAAGTAGAGCAGCTTGGTCTTTCCCTCCAGCACGTCGCTGCGCACCTGGTTGATGGCCGTTTTGTTGAGCGACGAGTTGAGGAAATGGGCTATGCCCGATTCGGTGGAGAAGGTGCGCATGGCGTCCACCTGATTCTTCATCAGAGCGATGAGCGGCGATATGATGATGGCCACACCGTCCATGATCAGAGCAGGCAGCTGGTAGCAGAGCGATTTGCCGCCGCCCGTGGGCATGAGCACGAACGTGTCGCGCCCGGCCAGCAGATTGCGTATCACCGCCTCCTGGTTACCTTTGAAAGAAGTAAAGCCGAAGTACTCCTTCAGTTTGTCGTGCAAAAGAGTGTTTTCTTGCTCCATCATACCGTTGTTCTAAATAGTCCGCTTCGTCGCAAAACAGGAATTTTCATGTAAAGATAAAACATTTTTGCGAAAAAATAATAACTTTGTAAAAAATTTCAACGATTATGCGCCTGTTCACAAGCGAGCTTGTCAAGAAGTACAAATCGCGCACTGTGGTGAACCATGTGACCATCGACGTCAACCAGGGGGAGATCGTCGGTCTGCTGGGTCCCAACGGTGCGGGCAAGACCACTACCTTCTATATGATAGTGGGGCTTATCAAGCCCAACGAAGGCAAAATATTCCTTGAAAACGACGAGGGCGAGGTGACCGAACTCACCGACGAACCCGTCTACCGCCGTGCGCAGATGGGCGTGGGATATCTGGCCCAGGAGGCTTCGGTATTCCGCCGTCTGAGCGTGGAGGACAACATCCGCGCGGTGCTCGAAATGACCTCTTACAGCAAGGAGTACCGGCGCGAGCGCGTGGAGTCGCTCATCGAGGAATTCCGCCTGCAAAAGGTGCGCAAGAGCCTCGGCATACAGCTCTCGGGCGGCGAGCGCCGCCGTACCGAGATAGCGCGCGCCGTGGCGATCAACCCCGCTTTCATCCTGCTCGACGAGCCTTTCGCGGGTGTGGACCCCATCGCGGTGGAGGATATACAGAGCATCGTGGCCACGCTGAAGAACAAGAACATAGGTGTAATCATCACCGACCACAATGTCGACGAGACGCTGGCCATCACCGACCGCACCTATCTGCTTTACGAGGGCAAGATACTCAAAACGGGAACGGCCGAGGATCTGGCCAACGACGAGATGGTGCGCAAGGTCTATCTGGGCAAGAATTTCCAGCTGCGCCACAGTCCCGCCATCGATCGGCAGAAGCAGGCCGAGGCCGCGCAAAACGACCCGACTAAACCTTAACCTTCATATATGGATAAAACCGTCTCCTCGGGGAGCGTGAAAGGCACCATCGTTCCGCCGAGTTCCAAGAGTTACGCCCAACGCGCCATAGCCCTCGCGCTGCTGGCCGAAGGACGCACCACGCTGCGAAACATCGAATTCTGCAAGGATACGCGCTCGGCGTTGTCGTGCATCGAGGCCTTGGGCGCGCGGGTGACGCATTTAGACGACACCACGATCGCCATCGACGGCGGACTGCACCCCGCGACGGATACGCTTCACGTAGGCGAATCGGGGCTGGCCACGCGCCTGTTCACTCCCATAGCATCGCTCAATTCAACTCCCATCTGCATCAAGGGCGAAGGCACGCTGCTGCACCGTCCCATGATAATGATGATCGAGCCCCTGAGGCAGCTGGGCGTCGAGGTGCGCGACGGCGGCGGTTACCTGCCCATCGAGGTGTGCGGCCCGATTCACGGCGGCCGCATCGAGGTGGACGGAAGCGTGTCGTCGCAGTTCATCACGGGACTGCTGCTGGCGCTGCCGTTGGCCGAAGAGGATACCGATCTGTATGTGCGGTCGGCCGTCTCGACTCCCTATATCGACATGACCATCGACACCGCGCGGCGTTTCGGGGTGGAGATCATGCACCACGAGGGCGACTATTCGCATTTCTACATCGAGGGCGGACAGCGATACACGCCTGCCGATCTTGCCATCGAGGGCGACTGGAGCGGCGCGGCGACCATGCTCGTCGCGGGAGCCATAGCGGGCGAGGTGACCGTGAGGAACCTCTCTACCCTGTCCAAGCAGGCCGACACGGCCATCTGCCATGCTCTGGAGCGTGCGGGTGCGGGCATAATAATCGAGCGCGACTCGATAACGGTGTCGAAACGCAAGCTGCGCGCGTTCACGTTCGACGCCACCAACGCTCCCGATCTGTTCCCAGCGCTGGCCGCGCTGGCCGCAGCAGCCGAAGGCGAGAGCGTGCTTATCGGCACCGAACGGTTACTGCACAAGGAGAGCGATCGCGCTGAGGCCATACGCCGCGAATACGAGAAGGTGGGCATAGAGGTCGACCTGAGCGTGGAGAACGTGATGAAGATACGCGGCGGCGAGATACGTCCCGCGACCGTGTTCAGCCACAACGACCACCGCATGGCCATGTCGATGGCCGTGTCGGCGTTGCGCTGCGACGGCGAGGTGAAGATAGAGAATGCCGAGTGTGTGGAGAAGAGCTACCCCGCGTTCTTCGACGATCTGGAATCAATAACGGTAAAATAAAATGGGCTTTTTCAGAAGATTGTTTGCAAAGAAACACGACAAGACGATTCCCAAGCTCGAAACGATAAGCACGTATGCGGATGAATCGTGCCGTGCCGCGGAGGGGCAGATATCGGAGCCCGTGATCTTCGATGACGACAGGAACTATTTCGAGGCCGTGCGGGCTGATGCGATTACCGGCGATGTCGAAGCTGAGATGGCATTGGCATTGTGCTATATAGAGGGCAAGGGCGTAACGGCCGACGTGCCTCGGGGGATGCGCGAACTCGAATTGGTAGCTGCAAAGGGCTATGTCGATGCCATGGATGCGCTCGCGGAATACTATCGCGACGGGATGTACGGCATAAGGAAGGATCTTACCAAGATGGCCGTGTGGCTTACGCGCGGAGCCGAAGCGGGAAGTTTCTATGCTATGGAAGAATTGGCATCGAATTATGCAGGCGGCAAGAACGGGTTTCGGGAGGATCACGAAGTGGCTCATTTGTGGTATTACAGACTATACAAAAACGGCGGCGGCAGTCTGGCGAAACTCATGTATGCCGTGGGATTGTTCAACGGTTATCCCGAAAACCCCGAAAAACAGCAGTCGAACGCGAGATTGCTCCTTGAAGAGATCGATGAGATTCTCGATTTGGATATTCTGAAATCGGGACAGCGTGTTAGAGGGGAGAGTATGATCAAGCAAATGGCCGACGAGGGATATCGCCCCGCGCAATACGTTTTAAGTGGTATCAGGCGCATGAAGGCGGAAAAAGTCGTAGCCGATATAATTAAAAATATATACAACAACGTAAGAGCCTGACAAACGATTTGCGATAGCCGACCAAGATCGCAAAGGCTCGGAATCCATACATAGCGAATGAACAGTTTCGGAACCAAATTGAGAATATCGCTCTGGGGCGAATCGCACGGGGCGCAGGTGGGTGTGGTGATCGACGGCGTGCCCGCAGGCATTCCGCTTGCCGAGCACGATTTCGAAGCCGATCTGGATCGGCGTCGCGCGGGGTCGGCAGGCACCACGCCGCGCAAGGAGAGCGATGCGCCGCACATTGTGTCGGGCGTTTACGAGGGACATACGACGGGCGCTCCCGTTGCGGTGGAGTTCGTCAACGAGAATACCCGTTCGGGCGACTACCGCAATCTGACGGTGCATCCCCGCCCGTCGCATGCTGACTGGGTGGCGCAACGCAAGTTCGGCGGGTTCAACGATCCGCGCGGCGGCGGCCACTTTTCGGGCCGCATAACCCTCGCGCTGGTGACGGCGGGCGTTATAGCCAAGAAGATTCTCGGCGGAGAGGTGCGGTTCTTTACCGAGATTGCCGAGATAGGCGGCTCGACCGACAAGGCGCGGTTCGACGAGATAATAGAGCGTGCGCGGATGGAGCAAGATTCAGTCGGAGGCGTAATCGAATGTCGCGCCGAGGGAGTACCTCCGGGCTGGGGCGAGCCGTTCTTCGACTCGGCGGAGAGTCTCGCGGCCCATCTGCTTTTTTCGGTTCCCGCGGTCAAGGGCGTGGAGTTCGGATGCGGATTCGAAGCCGCACGCATGACGGGATCGCAGCACAACGACCCAATCGTCGATGCCGACGGTCGCACCGACGGCAACCGTGCGGGCGGAATCGTGGGCGGCATAACCAACGGCAACCCCGTAGTGGTGCGGGCCGCCGTGAAACCCACGGCATCCATATCGCGCGGACAGCAGACATACAATTTCGAGACGGGACGCGTAGAGGAACTCGTAATCAAAGGACGTCATGACGTGTGCATAGCCCTGCGCGCGGCGGTGGTCGTTGAGGCCGCCGTGGCGATAGCGCTCGCCGATCTCAAACTGCGTGCATAGGCGATGAGGGCTTCGCGAGCGGAAATAGTCGATTACATCCGTCGGCGCGTGTCGGCGCTCTACTCGGTCGATGAGGGCGGACGCATAGCCCGCATGACGGCGGCAGCGTTGAGCGGCGATGCGGAGGCGAAATTCCTCGCCGATCCGAATGAAACGATAGAGATAAACGGTTTGGAGCAAGCCGCCGACGAACTTGCGGCGGGCAGGCCCGTGCAATACGTCATCGGCGAGGCCGATTTCTGCGGTTTGCGGTTCGCGGTCCGCGAGGGCGTGTTGATCCCGCGGCCCGAGACCGAAGAGCTGGTGATGAAGGCTGCGGAGCGGGCCGAGGAATTCGCCCGCCCGAGGATACTCGACGTGTGCACGGGAAGCGGCTGCATAGCCGTCGCGCTCGGCCGACGCATTCCGCGGGCCGAGATCACGGCACTCGACATATCGGACGCGGCGCTGGCGATAGCGCGCGAGAACGGTCGGCGGCTCGGTGTCGACGTCGAATGGATCGGTGACGACGCTCTGGGCGGCATGACGCGGCTCGCGGGCCGACGATTCGACGTCGTAGTCTCGAATCCGCCCTACATTCCCCGTTCGGAGATGGCCGCCATGCACCGCAACGTCACGGGGTACGAACCCCACGAGGCGCTTTTCGTCGATGACTCCGATCCGCTGGTGTTCTATCGGGCCATAGCGCGCGCCGCGTGCGGGATGCTCTCCGACGGCGGCTCCCTGCTGTTCGAGGTGCACGAACTGTTGGCCGAACGAACGGCCGAAGCGGTACGTGCCGAGGGATTCGCCGACGTGCGGATCGAGAAGGATTGTTTCGGTAAACAACGAATGGTATGCGGCAGGAAAAGCAAACGGTAAAACGCACCAAGACCGCCGAGCAGGCCCTGGCCTCGCTCATGCGTCTCTGCGCCCGCGCCGAACGGTCGTCGGGCGATGCCATGCGTCTGATGGGAACGTGGGGTGTTCCGTCGTCCGAACGTGCGGGGGTACTGCAAAGACTCGTAAAAGAGAGATTCATCGACGACCGCCGCTATGCCGAAGCCTTCGTGAGAGAGAAGATCAACCTCAGCGCATGGGGCGAATACAAGATACGCACGGCCCTGCGCCGCAAAGGCATAGCCGACGCCGTAGTCTCGGAAGCGTTGAACTCCGCTCCGTCGGCGCGTGACACCTCGCGACTGGCCGAGCGCCTCGCGCGCAAGATGAAAAGCCTTAAATACGACACCCCTTATCAACTGCGCACCAAACTCATCCGACACGGCATATCGCTCGGCTTCGCGACCGACGATGTGGTGGCGTGCGTGGAGGATATAACCCGCAACATAGAAGAACCATGCGACGAAACAGAATTTTTCCCGTTATAGCCGCCATAATTTTCGCAGCGCCTGCGGCGGCGCAGAGTCTCGACCCCGATTATTACGAATATCCGTTGCGCGACGTGGCGGGTTACTACTCGGCCAACTTCGGCGAGATGCGCCCCAACCACTTCCATTCGGGCGTGGACCTGAAGACCGACGGCGTGGAGGGTAAATCGGTGGTGGCGGCCGCCGACGGCTACGTGTCGCGTATACTTCAGTCGCCGTCGGGATACGGCCTCGCGCTCTACGTCGCCCACCCCAACGGCACGACCACGGTCTACGGCCATCTGTCGCGGTTCCGCAAGGATATTGCCGATTTCGTCTTCGCCGAGCGTCACCGACTGAAAAGCAGCCGAGTAGACATTGCGTGCCCGCCCGACAAGTTCCGCGTCATGCGCGGTGAAGAAATTGCCCGCTCGGGAAACACGGGCTCGTCGATGGGCCCCCACCTCCATTACGAGATACGCGACACCGAGACGCAGAAGACGCATAACGTCATAGCGCAGGGAGTGCTGAAGCCCAAGGACAACATTGCGCCCTACATAATGAAAGTGCATTACATCGAGGTCGACACTGTGCGCGGCATTCCCCTGAACACACGTCCCGCGACATACGCCGTCCGCAAGATCGACGGCAATACCTACGGCCTCGCGCAGCAGTCGCCCGTAAAGGTAGGTCGCAAGGGCTATTTCGTCGTGGAGGCGTCGGACCGCAAGGACGACTGCGCCAACACGTACGGCATATATCGTCTGACGGCCAAAGTCGACGGACAGACATTCTTCCAATACAGGAACGACGGATTCACATTCGACCTCTCGCGCTATTGCAACGCCGTGGCCTACTACCCCGTTCAGCGCAATTCGCGCAACGAAGCCATCCGTCTGGCCGCCATGCAGGGCGGTACGGAGCGGTTCTACCCCACTCTGCTTGGCCGCGGGGCGATCGGGGCGGCCGAGGGGGCGAGGCGTAAGATAGACCTCACTGTCGAGGACGACTGCGGCAACGTGTCGACCCTCGCATTCGAGATCGAGGGCAAGCCCGAGGCGGAGTGTTTCCGCGGCGGGATAGACGAAGAGTGCAAACTCGTGTACTGTGACCGCGATTTCGCCGTCAAGGTCGACGACACGTTCAGCGTGGTGATTCCCAAAGGCACGCTCTACGAATCGGCGGCGCTGCGGATCGAGCGGTCGGAGATAACGCCCGCGGCCGATTCCACCGTGCGCGTGCTCTCGCCCGCATACAGGGTCGGCGACAGAAATGTGCCGCTTCACAAGAGCATCGCTCCCGTTTTCAGCATATCGGTCGACGAGGCGCTGCGGCCCTATGTCGTGATGGCCTCCGTGGCCGACAACGGGCGGCTGTCGTATGCGGGCGGCAGCTTCCGTTACAACCGCCTCGCGGGGCGCACGTCGTCGTTCGGCACATATTGCCTTGCGGTCGATACCGTTCCTCCCGTCATAAAACCGCAGTTCGCCGACGGGCAGGATTGCCGCGGCCGCGACCGCATAGCGTTCCGTATTTCCGACAATTTCTCGGGCATAGGCTCATATTCGGCCACGATCGACGGCCGATGGGTGGCGACGGATCTGTCGCACGGCCGTGCATCCATCGATCTGCGGGCCGAGGGCATCGCGGGAGGCACGACGCACGCGGTGGAATTTACACTGACCGACAACTGCGGCAACCGAACCGTATGGCGAGGCACGATCGTGCGGTAGGCCGAAAAGGCTTGCCCGTAATGGCGGAATTTAGTATTTTTATGACCGAACAAAACCGAAACCTTAATGATTTATGTTGAAAAAGAGTATTATCGCGCTGCTCGCCGTCACGTCGTTCTTCACGGCGCGAGCGCAAAAGGAGGAGTTCTCCCCCGTCGATTACGTGAACCCGCTGGTCGGAACGCAATCGTCGTTCGAACTCTCCACAGGTAACACCTATCCCGCCATCGCACGTCCGTGGGGCATGAATTTCTGGACCCCGCAGACGGGAGAGATGGGCAACGGATGGCAATACGTTTATACGGATCACAAAATACGCGGATTCAAGCAGACGCACCAGCCCAGCCCGTGGATCAACGATTTCGGACAGTTCTCCTTGATGCCCGTGGTAGGTGCGCCGAAGTTCGACCAGAACGAGCGCGCCAGCTGGTTCTCGCATAAGGGCGAGGAGGCGAAGGCATATTACTATAAAGTGTATCTGGCCGAGCACGACGTGGTGGTCGAGCTGTCGCCCACCGACCGTGCGGCGTTGTTCCGCTTCACGTTTCCCGAATCGAAGGACTCGTATGTCGTGGTCGACGCATTCGACCGCGGCTCGCACGTGAAGGTCGATGCCGCCAACAACCGCATTACGGGCTACACCACGCGCAACAGCGGCGGAGTGCCCCGCGATTTCAAGAACTATTTCGTCGTGGAGTTCGACAAGCCGTTCGAGTACGTGGCCACCTTCGCCGACGGCAAGTTGAGCGAGAATGCGACCGAGCAGACCGAGAACCACACGGGTGCGGTCATCGGTTTCGCCACGCACAAGGGCGAGAAGGTGCACGCCCGCGTGGCGTCGTCGTTCATAAGCCCCGAGCAGGCGCTGGTGAACCTCCGCGAGCTGGGCGACGATTCGTTGGAGACGCTCAAGGAGAAGGGCCGCAAGGCGTGGAACGAGGTGCTGGGCCGCATCGAGGTGAGCGGCGGCGACCTCGACCAATATCGCACCTTCTATTCGTGCCTCTACCGTTCGACGCTTTTCCCTCATAAGCTGTACGAGATTGCCGACAACGGCGAGGCGGTGCATTACAGCCCCCACAACGGCAAGGTGGAGAAGGGTTACTTCTATACGGGTACGGGATTCTGGGATACGTTCCGCTGTCTGTTCCCGCTGCTGAACATGCTCTATCCGTCGGAGAACCTCAAGATGCAGGAGGGTCTGCTGAACGTCTACCGCGAGAGCGGATTCTTCCCCGAGTGGGCGAGCCCGGGTCACCGCGGCTGCATGATCGGCAACAACTCGGCTTCGGTGCTGGTCGACGCCTGGATGAAGGGCGTGCGTGTGGAGGATCCGCAGACCATGTTCGAGGGCCTCGTTCACGGAGCGAACAACGTGCATCCCCGCGTAAGTTCGACGGGCCGTCGCGGACACGAGTACTACAACACGCTGGGCTACGTGCCTTATGACGTCGATATCAACGAGAACGCGGCGCGGACCCTCGAATACGCCTACGACGACTGGTGCATCTACCGCATGGCCAAAGAGCTGAAGCGCCCCAAGGAGGAGATCGATCTCTATGCTGCACGCGCGATGAACTACCGCAACGTGTTCGATTCCGAAACGCGTCTGATGCGCGGCCGCAACAAGAACGGAGAGTTCATGAAGCCCTTCTCGCCGCTGAAGTGGGGCGACGCGTTCACCGAGGGCAATAGCTGGCACTACACGTGGTCGGTATTCCACGATCCGCAGGGCCTGATCGACCTTATGGGCGGCGAGAAGGAGTTCGTCGCTATGCTCGACTCGGTGTTCACCGTACCTCCCGTATTCGACGACAGCTACTACGGCGGCACCATACACGAGATACGCGAAATGACGGTGATGAACATGGGCAACTACGCCCACGGCAACCAGCCCATACAGCACATGATATACATGTACGACTACGCCCGCCAGCCGTGGAAGGCGCAGCAGCGTCTGCGCGAGGTGATGGACCGTTTCTACTCGGCCACGCCCGACGGCTACTGCGGCGACGAGGATAACGGACAGACCTCGGCATGGTATGTCTTCTCGGCTCTCGGATTCTACCCCGTATGCCCCGCCACCGACCAGTACATCATGGGCGCGCCGCTGTTCAAGAAGGCGGTGATACATCTTGAAAACGGCAAGACGTTCGAGATCTCGGCGCCCGAGAACAGCGCGGACAATCTCTACATCGACGACATGAAGCTCAACGGCAAGCGCTACACCCGCAATTACATCACCCACGGCGATCTGATGCGCGGCGGACGCATGGACGTAAAGATGTCGGCCGAGCCCAATACCGAGCGCGGAATCGGCGACAAGGACCGCCCCTACTCGTTCTCGCTCGACAGGAAGTAGTTCGCAGGTAGGATTAACGAAAAAAAGTCATTCGCTTCGAAAGCGGATGACTTTTTTGTTTCGGGTGATTCCGGCGGGATGTTTGCTTCTCCGCCGCCAGGAGTGAAAATAAAAAACACCCCGATATTTATCGGGGTGCCACCGCCATGTATGTTGTCAACAAATGATAGATGCTGCGGCGTTGAGATTGTTGGATATTTCCAACAGTGCATCGTGCAATCGTTTTTTCTCATCTAAAGTGAAAGACGCGCATTTACCGTTTACAATATTGCCGTTTAACCGTTGATAAAACCACTGTGGGGTTCTTTTAAAATATTTCTTCGCTATATATGATACCGATATGGCAGGCAAAATATTCTCTAATTTTTTTCTCAATATTTCGTCTCGCAATGTTGCATTTGTAGCACGTATATTCTCTAATGCAGCATCGGCAACTGCGGCCGTATTTATATCGCAACAGTGACGTATTTCGTCGCGGATCGTCTCTCGTTCTGCTTCGGTCTTTGCGTCGATAAATCTTTTTTGCAGTTCGGCGATTTCCGTTTTCATATTTTGTTTTGTTGTGCCCCCCCCCTTGCGGGGCCTTGTTTCACATTTCTTTCAATAACTCTACCATAATGTCGATCTTGTCAGCTAAGAATTGTAGAGTCTTCTGTGCTCCCTCTCGCACTTTTAATTCGTTGTATAAATCGAGGTGAAACAGGATTTGTTTCTCTGCGTCGATTCGCTCTTTTGTTGACACTGTAAATGTAATAACAAAAATGTAATCACGTAAATCTTTTGCCAACTTTTTTGCAATTATTTTTTTCGTACAGTACATAATCGAGTACACGTCGATTCGCCTTGTCGATTTTCCGATTGTCGAACCGTATATACACATCCGTAACCGAGTTTCCTCCGTGCCCCAATGCGGCGGCGATAGTCTCTTTTGGAATATCCGGTTCTGCGGCAATAGTGGTCCACGAATGCGTGCCCAGTGGGTTGTGAGGTGAGGAAATAATGGGGCGTAGTTTTTCGAGTCTCGGTTCCCAATTGTCTCGGGGCCGATTTTCTGCAATGCCATGCGTCGAATGCAAAAAACCACCGATATTGTAAATCGGTGGTTAATAGCTGCTTAGTTGTTTGTGATTCCGGCGGGATTCGAACCCACGACCCACAGCTTAGAAGGCTGTTGCTCTATCCAACTGAGCTACGGAACCGACACAGCATGCGTTCGGGCGCATTTGCGATGCAAAAGTAAGTCATTTATTTCTTTTATCCAAAACAAACGATCATTTTACCCCTATCCGCAAGTGCTTTCGGAGGTTATTGGCGGCGGTGCGCCGTCCGAGGATATGCGGTCGATTACATATAGCAAATTATTTATATACATGTTATATATAATATAAATATTATCCAATAAATAATTGTATATGGGTTGTCGGATATGTCGGACGCAGGCGATTGTTTTTACGATTTTGCGGGTTATACGATGATAGGTCTTAATATCAGTCGAATAACGCCGCAGACCGATATGAGGCTGCAAATGAGTGCAGTTAATGTATTATTGTAATAAATTTCGGTTGAAATGAAATATTTATCCAATTTTATTTTCGTATTAGTTTTTTATTGTGTAATTTGACTTCGGCATTTAGAGGGATTTATACCGTTGAAGATGAAATGTCGCGGTTTTCGTGTTATGATGTTTCATTGGATATATACAATTCCTTATTGTCGGCAATTAACCTAAAACTTTACGATTATGAAAGAACGAGATTACGTCGCGCCTTCGATGGAGGTCGTTGTATTCGAACCCGAAAAGGGGTTCGCCACCAGCCCCGATATGCCTATATCGCCCTGGGAACAAGATACATTCTGAGTAACCTTTAATGATCGGACTATGAAAAAGACAGCCATATTCGCTGCGGCGGTGATATCGCCGCTGTTTTTCGCAGCCTGCGACCGCAGCGATGATACTTCGTTCGCCGCTGTGTCCTGCGGAATGACTTTATCGGCGCGGCATGACGCGATTTCGCGTACCGAGTTCGACGGAACGAAAACCGTATGGAGCGACGGCGACGCCGTTTCGGTGTTCGTCGACGGCAACGGCGACGTGCCGTACAGATTCGAAATAACCGATCCCGCCGAGGGGACTTTCCGCAACGACGTTATCGCTTTGGACAAGGATGTCGAGCATACGTTTCATGCGGTATATCCCGCCGTCAGGTCGACCGATCTCACTAACGGCATAATACTCGACATAGGCGCTCCGTCGCAGACGCAAAGCGGAGCATCCGCCGAACATATAGCGGCGCTCGATCCGCTCGTCGGTCGGACTGAGGCCTACCCGTCGGACGTTACCGTCGCTATGGGGCACACGGCTGCGGTGCTGAAACTCGATATCGTCAATAAAGCCGATGCGCGGAGTGTCGGATCGGTGAAAATAAAGGCTCCCGAAGGGGTGTTTCTCTACGGAAAGCACGCGCTCGATCTCGGAACCTGCAAGACGACAGCCGTTGCGGGGCACTGCGGCAACGTTATGACGGTTGCGGTAAGCGGTTCGGACGGGTTCGGTGCCGACGGGAATTTTACGGTGTGGGCGGCCGCCGCTCCGTTCGAGATTCCCGCAGGCGGGAAACTGACCTTTACCGTTACCGACGAAAAAGGCGGAACGTATGCGATAGACAAGGCATTCGCCGAGGGCAAGAGCTTTTCGGCGGGGAGAATCATGGCTACCACGCTCGAATTGTCGGAGCAGACGGTGATGGCAGAGGAGATAAACGTAAATGTCGATTTCACCGCTCCCGACGCATATCCGCAGGGATTTCCGACCACAGCCGATGCCAACGTCACGTCGGGCTCATACGTGTTCTCGGGATATACGTTCGCATTCGACAGCAGCGTACCCTATTGCGGACGAAGCACCACTGAGGGACAGGCGCTTTGCTTCGACAAATTGCCGAAAGACAATACGGTGAAGATCGGCTTGCCGCGCATCGAAGGTTATGCGCCGAAGACCGTTACTGTCGGGATACATTCAACGACCAGGACACAAAAAGCGAAGCTGGCTGTTAAGAAAGATAACATCGATATTACCGATTGGAAATATAACAATTCGGCAGAAATCATATACGAATTGACCGATACCGACGATGTGAGCGAGTATTGCGTATGTATAAAGGGCTATATAGGAACGTATAATTGTCGGTTGAGTTCGTTGAGCATAACCTACGGAAAACTCCCGTGATGCGAGTGTCGGCCTTTGCGGCCCGCGAATATCGTCCCCGAAGGCACGAGGTCTTTCGGGGACGATATTCGTTTTCGGGCGGGCCGCTCGGACGCGACATGCCGTTTGGTCGGAATTTTGCACTTGCGACGACCAAACCTTCATATTATGAATTACGGTATTAGTATTCTTTTTCGTGCCATCCCGCTCGTGATGGCCGCATTCTGTTTCGCCTACGGAGCCTATGTGCTCTCTGCGGGCGATAATCCCGACCGACTCACGGCAGGTTCCGTAATATTCTTTCTCGGTTCGATCTGCGTCGCACTCTACTGTACCGCGGCAACTATAATCCGTCAGATCATCGGGACGTACACCACCGCGGCGAAATACATTTTCCCCGTTCTGGGATATGCTTTCGCGCTGTTCACTCTCATTTACGGGCTTACCATCATCGACGCGCACTATGCTCCGACCTATGTGTCGGGACACATAGTGTGCGGACTGTCTCTGATTACGGCGTGCGTGTCGACCGCCGCTACGGCATCGACCCGATTCAGCCTCATACCCGTTAATTCCGCCGACGAGAGCCGATCGTTCAATCCGTCGGGATTCTCGCGTACCGTCGGCAGCATACTCATCGGCGTGGTCACCGTCGTGTCGGCCGTGGCGTGGATATGGGCCATAATACTGCTCACCACGGGACACACTCGGGCGCATGTCGTCGCAGGTTGCGTAATGATGGGCATAGCGTGCGTGTGCACTTCGCTCATTGCGCTGGTGGCGAGCATCGTGCGTCAGGTGCAGGGCGTCTACACCGACGGCGAGAAGGTCGTGTGGCCGTTGTGGGTGCTCGTATTGGGACTGGCGGCGTTCGTCCTCGGACTCGTGATGATATTCGTGCACTGGGGCGAACCCGTAGATTTCGTGGGATTCGTGCTCATCGGTCTGGCGCTCATCTGCTGGAGCATATCGAGCAAGGTGATACTGCTGGCCAAGATATGGCATTCGGAATATGCGCTGGCCTCGCGCATCCCCATAATCCCCGTGGTGACGGCGCTGACGTGTATGTTTATGGCCGCGTTCCTGTTCGAGGAGGCTCTGTTCAAGACCAAGTTCTTCGTGCCCGCACGCGTGCTCATGGGATTCGGCGCCATCTGCTTCACGCTTTTCTCGATCGTGTCGATCCTCGAAAGCGGAGCCAAGCGTAAATAGTGCGGATCGGCCTTTTGGTGTAAAACGACGAGCCCCCGACAACTTTCACGTTGTCGGGGGCACATCGTTATGCGATATTCGCTACTCCACTATCACGTAGCTCGATGCACGTCCGTCGGGATATACTCCGTCGATGGTCGCTATCCTGTCGGTCATGCGCTCCATCTCGGCGAGCGACGTCACGGGCCGATCGTTGATGTGGGTGATTACGAATCCCTCGCGTACCCGTGCTCTCTCCAGCAGGCCGCCGCGCTTTACGCCTACCACCTGCACTCCGCCGCGAATCTCCAGCTTGTCGCACAGCTTCTTGCCCGCATCGGCGAACTTGCCGCCCAGCGCCGCCGTCACATCCACGCTCTCGCGGGTCATGAGCTCGTTCTTGCCTACGCGGTTCTTCAGCGTCACTTCGATATCCTTGGCCGAGCCGTTGCGTTTCACCGTAACCGTGATCTTGTCGTTGGGACGGTGCTGCGCCATCTTCTCCATCATGGTCGAGGCGTCGTCGGTCTTCACGCCGTCGATGGCCGTGATGATGTCGCCCTTGCGGATACCCGCCTCGGCCGCCGCGCTGTCGTTAACCACCGATGCCACGTAGAGTCCGCCCGTCTGCTCGATGCCCAGCTCCTTGCCTTCCTCCTCTATGAAGCGGTCGTCGATGGCGCGGTACGATATGCCGAGCATGGCGCGCTGTACCATTCCGTACTCCTTGAGGTCGACTACCACTTTGCGGACTATGCTTTCGGGTACTGCGAACGAGTAGCCCATGTAGGTTCCCGTCGACGACTTGATGACCGTATTGATGCCCACCAGCTCGCCGCGGGTGTTCACCAGCGCGCCGCCCGAGTTGCCCGGGTTAACGGCCGCATCGGTCTGGATGAACGACTCCACGCGCATCTCGTTGGGGATTACGCCCAGCTGACGCGCCTTGGCGCTGACGATTCCCGCCGTGATGGTCGACTGGAGGTCGAAAGGCGATCCGATGGCCAGCACCCACTCGCCCAGGCGCAGATCGTCCGACTTGCCGAACGGGATCGTCGGCAGATCGTCGGCCTCGATCTTGATGAGGGCCACGTCGGCAGTGGGATCGGTTCCCACCAGCTTGGCGTCGAACGTGCGGCCGTCGTTGAGCTTCACCTTGAGCTTGGTCGATTCCTCTACCACGTGGTTGTTGGTGACTATGTAGCCGTCGGCCGATATGATTACGCCCGAACCGCCCGCACGCTGCTCGCGTGTCTGCGGCTGTCCCGATCCGCCGCCACCGTAGGGGATTCCGAAAAATTCGTAGAACGGGTCGTACGAGCCGTACGAACGTCCTCCGTACTGCACCTCGCGTACCGCTTCGATGTTGACCACGGCTTTCACGGCGTTCTCGGCCGCATATGTGAGATCGGGGTATTGGTCGGCCTGGTAAGCCGTAAAGTGATTGCCCGCCTGCTGCTCGGGATCGTTCCATGCGACGTGGCTGCCGCGTCCGCGGGCCGCCGATTCGTGTGACAGATATTTATCCACGCCCCATGCGGTGATGCCGCCGGCCGCAGCCGATATGAGGGCCGATCCGAAAAATAATAATGCCGTCTTTTTCATAATAACACAAATTTTCATGTTTTGTTTATAATTCCAAATTAGGCAATTTCAACCATAGGCAAATGTCTCGAATTTTAAGTTTCGCATTTATAACGCGTCGGTCGTGGCGTTTATTATATACGGTCGGAAAAAATATTGTCGGCCTGCATCGCGCGGCCGCGTCGTCGCGACTTTTTCGCGATCTGTTTTGCATTTGCGAATTTTTTTGTAATTTTGCACACGTTTTGTGGAGCATCCTGAAAAGTTGCTGAAAAAGATGCGTTCAGCGATGATATGAGAACTGAGATGTCTACACAAATGATAGAATTCATTTATAGTATTCACATCGAAACAAGAATAAGTTACAGCCATGGCTAAAACTTGTCAGATCACAGGCAAAAAGGCATCGGTGGGCAACAACGTTTCCCACTCGAAGCGCCGCACGAAACGCAAGTTCGAGGTAAACTTGCACACGAAGAAATTCTATTGGGTAGAGCAGAACATGTGGATAGAGCTGACCTTGAGCTGCGCAGCACTGCGCACCATCAACAAGATCGGTCTCAACGCCGCTATCCGTAAGGCTGAAGCCGAGGGCAACCTCGACCTTCGTGATATCAAAATTCTTTCCTTCTAAAGCATCGCGAACAAAATGGCAAAGAAAGCAAAAGGTAATCGCGTTCAGGTAATCCTGGAATGCACCGAACATAAGGCAAGCGGCATGCCCGGTATGTCACGTTACATCACCACCAAGAACCGCAAGAACACTACAGGTCGT
>ERZ827168.2650-NODE-2650-length-20181-cov-4.844728_pt1 | contig 20181 bp, 10 predicted proteins | sample MGYA00519868_ERZ827168 | MGnify/ENA primary metagenome ERZ827168 (study PRJEB31778, sample SAMEA3449271) | human gut metagenome | biome: human gut; feature: human-associated habitat; material: faeces | place: United Kingdom | collected 2010/2012 ...
TTCAAGAATTTCAACAACTTTGTCAATAATAATTATAAAGAAAACAGCAGTGATACAGACGACAAATATATAAAGGTGACCAAGGAGATAATCGGTTCATCGCTCAAGACAAATGTCAAATATGCTTCAGTCTGCAATGCCGCTGATTCCTATTTCAAAGAAATTGCAAATAACACAACATCAAAGACATTTGATACATATATGAAGGATAAGGTCGGTTCATCGGTTGTCGATAACGACTTGTATAAGTTACTGCTCAGTCTTCGCAGGCATAGCATTACGGTTGATGATATAAAGGATGCAATAGGCAGTTACAATGAAATTGTAAACGGTTATAAAGCGCTTGTTGACGACGCACACACCAAAAAGAACGCTTATGACACAAAGAAAAACGAACAGGCAAGCGACACGGCAAATTACAAGGCTTGTCTTAACAACTATTTTAATTTCGGAAACCGTTATCAGAACGATTTAGTATTTTATAAGAAGTACATTGCCGCCGCTAAAAATACGATCACAGAAAAAGTAAGTGCAGTAAGTACGCAGTTTGCTAAAATTGAGGACAATGTAAGTAAAATTGCCGAACAGCTTACTGCGATAGATGAACAGCTCGGCGTTGCAAGAACTGCAATAGAAACATATAATACGAATCTCAACACTTGGAACACTAAAAACAACGAATATAAAAACAAAGCCGGAAGCGATAATTTCAGCGAGCAGAACAAAGCGGATATTGAAGCCGCTCATAAGCAGTATGACACAAAAAAGCTTGACCAATTCAGAGGTCAGCTTTTAGCGTCATGGCTGAATGAGTATAACGAATTTAAAAGTATCCTTACAAGGTCCGATAACTTCAAATACGGCAAAACAAAAATCAAGGATATCAAAACAGCAGATAAACTTCTTGCCGCCATACCGTCTGATGTCAAGAATTCGCTCGGTAAAGTGGTTACGGTTGAGGACGCAAATTCAAAGCTGAACACGCTGTATAAAGGCGAAAAGCCGGGAAAAATTGAGATTGATAGCGAATACAAGTTCCTTTCTCCGACTATTATACCAGTGACGTTCCTTGTTTATCTTAATGCAACATATAAGGATGAAAGTACGAAAACCCCTGCTGACACAACGATAAAAAACAGCTATGAGACATCTAAAAACAAACTGAAGAGTAGCAATAACGGAAGCAGTGCGGAAAATGCTACTATTCCGCCAAAAAGCGAAGAATTGTCAAAATCAGAAAACAATAAAGGAAATTCCGGAAATAGCAATACTGCGGTAAAAGGCAATTATGGATATTCATATAAAGGAAAAACCGCACCGAATGATTTGCCGTCAAAAGGAGCAGATAAAGGAGGACAGAGCAATACTCAGTACAAGCTGGATGAAAAAGACGGTAAGATAGACGCATCAAGCGGATTCACCCAGCAGTCAAACGTGCTCGGACAGATCCTGAACGGTATAGGCAATATAGCTGAAAACGCACTTGAGAATGTATACATACTTACTTACATTTTTGAGAATTTCTCTTATAACACGTTGATACAGGATGAGCTTGTCAACGGTGAAGGTATTGCTAAAAATTCAAAAGGCGATACAAGTATGACTGCATTTATGAAGGCTGAATCAGCACTTTCCGATTCAGATATCACAGGCAAATATGTCGATAAGCAGAAAATGCTCAGCAGTTATCCGATGAAAGCGGCAAACAACTATTTCTATGGTGCGGAGATAGAATATATTCTATATGGCAACGAAAGCGCCGAAAAGAATGTCACATACGCAAAAGCCAGCATCTATGCAATAAGATTTGCATTTAACTGTATATATGCGTTTACTAACAGCGATATAAGAAACCTGACCAGAAACGTAGGTCTTGCGGTACAGGCAGCAACCTGCGGATTTGTGCCTTATCAGATCGTACAGGTAGTTCTTCAGTTAGCGCTTGCCGCAGGCGAATCTGCCACAGATCTTGTTATGATGGAAGATGGACTTAAGGTTGCGATTGTTAAGTCAAAGGATACATGGACGTTGTCGCTGAAAAACGCCTTTGAAACTGCGGCTGAAAAAATAGCAGATGTTGCTGTTGAAGTCGTAAAAGAGGGCGCAAAGAAAATATCTGACGGTATACAGGGCATAGTTGATGCGACAGCAGACAATATTACTACTTCAATAGATGAGCTGAATGAAAATCTGACCTCTGCAACCCAGAGTAAAATAGATGAAATAGTCAACTCTGCCAGCAATTATGTTCAATCAATAATTGAAGAAAAGCTGAATAATCTTCAGTTCCTGGACGAACCGGAAAAAATAAAAGCCGAAGTAGGAAAAGCTTTTGATGAAATTTCAGGAAGTCTGCACAATGAGCTTCAATCCAGATTTGGCGGCAATAAAATTGCCGATTCTATTCTTTCTGACGTAGAAGAAAAGTTAAACGGAGTGATAGACAAAACAAAGACTAATATTCAGGAAAAAATAGGTAAACTTGATTCAAGCGAAGCCTATTCAACATTTGTAACAGAACTCAACAACTTCAAGATGGATTTATCAAAGAGATTGAAAGAAACCGTAGACAATATTGGCAGCACATTAAGCGGTAAGGCTACAGAACTGACCAAAGAAGTACAGGAAAAAATCAACGGATATGTCGGCGACAAGACAAAAGAGCTTACAGATAAGGCAACGGATGAGCTTAAGAAAAAGATAATAGAAACAACCAACGATTTCTCAAAGAACTTCCTGGAAACAGGCGAAAACGCAATCGGAGGCGGTGTCGACAATCTTAAGGGCAATTCAAGTTCATCGCTGGCATCTGCAATAAAGTTCGGATATAAAGATTATCTGATGCTGTTTACATTTATATCTATATCAGTAAACGATAAGCCGATACTCAACAGAACCGCAGATGTTATACAGATGAACATTACGAATGCCAAGACAAGCAACGGCGCCACATATCAGCATATGCTGACGAAAGATGACGGTTCAAATTTCAGAATGTCACAGGCAAAGACATATGTTGCCGTTCATGCGTCAGTTGATGTGGATATGCTGTTTATGAATATGGATTTCTTCACGAATATACTTTCGGATGCGGAAAACGGAGTTACGACAGAAGTGGACGGTGACTTTACACCGGCGGCAAAGCTTCAGTACAACGGTCTGTCCGGATATTAAAAACAAAAGATAAGAAAAGTGGTGATACATATGAAGAAAGGTATAATCGAAAAGCTTAAAGAGGATGAGGCGTCGGCTGTAGTAGAGGCGGTAATTTCGTTTGCCGGATTTCTGTTCGTAATATTTACTATATTGAACGTCGTTAATTTCTGCCGTGCACAGATGCTCATATCGAATGCGGTCGATACCGCAACAAAAGAGTTGACGCAATATTCATACTTTTACAAGATGAGCGGTTTGCAGAAGCTTTCCGATGATTATGCGGCAAAGGTAGACGCCGAAAAGGCAAATATCAACGGCGTTATCGGAAGTGTAGATGAGTTTTACACAGCGCTTGCCGGTGCTCAGGACGATTCAGTTGAACAATCAACGAATGTCAAGAACGCTATTGAAGAAGGCAACCTGAATCTTGATGATATTCAGAATGCGCTGTCAAGCTTAAAAACCGATGCAGTTGATATCGAAAAATCGATGAAGACCATCGATAATGCGTTCGGAGCAGTACAGGATAATCCGATGGCATATATGAAAAGTATAGCGGCTATCGCCGGAAAGGAAACAATAGATATTCTGACTTCACATTGTATCGCCGCACCTTTGTCGAGGCTGTTTGTAGCAAAACACTTCGGCTCATCAGTCAGTGAGGCAAACGAAAAGCTGAAAGCCATAGGAGTGGTAGACGGTCTTGATGGCATGAACTTCAAAATGTCAACGCTGTTCAATACCGTTGATGTAAACGACGCTACAAAAAACGGAGATGTACATATTGTTGTTTATTACAGACTGAGTATGGTTCAGCTTTTCAACTGGGCAACGCTTGATGTACCGATATGCAAGGAGTCAGTAGCAAGAGGTTGGCTTGCGGGAGACAATCCGCAGGCAAAAATCCAGGAGAAAGCTCCTGCGGCAACAACAGGCGGAGGTCAGAACACAGCAGATAATCCGGCTGAGTCTGAAAAACCGTCAGAAACAACAAAAGCAGATGAAACAACTGCTCCTGCCGAAACCGAAAAGCCCGAAGAAAAAGTTGATATAGAGGGAAGCTTTTGGCATATGGGCGACGGAGGTCCGAATTTAGACGAACCGATTCAAATATTGGCGTTCAGAGAAAAATTTTTCAGTGAATACGGAATTGATGAGAATTACGCAATGATGTATGGCAGTTGTTATGATACCACGCTGGCGCCAAATCAATATTATAGTTGTGGCATTGCGAAAACTGCTGAAGATGAGCGTTACTCCGTATTTATGATGAGCAATTTAGCGGATATGAAGCAGAGACAAGACGCAGGCGAGATCAGTAAAACGGAAAAAATTGATTATACATTTATTATTTACGTGCCTGAGAATATATCCGAAGAAGAATATAGTAGTATACAAAAAGAACTCAGAACGGTTATGGTAGCATGCAATGACGGAAAAGCTGAAGGCAAATATCCGTCAAATGTTAACGCTAAGTTCAAAATTGAAAAAGCCGGCGGAAATTATGACTATGGGAGTACAGAATAATTATGAGTGATATTTTATTCGCAGTGCTCACATTTATATTTCTGATTGTAGCTCAATTCTTCATTTATATGTATATTACATACAGAAAAGATGAAGACGAGAAAAAGCGGTTCTTTAAATTGAAATATGACAGGAAACTGATATTGATAAGCGTTGCAACGCTTATGGTTTCGATTGCTGTTTATTTATACGGCTGTTATGTAATCGGAAACGTACTTATGCAGTCTGCCATGAATGCGGCTGTTATGATGTGGATATCAGCGCTTGCTTATATAGATTTCAAAGAAAAGATAATTCCTAACAAATTGATAATTGCAGGTATTGCTTTCTGGGTATTGCTTTCACTGATTGAAATTTTTGTTGCGCATACATCTTTCAGAAGTATAATGCTGTACTCGCTTCTTGGTGCAGGCGTATGCGGCGGTGGACTTTTTATAGTGTCGCTGATAGTCAAAAAGGCACTTGGCATGGGTGATGTAAAAATGTTTTTTGTGATAGGACTGCTTTACGGTCTTGAAAACACATACACCATATTGCTGGTGTCAATGCTGATTATGGCAATTGTATCTGTAATACTTCTGATAACAAAAAAGGCAACCAAAAAGTCGGCTGTACCGATGGCACCTTTTGTGGCGGTCGGATTGTTGATAAATATTATATTGGGTGTGTGAGGAGAGCACGATGAAAGTAAAACTGATAGCTATAGCGATAATTATACTTGCCGGAGTTATAGTGCTGTTTATAAAGGCAGAATCATTTGTTTCGGTAAATGATGAATATGATACTTATCTGGCGAGCGCCAGGGCAAATGCCGAAAATCAGGTGCCGTATATGGCAGTACAGAAATATCGACAGGCAATGAATATAAAAAGCGATGACGAGGGCGTGTATAAAGAATATCTGGAGCAGACCAGATTGCTTGGTGACTCATTTTATGACGCCGCACTCAAAAGTTATGTTGTCCGTTTTCCTCAGTCAGCAGAGGCGTATGAGAGATTGTGCTCATATTATTATGACAATGAAGAATATCAGAATGTGATAAATCTTGCAAATACCGCAAAAGACGCCGGTGCGGCAACAGAAAAAGTAAGAAATTATTACATTGAATGTATTTATAAGTATAAATACGTCAAGATGAACCTGGAGGGTGCTACAACATTCCTGGGAAATTATGCAATGGTAAAAAGCGACGGACAATATGGCTATATAACTGACAGCGGCAGTTATCTTATAGCGCCGGCGTTTGAAGACGCTAATGTGTTTATCAGTTCAAGTACGGCTGTAAATGACGGCACCGAGTGGTATATTATCAATACCGACGGTTTTAAAATTGCCCGTCCGTCTGAAAAAGTTGAAAAGCTGTCTTTTTCAAGCGACGGGAAAATAAGAGTCGCAAAAAACGGTAAGTATGGCTATACAGATGCGGCTTTTGATATTGCGGATACTTTGCCGTATGATTACGCTACAAATTTTAAAAACGGTGTTGCGGCAGTGAAAAAAGGTGATAAATGGGCACTTATAGATAGTGGCGAAAACATGATCACTGATTATGTATATGAGGATATTCTGCTTGACGAGTACGAAACGTGCATTGATAACGGGGTAATATTTGCTAAGACAGGCGGGAAGTATTATATGACTGATAAAACCGGTTCTCAGATATCATCTCAGGGTTTTGATAATGCCTATCCGTTCGCAGGTACAGAACCTGCCGCAGTGTGCATAGGCGGAAAATGGGGATTTGCCGATGCAAACGGCAATATAGTTATCGAACCGGCGTATACAGCGGCAAAATCATTCTCAATAGGTCTTGCACCTGTTCAGGAAAACGGAAAATGGGTTTACATAAATTCTAACAAAGATATCCGTGTAAATGAGCAGTTTGATGATGCATTACCGTTTGCCAGTAACGGCATAGCTGCCGTGAAAGAAAACGGTGTGTGGAATTATATAAAATTATTATGCTATTATTGATGGAGGAATAACAATGAATTTTGAATACGAAAACCAAGGTCATATAACATATCTGTCGTATTCGGTATCCCAGAATGAAATTATTGATACGATGTGTCTCGGCATGATTACAAATAATAGGATAAATGGTCTTGCGGCATGTGTTTATACGCAGAGCAATATGGAAAAGTACATAAAATATAATGTATCGGCAAAGATTCCGGTTAATCAGTTCTTTTCAGGAGCAGTATCAAAAAAAAGGCTGCTGACGGTATTTGACGGCATAGCCGCCGCAATGATAGCTGCTGAGGATTATATGATAGCGATCGAATCACTGGTACTTGATCTTAATTATATTTTTATTGATGTATCAACGTGTGAAGTTTCCCTCATATGTTTGCCCGTACAGAGAGAAAATGCGGAACCGTTTGATGTGAATGCGTTCTTCAAGAACATAATGTTCAGCACACACTTTGATCAGACCGAAAACGGTGATTACATTGCCAAGATTATTAATTTTCTAAACGCATATCCGGTATTCTCCATCAGCGATTTTAAAATGCTGATAGATGAAATCAAGGGCAATATGTCTTTATCGGCACCTGAAAATATAAACAACACTGTTGTTCCGGCTCCCATGCCAATACCCGCACCTATGCCGACTCCTATACCTACACCTATGCCGGTACCTAATCCTATACCTGTGCAGACGCCTAAGCCGGCATCTGCACCTATAGCGGCGGCTAATCCTGTGCCTGCGCCTATGCCGATGCCTAATCCTGTATCTATGCCTATGCCTGGATCTGCGCCTATGTCCCAACCGCCTTTATCTCGTCCCGCTATGCCACAGCCTCCCATGCCTCAACAGCCGATGCCGCAGGCGCAGCAGAAGAAAAAAGGCGGGTTCTTCGGACTTTTCAAAAAGAAAAATAAAAACCAACAGCCGCCTGTACCTCGCCCGATGAACGGAGGAAACCAGAACGGTTTTGCGATACCGGGCAGTGTAAACGGCAATAATAAATTCCCCGTCCCCGCCCCCGCAGGACAGGCATTTTATCCCGCAGGCAAGCCGAACGGAGCCAATTCAAATATTCCCGGCTCCGTTCCTGTACCCAATACTCCTATCTCCAATCAGTCTCCGCGCAATATTCCGCCTATTCCTGCGCCCTCACCTGTTCCGGTACAGGCTCCGTCATCTGTACCTGCGCCTGCATCAGCGCCAGTGCCGACTCCTCAGCCTGCTCCACAACCTGTTATGGCGCAGGGTCAGCATCTGAATTTCGGAGAAACTACAGTGCTCAGCGGTAAAAAGCCCGGAGAAACCACCGTTCTTAACGGTGGAGCTCAGCCACGACAGACTGTGGTTCCGCATCTTATAAGAACCAAAAACGGCGAGAAGATATATATCAATAAACCGTTCTTCCGTATAGGTAAGGAAAAGAGTTATGTGGATTATTTCATAGGCGACAATACCGCCGTAAGCCGAAGCCACGCAAATATTGTCACCAATAACGATAAATTCTTCATTGTTGATACAAATTCGACCAACCATACATTTGTAAACGGAAGTATGATACAGAGCAATATAGAAACTCCTATCAGTCATGGCGACAAGATTCGCTTTGGCAACGAAGAATTTGAGTTCAGACTTTATTGATATTATGTGTATTGCGGCACGGATAAAGAGGTGTATATATGAATTTTATAATCTCCACGGCAACGGATATCGGTACAACTAAAAGCACAAATCAGGACAGTTTTAACGCCTGTGTATATAATACGTCAATCGGTAAAATTGCATTTGCGGTATTGTGCGACGGCATGGGCGGTCTTTCAAAAGGCGAAGTGGCGAGTGCTTCTCTCGTAAACGCTTTCAGAAAATGGGGAGATAACCGACTTCCTGTTCTTTGCGCAAACGGTATGAACGAAAATGATATCCGTACAGAATGGACAGGCATAGTTACTGAGTACAACGAGAAAATCAAAGTGTACGGAAAGAAATGCGGACTTACAAGCGGACTTGGTACTACTGTTACCGCACTGCTTCTTACCGGTACGAGATATTACATAATAAATGTCGGAGATACCAGAGCGTATGAGATATCCGACGGTGTAAGAGTACTTACAAAAGACCAGACTGTAGTGGCTCGTGAAGTTGAGCTTGGTAATCTTACGCCCGAACAGGCTGAAAACGATTCAAGACGCAGTGTTCTTTTGCAATGTGTAGGCGCATCTGACGAAGTATATCCTGACTTGTTCTTCGGCAATATAAAGACTAACGCAATATATATGCTTTGCAGCGACGGATTCAGACACGAGATTACTCAGGGAGAAATATATAATTTCCTGAACCCCGCTGTAATGACCGATGCCGAAAAGATGAAACAGAATATACAGACGCTGATAGATATAAATAAACAGCGCCATGAACGCGATAACATTTCGGTAGTAACTATAAGAACATTCTGAAATCGGAGGAGAAGAAATGCTTGATATCGGATCACTCGTAGACGGCAAATACAAGATACTCAGCAAAGTCGGTCAGGGCGGTATGAGTGTCGTGTATATGGCAATCAATGAGAAAGCAAATAAGACCTGGGCGGTCAAAGAAGTCCGTAAGGATGGCGTGCTTGATTTTGAAGCGGTAAAACAAGGACTGGTAGCCGAAACTGATATACTGAAAAAACTCAATCATCCCAATCTACCCAGCATTATTGACGTAATAGATACAGAAGATTCGTTCATTATAATAATGGACTATATCGAGGGTAACTCGCTGAATAAGGCGCTCGAAGAATACGGCGCACAACCGCAGGAATTTGTCATAAAGTGGGCAAAGCAGCTATGTGACGTTCTGGGATATCTTCATTCGCGTCAGCCACCCATAATATATCGTGATATGAAGCCTGCAAATATTATGCTGAAGCCGGACGGCAATGTTACGCTCATCGATTTCGGTACGGCGAGAGAGTTCAAGGCGAAGAATCTGGCAGACACAACCTGTCTTGGCACGGTCGGTTACGCCGCACCTGAACAGTTCGGCGGAATGGGTCAGACAGATGCGAGAACCGACATATATTGTCTTGGTGCAACCTTATATCATCTTGTGACAGGCTGTAATCCCAGCGAGCCGCCTTATGAAATGAAACCGATAAGGCAGATAAACCCCGGACTGTCGGGCGGACTTGAGCGGATAATTCTGAAATGTACTCAGCGCAACCCTGCAGACAGATATCAGTCTGCGGCGGAACTTATGTATGCACTTGACCATTATGAAGAAATAGACGACCGTTATAAGAAAAAGCAGAAAAGAAAGCTAGGCGGCTTTATATCGGCACTTGCGGCATCAATTGTGTTTGCGGCAGGCGGTATAGTGCTGAATGTTGTTGCAACACAGAAAGCGACCGATACCTATCAGACTCTGCTGAATCAGGCAACGATCAATACTGATTACATTGAAAAAGTAAATATTTATTGTCAGTGTATAGAAGTGCCAAATATGGCAGGTGAAAAAGAGGCATATCTCGGACTTATCAAGACGTTTAAGGAAGATGATTATGTTTTCACAAAAGATGAATCTGATATGCTTATAAAGTATATGACAAACAACGCTGATGCTCTTCAGGCTGATAAAAGCGGTTATGCAACGATATGTTTTGAACTTGGAAAGCTCTACTGGTACTACTATGAAGCACCTGAAGAGAGAGCAACAAGGTCAAAGTCATGGTTCCAGAAAGTTATTGAAAACGCTCCCGAAGACTATGAAAATCTGAATATGGCAAAGACCTATGCAAGCATAGGAGAATTCAGAGCCAAGCAGAAGAACGGTAACAACGCCGAGGGTATCAGCAATACAGAATTTATGGATTATTTCAATAATCTTAAGGAGTTGTTGAATACGGTTGCCACAAACGCAAATGAGCAGGAAATCGTAAGACTTGAATTGCTGGAAATGGCAAGAGGAATGCTTCAGCAGTATCCGACAACATTCAAGGGACTGGGAATATCCGAGGATGAACTTATGCAGGTCTACGATCTTATAGCGAATACTACGGAAAGTATCACACCTATTTCAGATGTAACCGAAAAGAAGAAAGCGGCAATACTTGAAAATATGGCTGATACCAAGCAGTACATAGAAACGGCTTACAATACGAAAGCGGAGGTAAAAGAATAATGTCGGTTGAATTATTACAAACGTTATCTCTCATTTCATTTATTGTGGCAGGCGTTGCACTGCTTGTAGCCATAGCGCTCTTCTTCCTGCTGGATATCAGAAAGGTCGTAGGCAACTTGTCAGGAGCGACAGCTCGCAAAGCTATCAGAAATATACGTCTGCAAAATGAAAATGCCGCCGATAATGATTACAGTGCGGCAACAGACAGAATAACAAGGTCCGGACGAATAGAGCGACAGGCGGCAGGCAAGGCAGGCGCACCGCAGACCGAAAAGTTTGCAACAACGGAGCTTGCAATGTCAGCACAGGAAACAACTGTTCTGGGACCGGCGGCAAACGAAACCACAATACTTATGCCTGCCACAGCCGAAACCACAATTCTGAATGCCGGAAGCGGAGCGACACAGCCTCTTCAGTCTATTCTGCCCGCATCTGCAAAGCAACCCGCTTATACGGTAACAGATCCTGCGTCAGCGGCGGTGTTTGTCAAGGAAATTGAAATGGGCTTTACAGACAGCACAGAAATAATTGAATAAGTGGTGATGGTATGAAGATAACGTCAGGAAAAAAGAATACTATGCTTATAAATTTTGTTACTGCGTTGTTTATGATGTCGATGTCGCTTATTCTGATGTCGTTTTGCGGCACGGAAAACGAATCAAACAGAGTGCTTACGATAGTTACAGGCATTTTTTTCTGGTGCGGTTTCATAGGAACGATAACAGCATTTATTTTTATGAATATAACGCGCAGGAAAAACGATAAATCTGCGTCTGAAAAAAACGGTATCCTGAATATAGGTTTGTTCCGCTTTTTCAGCAATACCTGTGCCGGAGTGTTTGATGTTATTATGATATTATCGTTGTGCGCATTTATAGTCGTGTTGGTAGCAGCAGACAACATATCTGTGCAGTTGATAATAATGGCAATATTTGTTTTCTCGTTCGGTATGCACTGTATTCTGAACGGAATCAATTATAAATATATAATCAGTAAAGACAGGAGAGTAAAAAAATGATTAAAGCAAAGCCTAAAATCTGTGATAGAATTTTAGCGTTGTTTATGGCATTTGCTATGCTTATTGTGGTTTTATCCGACAATATGTTGCGTACATATGCCGCACCCGCAGACGCATTCACAATCACAGTTGCTGACAAAAGCGACAACGCTATATCAGGTGCAACAGTAGCTTATGAAGTAACTGTTGACGGCGCAAGTTTCACACAGAGGACCGTTGAAACAGGTGACGACGGAAGGGTAGAAATATCCGAAATAGCGGATATTGATTTTACAGCTCAACCAACACCCGTTGTAAAGCTGTCGGCTACCATAACGAAGGCAGATTATAAGCAGAGCGTCCTTACCGACACAGCCGTAACAAGCACAACAGGCAATGTTAATGTTACGCTTAAGGAAAAGGCAGTGGACGCAGATTTCGGATTTGCTAATCCGAATCCCGTAATAAATTACGATCAAAATAATACCGGATTTACAAACCCGCTTACAAAAGGCAACGGCAATGGTAATATCACTTTTGAAATAGAAGGCGGTAAATCTGATGTGGCAAGCATCGATGCCACAAACGGTGAGCTTACTATAAACAAAACGGGTACTGTCACCGTAACGGCAAAGAAAGCCGCAGATGAAAATTATAAGGCGGCACAGGCGTCATATACATTGACTGTAAAAGACGTAATCAAGTTTGATAAAGAAACTCCCGAATTGGATTTTGATCCTGAAAAAGAAAATACATATACTCAGGAAGTTACAATAGGCGCAAGCTTAGGTGTTGTCAAGTATAAGATTGAAGAAAGTACACCTTCGGACGCGGCAAGTATAGATGAAAGCTCAGGTAAGGTTACAATAACCAAGCCCGGCAAAATCAAGGTCGGTGCGGATCTGACTATAGGAGAAGGCGGAAATCCCGGCAAAACATTTTCTGCGTCCTACATACTGACCGTGAATAAGGCAGATCAGACAGGCTTTGCTTTTGAAAAGCAGAATCCCGGAGCAATAACATACGATCCGAAAAACAATACGTTCAGCAATAAAGCAAGTAGCGATCAGGGCGAAGACAATGTTACTTACGAGATAACAAGTGACAACGGTGTTGCAAGTATAGACAGCACAACAGGCATACTTACCATTCTTAAAGCCGGCGATGTTACGGTAAAGGCAACAAGAGCGGCAGACGATAAGTATAACGAAGCTACAGCCGAGTATACACTCACAATCAATAAGGCGGATCAGACACACTTTGCTTTTGAAAATCCGAATCCCGGAGCAATAACATACGATCCGAAAAACAATACATTCAGTAATAAAGCAAGCAGTGATCAGGGCGCAGACAATGTTACTTATACGATAACAAGTGGTAACGATGTTGCAAGCATAGACAGTGCAACAGGCACGCTTACCATTCTTAAAGCCGGCACGGTTACAGTAAAGGCTATAAGAGCAGGCGATGATTGCTATAACGCTTCTGCTGAAATAAGCTACACGCTTAAAATCAACAAGGCGGATCAGACAGGCTTTGAATTTGAACAGTATGATAATGATACATACAAAATTACTTATAATACCGGTATGTCGTTTAAGAATGCGGCGTCGGGCGGACAGGGCACAGGCAATATAACATATTCTCTTTTGCCGTCGGACATTGTAAGCATTGATGAAGACGGTAATATAACGTTCAATGACGGAAAAGTAGGTACAGTTACAGTAACGGCAACAAGAGCGGCAGACGATAAGTATAACGAAGTATCGACCAAGTACACACTTAACATATCGTATCTCGTTACTCCCGAAAATTCTTATGTATTATCGGGTGCTAAGCTTGACAACAATAGCAAATGGTATACGGGAGATATTACAATAACACCTGCCGAAGGTTATAAAATCAGCCGTTCAAATGCACTTTCAGATAACGAATGGTCTGATTATCTGACCGTAAGCACAGAAGGAAATGAAAACACCGAAACTGTTTATCTGAAAAATGATGACGGCATAACAGCCGCAATTGTTATCGGCAAAGGACAGCTGATGATAGACAGAACAGCTCCTGCTGTTTCAGTAAAATATGATAACAACAGTGCAGACAGTGATAAGTATTTTGATAAGAACCGTACCGCAACAATAACGATCACAGAGCATAACTTTGACCCTGCAAAGGTTGAAGCTATTGTTACCGTAAACGGTACAGTATCCGATAAGTTCAATGCAGATCTTAAAAAGGCGGAAAGTTGGAAAAGTGAGGGCGATGTACACACAGCCAAAATAACATTCTCCGACAACGCCGACTATACATTCAGCATAAGCTGTACAGATAAAGCGGGTCACGTTACGGAAAACAATTCTGTAACATTTGCCGAAGGTTCGGTTGCAACCGGTGAGTTCACTGTTGATAAGACAGCACCGAAAATAGAAGTTGCTTACGACAATAACTCTGTCAAGAACGGTAAGTATTTCAAGGCAGACCGTACAGCAACGATCACGATTACGGAGCATAACTTTGACGTATCAAGAGTTAAAGCAGTAATCACAGACAAGAACGCAACGGATACAGTAAGCGATTATGCCGCTTATCTCAGTGATCCGAAGAACTGGACCGCTGACGGCGATAAGCACACGGCAGCTATAACATTCTCAGTTGATGCAGACTATACATTCAGCATAAGCTGTACCGACAAGGCGGGAAATGCAAACAAAGCCGTTAATTACGGTGAATCAGAAGTTCCCGAAAAGTTTACCGTTGATAAAACAAACCCCGAAAATCTTGTAATAAGCTACAGTGAAAGCGTACTTGATATCGTTCTGAGAACAATATCGTTCGGATTCTTCAATCCGGATATAACGGTTACTGTTAAGGCTGATGATATGACATCGGGCATTGATTACTTTACCTACAGCACGGACGGCAACAAGACTGTTACCGCCGCTCAGGCAAAAGATGTGAAGTATGATAAAGACGGCAAAGCGTATATCACATTCAGAATAGCTCCACAGTACAGAGGCAAGATATCCTTTAAAGCCTTTGACCGCGCAGGCAACAAAGCGGATATGAGCGATGACGACAAGACAGTAGTAGCCGACAATACCAAACCTGTTATAAGCGTAGAATACGACAATAACAAGCACGATAGCAAAAACACTACTTTCTACACCGCGAAGAGAACCGCAACGATCAAAATAACCGAAGCAAACTTCTTCACAGAAGCTTTCGATAAGAATTATCTTAAAATCACGGTTGTAAGAACCGATGACAACGGCAAGAAAACCACCACTGTACTGAAGAACGCAGACCTTACAACTCCGTTTGAAGACAGTAACGGCAATGTGCATACCGCAAAGCTTGACTTTGTTGAGGATGGCGACTACACGTTCACTATTGATTATACCGATTTCTCGGGTAATAAGGCGAGAACGTACAGCACATCGTTCACCATTGACAAGACAAGACCGACAATAGATGTTTCTTATGATAATAACTCTGCCAAGAACAGTAAGTATTTCAAGGCAGACCGTACAGCAACGATAACGATAAACGAGCATAATTTTGATGCTTCAAGGGTTGTCGCAAAAGTAACGAACAAGAATGCAACAGGTTCAGTTGGCGATTATGCCGCTTATCTGAAAAATGCGAAGAACTGGAAGACAAACGGCAATACGCATACCGCAACCATCAGATTCACGACAGAGGCGGATTACACATTCAATATATCTTACAGTGACAAGGCGGGCAATAAAAACAAGGCTGTAAATTACGGCAAGTCAGTAGCCCCCGGTGAGTTTACGATCGATAAAACGGCACCGACAAAAGCAGATATCAGAATTAACAATGAGTCTGTAAAAGCAACAAAGGGTGTTGCTTTTGAAAAGTTCTATCGTAACAGCGTGACTGTAAAGTACAGTGTAAACTGTGACATAAGCGGTCTTGACAACATCACATATCAGAAGGTTGACGATGTGGCAGGTTATTCTGCCGACGGCAGCTGGACAGCTTATGCAAACACCGGTGTAAAAGTATCGCCGAGTGAAAAGTTTGTAATCTATTTCAGAACTGAAGACAAGGCGGGCAATGTCACAATAATAAATTCTACAGGTATTGTTGTTGACAGCAAAGCGCCGACAGGCGAAACCTACGCACCGGAGATCGATATCAAGCCCGAAGCGGCTAACAAGAACGGACTTCACAATAAGGACGTGTCTGTTGACCTTAATGTAATTGATCCTGCATACAGCGGAAATAACGCTGACAGCAACGGTTATTATTCAGGCATTAACAGAATAACCTATCGTATTTCAACTACCGATACACAGGCTGAGGAAACAGGCGTGCTCTTTGATGTAAACGAAGGCATAACAAGCGGCTCAGTTTATGACAATGACAGCCTTGTAAGCAGTTGGACAGGCAGAATTAATATTGATGCTGCAACTTTCAACAGCAATAACGTAGTAGTTGAAATTACAGCAACGGATAATGCGGGCAATGCAAGAGTAACAACCAACGAAATGATAAACGTTCCGATAGCAATCGATGTTACAAAGCCCGAAATTAACATTTCGTACAATAATAACTCTGTTGACAGCGAGTCGCTGTTCAAGGCTGACAGAGTGGCAACCATAGCTGTTACCGAACGTAATTTCAAATCTGACAATGTCAAGATAAAGATAACAAATACCGACGGAGTGATACCTGCTGTATCAGGTTGGAAAAAAACAGGCGGCACAGGTAATCTCGATGACACAATATGGACTGCCACAATTCCTTATACAGCAGACGGTGATTACGAGTTCAGTATCGAGTATACCGACCTTGCAGACAACAAAAGCGATGGTGCAGTATATGCGGCAGGTACACAAGTACCTGAAAAGTTCACTGTCGATAAGACGTTGCCCGTAATTGACGTTTCTTATGATAACAATTCAGCCTCAAACGGCAATTATTACAACGCAGGACGTACAGCAACTATAGTTATTACAGAGCACAACTTTGATGCAAGTCGTGTTACGGTAACACTTACTGCGACAGATGACGACACCGTCGCAGCACTTCCTATAGTAAGCGGCTGGACTGATAACGGAGACAGACACACTGCTACCGTATCCTACAGCAATGACAGTCTTTATACTTTTGATATAGCTGTTAAGGATAAGGCAGGCAACGATGCAGCTGACTTCGCAAAACAGACATTCTATGTTGACAAGACAGCTCCGAGTCTGACAATCAGCGGTGTTGCAGATCTTTCAGCAAACAGCGGTGAAATTATCCCGGTTATCTCATATACGGATACTAACTATGATGACGCAAATGTAAGTATAACGCTCACCGGTGCAGAAAGAAAAGCTGTTGCACTTGACGGCGCATATTCCGATCAGCACAACGGAAAGATATTTACCTTCAACAACTTCCCTGAGAAAAAAGAGGTTGATGATATCTACACGCTGACTGCCACGCTTACGGATAAGGCAGGCAATACTACAACCAAGTCGATCAGATTCTCTGCCAACCGTTTCGGCTCAACATATGCTCTTCCGAAGGCTACAGAAGAGCTTAACGGCTCATATACGCAGAGCGGTAAAGATGTTGTAGTGACAGAAACCAATGCAAACCAACTTAAAAACATCAAGGTGATCCTCTTCAAGAACGGTGAAACCATAACGCTCAAGGAAGACGACGATTACAGGATTGATGTAAAGGGCGGCAACGGTCAGTGGTATGAATACACTTACACTGTATATTCGGCAAATTTCGCCGATGACGGTGTATACAGACTGTCATTCAGCTCGGAAGACGATGCAGGAAATAAGGCTGAAAATACTCTTGATACAAAGAACAAGGAAATTTCGTTCAGTGTAGATAAGACAAAGCCCGATATTGTTGTGACAAATATCGAAAACGGTTCGACATATCCTGTTGATAAGTTGACAGTAACAATGTCAGCAAGCGATAATATCCTTCTTAAAACAATGTCGGTATACCTTGACGATTATGACAAGGAATACAAGACATGGACAGCTGAGGATATCGCAAAAACAATAGATGCTGACGGAAACTTCACCTTTGATATTGATGGAAACTCAACAGGCGCACATAAGGTAAAGGTTGTCTGCACCGATGCAGCAGGAAATGAGCAGACGGTTGAAATTACAGATTTCTATGTAACAACCAACCTGTTTGTACGTTTCTACAACAACAAAGTTCTTTTCTTCGGCACGATTGGCGGCGTCATTGTGATAGCTGCCGCAATAGTAGTGCTGTTAGTTCTTAAAAAAAGAAAGCAAAACACCGGTGAAGACGAATAAATGATTTTTCTGCCGGGTGAAAAAACAGCCGGCAGAAAATTTATGTCGTTTTTAATGACAAACATCTTTTGATCCGCTATATTACGGATTGATTGATTTTGCCCGAGAAAAATATTATAATTATATCAGGATTTTGTCGCACTTTAACTTTATTCAGTGCGATACCGAAAAAATTCCATAGTCTATGGAAAGTTGACAAAGGAGATCATTAATATGAAAATATGTCCTAATTGTAAATCACAGCTGGATGACAGCGCATTATTCTGCACAACTTGCGGAACACAGTTTGGCAACACACAGCCCCAGGGCACAGTGCCCCCTCAGGGAATATATGCGGCAGCTCCCGCATATGATCCTTACGATCATACGGCAGAATTTGATCCCAAGGATATTTCCGATAACAAGGTATTTGCAATGCTTTGCTACCTTATGGGTATATTCGGAATAATAATTGCCCTTCTTGCAAGCAACTCATCAAAGTATGCAATGTTCCATGTAAGACAGGCGCTTAAGTTTGAAGTTGCAAACATACTCATGTTTATCTGTACGATTATTCTGTTATGGACAATTATAGTACCTATTGCTTATGGTATTATGTCAACTGTTCTGTGGGTAATCAAAATTATAGCCTTCTTCCAGATCTGCTCAGGTAAGGCTAAAGAACCCGCTATTATTCGTAGCCTCAAGTTCTTACGCTAAGCTTCATAAGAATAGATGCCCGTATCGCCTTTCAAAAGGTGATACGGGCTTTTTTTATTGACTCTATAATAAATGTTGGTGAAACCGGGTGTCAAACGGAAAAAGAAAACTGATATATGTTCAGTTATGCCGCCGCAACAGGAACAATATATGATCAGCAGATATCATAGCAAAATTAGCCGATATCTGCACATACAAAAGTGTATCTGGAAAAGCAGATATACCAACAACCTCAATGCAAATATTTTTTAATAATTTGAATTATCCTCACATAAGTGAATCACTCATCAGACCTTTTAACAGTAACTTTAATGACGCAAGCAAACAAAGCCGTGAATATTATGCTCTTGTATTCGGCGGATATTATGGGCGCACACTGTCTGAAAGAAAAATTTTTCACTGCTTTGCGTAGCAGTGCCGAACATGCTGAAGCAATGCTGTCAGAGTGGATACATATTGCCGAAATAAGTTTGATTAAAGATTTTCGGTATTGCGCTCGAACACTGAAATCGTGGTTTGACGGCATTATCAGTTCATTTGCTTACAGTTACACCAACAGCTTTACCTAGAGCTACAACAAAGTCAAAGTTTTAAAGAGAAACGCTTACGGTTACAGAAATTTCAGAAGATTCCGTAACCGTATTCTCCACATTTTTTCTCATCAAAAATTATCGCGGATTCTTGATCCAAACCCGCTGACGCAATTTTCTATTTTTTGTACCTAAACTATTGACAAAGAGCCGTTTTCCGCCACCGCAGCGCTTCTCTGCCTTTGCCGCCGACTTTGCCTCTCAGCTTTAAGCGTGTTTCAGACAACAAAAAAGCACTGCGATTGCAGTGCTTGAATGGCTCCCCCTGTTGGACTTGAACCAACGGCATCGTGATTAACAGTCACGCGCTCTACCGACTGAGCTAAGGAGGAATATATAAAGAAAGCACAGGAACTGTGCTTTCTTCTTTATGTCGGCATCTATCTATCTTCCCAGGCAGTCACCCGCCAAGTATTTTCGACGTAAATGAGCTTAACTACTGTGTTCGGAATGGGAACAGGTGGAACCTCATCACAATCAACACCGACTTTTAAGGGATATTCCCTCAAAATTGAATAACGAACCAAAAACAAAACATATATTCTCATTAGGTTTAAGCCCTCGACCGATTAGTATCTGCTGGCTAAATTGCTCACACAACTTACACCTTAGACCTATCAACCTCGTAGTCTACAAGGGGTCTTAACTTAAAAGTGGGATATCTTATCTTAAGGACGGCTTCACGCTTAGATGCTTTCAGCGTTTATCCGATCCGCACTTAGCTGCCCAGCTGTGCCACTGGCGTGACAACTGGTGCACCAGAGGTGCGTCCAT
>ERZ827168.2651-NODE-2651-length-20176-cov-4.076487_pt1 | contig 20176 bp, 17 predicted proteins | sample MGYA00519868_ERZ827168 | MGnify/ENA primary metagenome ERZ827168 (study PRJEB31778, sample SAMEA3449271) | human gut metagenome | biome: human gut; feature: human-associated habitat; material: faeces | place: United Kingdom | collected 2010/2012 ...
TCAGGGAAGGGGGGCGGGGGGCTATCCTTCCCCTTCGGGGAAGGGGGGCAGAAAAGCAAGCTAAAGGCAGGGGCGGCAGGCAACAAAGAAGGCAAGCCACCCCGGCAAATCCCGGGATGGCTTGGTGAGCCGACAACGCCTCAGCGCACGGTTTCCGCCACACGCTCAATAAACCGATTGCGGCAGAGCAGGGCGAGACGGTCTGCCATGTGTACAATGGCTTCTCCGGTGGCAGAACCGTGCCCCTTCATGACCGGCTTGCGAACGCCGAGCAGAAGAGCTCCCCCCTGCGTGTTGTAGTCGTAGCGGCGGCGAACAGTCGCCAGAATGTCCGCCACAGCGGCGGATTCCAGACCGGCGGCAGACAGCCGCGCGGATACCTCGTCCAGCGCGGCTTTGGCAGAACCTTCAATGGACTTGAGCAGGATATTGCCGTGAAATCCGTCGCAGACGATGACATCCGCCGTGCCGCGCAGGGCGGATGTCGCCTCAATGTTGCCGACAAAGCGGAAGGGCTGTTCCGCCAGCAGGGCGTGCGCCGCCTTGACAGCCTCACATCCCTTTTTGGCTTCGGCACCGTTGGACAGCAGCGCGATGCGCGGCGAGGAACAGCCGATGCACCGCATATAGGCGTCACCCAGATGCGCAAAGGCAGGGTACAGCTCCGGGCGGCTGTCAATGTTCGCGCCGCAATCCAGAAGCAGGAGCGGCTCCCCTGCCGGATTCGTTAGCTCCACCGCAAGGATGGGGCGCAGGCGCGGCAGCTTGCCCAGGATCATGATGGAGGTGACCAGCACAGCGCCGGTCGCGCCGCAGGTGATAACGCCGCCCGCTGCCCCCTCGTGAGCCAACCGCATGGCGGCGCACAGGGAGGCATCCGTGCGCTGATACGCCTGCATCGGATCCTCGTTGTTGCTCAGAGCGACCGGCGCATCCACAATCTCATACCGCCCGGCAATCTCTGCCGCGCCGATCTCCGCCGTCACGGCAGAGAGTACGTCGGCGTGCCCGCACAGGTGGAGGAACAGCGCCGGGTTTCCGATAAGCGCCCGGACTGCGCCCCGGCACAGCTCCTCCTCCGGCGTGTCCGCGCCCAAAAGATCGACTGCCAGGTGAATCATCTGATCAGACATGAGTGGAATCCTTTCTGTCGCGGGTAGATTTTTCCCGCTCCTTTGCCCACACGTTCTCCAGAATGGTGCGGTAGGTCTCGGGAGAGAAGGGGGGACGCGTGACGGCGCGGACGGTCTCGGGTGTCAGTGTGCCGGTGCGGGCGAACTCCTCACCGGCGGCAGTAAACCGTGCCAGTATGCGGGCAAGCCGCGCACCGCCGTGATCCGCCATGGTCTTGAACTGCGGGCAGAACAGGGCAGTGTAGTTGCCCTTGCCGCAGATGAGATCAAACTCCCGGCTGATCGGATCATACACCACATCGGTCTCGTTGTAGGCACAGCCGGATATCAGCAGCAACCGCTTGCCGGACATCGGATAGCGGAACTCGTGCGCGGGGGAACCGTCGGTCGGCGCGTTCTGCCCGTGGTAGGCATACACCAGCGACAGGAGCCGGTCAAGCGCCACCTTCATCTGCCCCGGCATCCCGAAATAGTACAGCGGGAAGCTGCATAGGATGACATCCGCATCCAGGATCTTCTGCTTGAGCGCGGGGATATCGTCGTCCCGGATGACGCACTCGCCCTCCGTGCGCCCCCAGCAGGACAGACAGCCTGTGCAGGGCGTGATTTTCAGCGCGCACAGATGCACCGTTTCGCAGTCGTAGGCACCGCCCGCCTGCATCCCCGCCACAAAGGCGTTGGTCGCCAGAAGCGTGGTGCTGGCGGCACGGTGCGGGCTCGCGTTGATGATCAGGAGCCTGCGCGGCGCGTCATTTCCCATGGAAAAACCACCTGTGCGTGTGCGGTGCCGGCGCGGTGCCGGTGCCCGCCACGCTGTATGCATCGTAGCGCCCGATCTTGCGGTACTTTTCGGTGCGCTCCGCCAGCAGACGGTCGGTGTCCAGCCGGGACAGCGCCTTCAGTTCGCGGTGCAGGGAGTGCCCCAGCTTTTCCATGAAACTCCGCCGGGCGTCTGCGTCCGCAAAGTCCGGCTCGGCGATTTTCTTCTCGACAATGCCCAGCTCCACCAGATCGTTCGCCGTCAGGTGCAGGTGCTCCGCCGCCTCCGGCGCCCGCTTGGGATCCTTGAACAGGATGCTTGCGCAGGATTCCGGCGAAATGACGGAGTAGTACGCATTGCTCAGCATCCACACGCGGTCGGCGACCGCCAGCGCCAGTGCGCCGCCGCTGCCGCCCTCCCCGATCATGACCGTGATGATGGGCGTGCGGACTGCCGACAGCTCATACAGGTTGCGCGCGATCGCCTCCCCCGCTCCGCGCTCCTCGGCTCCCTTGCCGCAGTTTGCGCCCTGCGTATCCACAAAGCAGATGACCGGGCGGTTGAACTTCTCCGCCTGCTTGATCAGCCGCAGTGCCTTGCGGTAGCCTTCCGGCAGGACACATCCGAAGTGCCTGTCCAGCCGCTCCTTCAGGTCGCGCCCCTTGTCGATGCCGATCACTGTGACCGGCATGTCGCCCAGCCGGGCGATGCCGCCGATGACAGCGTGGTCGTCCCCGAAAGTGCGGTCGCCGTGCAGCTCGCAGAAATCCGTGAAAATATCGCCGGATTCTATGTAATCAATCGCCGTAGCCCGTCCGTTTTTGCGGGTCAGGCAGATGCGGTCATAGACCGTCAGCGCCGCAGCGCCGGTGTTTTGCATATCCATCGGCTCCTCCTTATCAGTACCCGTGCAGGGACAGCAGGAGAGCCAGATGCTCCGGCTGTTTGTCCCGCGGCACGATCTCGTCAATGAATCCGTTTTCCAGCTGGAACTCGGCAGTCTGGAAGCTGTCGGGCAGTGTCTCGCCCGTCACCTGCTCCACCACGCGCCGCCCGGCAAAGCCGATGCGTGCGCCCGGCTCGGCGAAGATGATGTCGCCCAGCATGGCAAAGCTGGCGGTTACGCCGCCCATGGTGGGGTCGGTCAGCCCGACGATGTACGGAAGCCCCGCATCGCTGTGCCGCTTGACGGCGGCGGAGGTTTTTGCCATCTGCATCAGGGACAGCATCCCCTCCTGCATCCGTGCCCCGCCCGACACCGTGTAGCCGATGACAGGCAGGCGGTTGGCAATCGCGTACTCAAACAGCGCCGTGATGCGGTCGCCCACCACGGTGCCCATGGAACCCATCATGAAGGCGGGATCCATGACGAACAGGGCTGTCCTGTGTCCGCCGATGGTGGCGGTGCCGCACAGAACGCCCTCGTTTTCGCGGCTCTTTCCCTTTGCCGCATCGAATTTTTCCCTGTAATCCGGGAAGTTCAGCGGGTCGGTGAATATCTCCTTGTCAAACAGCTCGTGGAAACTGTCCGGGTCGGTCAGGTGCGCAATGCGTGCGCGGACCGGCATCGGGAAATAATGCTTGCAGTGGGGGCAGACGCAGGCATTGGCGCGCACCTCCGCATCCGGAACGGCTTCGCCGCAACCGGGGCAGGTGCGGGTCGGAATCCGGATCTCCGCATTCGCCACGGGTGGCTTTTCGGCAACGTTCATGAGCGATCCTCCTTTGGTGGTGTGTTACGGGTAGCTTCCCGGGGAACGCCGGAGAGACCGGCATTCCCCGGGAAAGCTTGTTCTGTATTCAATTTCAGGCAATACCGCGCCATGTCCTGCGCGGTTTAGCGGTTTATTCCGTCAGCTCGCGGCAGACAGCCTCAAAGGAGGGAATGTCATTGACGGTGAGTGCGCGGGCTTCGGGAAGGGTGCGGGATACGAACCCGGTGAGGGTGTGCCCGGCGCCGACCTCCACAAAGGTGGTGATGCCGGCTGTCCACATGGCGCGCAGAGTGGACTCCCAGCGGACGGGAGAGCAGACCTGCAAGGTCATGCAGTCCAGAATGCCCGCGCGGTCGGCGGGGTAGGGGGAAGCCGTGCGGTTGGCGTACAGGGGGATGGCAGGGGCGCTGACGTCCGCGCCATCCAGTGCCGCACGCAGAACCGGCGCGACTTGTGCCATATAGGGCGTGTGGAATGCGCCGCTCACGGGGAGCTTGACCGCGCGTCCGCCCGCCTGCCGGACGGCGGCGCAGAAGTCATCGATCTCGGCGGCACTGCCGGCGCAGGACACCTGCCCGGGGCAGTTGTAGTTGACGGGCCAGACCTCGGAGAAGCGGGAACAGATCTCCTCCACAACCTCCGGTGCCAGCTTGAGTGCCGCCGCCATGCCGCCCGGATGCCGTCCGGACTGCCATGCCATGGATTCGGCACGCAGCAGGACAAAGCGGAACGCTTCCTCATAGGACAGCACGCCGGCAAACGCCGCCGCCGGAATTTCGCCCAACGAAAAGCCGGCGACCGCCGCCGGAAGCAGTCCGACCGCGCGGAACGCCTCGGCAATCGCAAGATCGGTCAGAAACAGGCAGGGCTGGGTGTTCGCCGTCTGCCCAAGCAGAGCGCCGTCCATCTGACTGCCCGTGCCGAAGCAGATCTGCGTGATGCCGGTGCGCAGTGCCTCCCCCATGGAGAAGACCGCGCCCGACTCCGGAACCGTGTCGGCAAAGTCCCTGCCCATGCCGACCGTCTGCGCACCCTGTCCCGCGAACAGGAATGCGACTTTACGCATATCCGTCATTCCGATACCTCCCCGCCGCTGTTTTCCAGCAGGCTCCTGTCCATCGCGGTGAAGGACAGACTGCCCTTGCTGCGCAGCTGTCCGTCCACCGTTACCTGCGCGTCAAAGGAAATCAGCGGTCCCGCGCCGCTCTTTTTCGTTACCGTCACGGTCATCACATCGCCGGGGATGACCGGGCGGAGAAACTTGAAATTATCCACCTTGAGCAGTACGTACAGCCGGTCATCCTGCTCCGCACCCGACTCCACCGTCAGGGAGCAGAGCTGGGCGCAGGTCTCCACGATCAGCACCCCCGGCAGGAGCGGTGTCCCCGGAAAATGCCCCGCGAACCACGGATCGTTGGCAGAGACCGTCTTGGTTCCCACAGCCGACACGCCCGGCGTCAGCTCCAGTACGCGCTCGATCATCTGAAAGGGCGGACGCTGCCGGAGGTGGCGGTTGACTTCGTAAATGTTCATCATAGCGAAAGTCCTCCGTCCATGGTCAGCACCTGCCCGGTCATGTAGGCGCAGGCGTCGGATGCCAGCATGGCGACCAGCTCCGCCACCTCCTCCGGCTTGCCCAGCCGATGCATCGGGATGGCGTCCAGGTACGCCTGCTTCTTCTCCTCCGGCAGGGCGTCCAGCATATCGGTCTCGATAAAGCCGGGCGCGACCGCGTTGACGCGGATGCCGTAGGGAGCCAGCTCCTTCGCCATGGTGCGCGTCATGGCGTTGACCGCGCCCTTGGTCGCGCTGTATACCGTCTGCCCCGCCAGCGCAAAGGTACCGCTGACCGAGGACATATTGATGATGGCGCCGCTCTTTTTGCGAAACATTTTAAGTACCGCCTGCTGTGCGCAGTACAGGTAGCCCTTGACATTCAGATCAAGGCACTGATCCAGCGTTTCGGGCGTGAGCATCAGCAGGTACTCATCGCGGACAATTCCGGCGTTGTTGACCAGCAGGTCGATCTGCCCGTATGCCTTGCTGACGTCGCGCATCATGGCGCGCACAGCCGCCGGATCGGACACATCCGCCTGACAGAGCATCCCGGCGCCGCCTGCCGCCTCGATGGCGTCCAGCACGGCGCGGGCTTCGTCCTCGCGGTGGGCGTAATTGATGACGACGGTATAGCCGTCGCGTGCCAGCCGCAGGGCGCAGGCGCGCCCGATGCCGCGGGACGCGCCGGTTACGATTGCAACTTTCATAGGTGTGAAGTCTCCTGTGTGTAGTATGTGGAGCCCGGTGCCGCCGCGCCCCGTCCGTCTCCCGTCAGAGAACCTTCTCTATCACGACCGCCGCGTACGAGCCGCCGGCTGCAAAAGACACAGCCAGCAGGCGGCGGAGGGAGCCTGCGGAGACGCTTGTCTGCACCATGCCGGTCTTGCCGGCGGGGAGCAGGTAGGCATCCGGCTCGGCGTCGAGGTCGCCGTGGAGCAGGAACGCACCGTGTGCCAGCGCCAGCGCGGCGGAGGCGGCGCGTCCCTCGCCCGTCCGCTGCTTCACCGACAGGACGGGAACGCGGGACAGGTCGAATACGGCAGACAGACCGGCGGTTTCCTGCGAGTCCACCTCGGTCATGCCGTTTGCAAAGCCGAGGATGCCGTCGATATCGGCGGCGGTCAGCTCCGCATCGGCAAGCGCCGCGCGGACTGCCTTGACCAGCCCCTCGGAGGAGCCGCCCACCGTGCCGAACGGCACATCGCTGTGCGCCATGCCGTAGCCGCGCACGCGGCAGTAAGGCACCGCACCCCGCGCGGCGGCGGAGTCTGCGGTTTCCAGCACCAGCGACACGCTGCCGTCAGAGAGCGGGAAGGTATCCTTGCCCGCGTAGGGCGTGACCGGCTCGGAGGCGGCAAGCCCCAGCCCGTGATACAGCTCGGAGAGAATCGCATCGTTTTCGTCGGTTCCGGTTGCGATCATAGCGGACTCGCGTCCGTCCCGGATGACCTGCATGGCATATGCCACCGACTGCAGACCGGACTGATTTCCGTTGGTCACGGTCACGTTGTAGCCCTTGATGCCGGAGCAGATGGAGAGGTAGCCGCCCGCCGCATTGTAGACCGTGTTGGGGAACTTGAAGGCACTGCCGCCCGCGTTGCCCTTCTGCGTGATGAGATTCTGGAAATCGCAGCTGGGACCGACGGCACCCTCCGAGGTGCCGATAATCATGCCGATATGCCCGGCGTTTTCGTCGGTCACGGTGTAAGCCGCGTCATGCAGCGCGTCCATGCCGGACACCGCCTGCATCTGGCTCAGATGATCCAGCTTGCGGTAGAATGCCATTTTCAGTCCCTGCACGTCATAGTCCGCCGTGGTCACGTGGGAGGATGCCTCGGCACCCTCCATGTGTGCGCCGGTGCGGCAGGCATCCAGATAGGCAGTCTTGCCGTTGCCCAGCGGGGTGACAAGACCGATACCGGTCAGCAGGATGTCGGGTGCATCCGGACGCCTGCGCGGCTCGCCCGCCTGCCTGCCGAAGATGATGCTGGCGTTGTTGCCGCCAAAGGCGAAGGAGTTGTTCATGACCGCGTCCAGCTGCTTGCGGCGCGGGACGTTGGGGCAGAAATCCAGTTTGCCCGCCTTTTCCGCCAGAACGGTCAGATCCGCATCGCTGTATCCGATGGTAGGTGGAACGGTATTCTCTACCAGCGCCTTGATGGCGAACACCGCCTCAATGGCGCCGGCGGCGCCCAGGCAATGCCCGGTCATCGCCTTGGTGGAGCTGACCGACAGGCTGTCGTTCTTGCCGTCAAAAATCGTGTGCAGGGAAAGGAATTCCGCCTCGTCGTTCTTGGCGGTTCCGGTGCCGTGCGCGTTTACGTAGTCGATGTCCGCCTCGGTCAGACCAGCCTCGGCAATCGCGCCGCGGATGGCACTCATCTGTCCCTCGCCGTCCGGGCGGGGCGCCGTAATGTGGTGCGCATCGCTGCTGATGCCGGAGCCGAGGATCTCGCAGTAAATGTGCGCGCCGCGCGCAACGGCGTGCTCATAGGACTCCACAACCAGTACGCCCGCACCCTCGCCCAGCGTGATGCCGTGGGAATGGTTGAAGGGGGAGCAGGAGTTTTCGTCCAACGCGTGCAGGGACAGGAAGCCGGCATACGGAACCGAGGAAAAACCGTCGGTGCCGCCCGCCAGCACGACATCCGCCTTGCCCGCCCGGATAAGGTCGGCTGCATAGGCGATGCTGATGGTGCCTGCCGCGCAGGCGTTGGCAACATTGGTCACGATGCCGCCCGCATGGCAGACGCCCGCCACCTGATTGGCAATTGCCGAGATCGGCATTTTGAGAATATCCTCGCGGTGCTTGCCGCCGCGGTAGTAGCGCTCCAGACTGCGCCCGCCGCCGACACAGCTGCCCATAATGACGCTTGCCCGCTCACTGTTGCCGAAATCCGAAAGACCTGCGTCCGACAGGGCTTCCCCCGTCGCCCGCAGGCAAAGAGCGGCAGCCCGGTCAAGGGTGGGGTCGGATTCCTCCAACCCCTTGACCTCTGCCGCATAATCGGCATAGCAGTCGGCGGTGTCCAGCGTGTTCGTATGCGCGATACCGCTCCGGGAGGCAAGGATGCTGTCCCAGCACTCCTCCACATTTCCTCCGATGGCGCTGATGACCCCAAGACCTGTGATCACGCACCGAATCTGTCTGTCCGCCATGGTCTTACTGCTCCGCGTGTGCTACGACGTAGGCTGCCAGCGCGTCGATATTTTTGAAGTGCTCCTTGCCGACGCCCGTCATCGGCACGCCGTACTCCTCGTCGATAGCGGAGATGATCTCCAGCGAGTCGATGGAATCCAGCCCGATGCCCTCATTGAACAGGGGGGTGTCGTAGTCCAGCACATCTGCCTCGATGCCCAGCCGCTCGCAGAGCATCTCCTTGATTTTTGCCTTTACAGTGGTTGCGTCCATGGTAGTACCCTCTCTTTGTGTTTTTTGTTTGGTTGGGGAAGAACCGAGTCCGGATTGCCTTCCGGGGCGCTCCCGAATCAGCGCTTCCTTTGCTTTTTGCTGTATTTGTTCCACAACGGGTTCCGTTGATGTGGACAGAGGAATGCCGCCTTGCCGATGCCGACGGTCAGCCCGCGATCAGGAATCGCCCGGCGTTTCGGGATACTCCACCACGCGCACCGAGGAAAGCACGGTGCAGGCGCTCATGGTGGCTTCCACGATCAGCACGGCACCCATGAAGCGGGTCAGAAACCGCACGCTGTCGGTCGGGTAGATGGCGATGAACAGCCCGCCTGCCGTTGCCAGCACGGCAAGGGAAAAGATCAGCCACCAGACGGAGATTCCGAATCTCCTGGCGTGGCGGGCGACCTGGATTTTGATGATTCCGTCGGTGAAAACGAAGATGCCCAGCAGAAGCCCGGTCGATTCCACCGTCAGCACGGGGCGGACAAGGAAAATCAGACCGATGCCGATGAGCAGGACGCCGTAAATGGAGTCATACTGAAACGCCAGCCGGTACAGGTCCTTGGAAAGGAAGCCTGTGATTTTGACCGCGCCGAGCAGGATGAGGAAAACGCCGCAGGCGTACTTCCATCCGACCTGCAGACTCGGGTCGGCGACCAGCAGGACGCCCAGTACGAGCAGAAACGCCGCCAGCACGAGGTGCCCGATCTTAGCAATGCGCATGGGAACAGCCGAGTGCATATCCATCCTCCTTTTCCGCTTGCCGCCTTCGGCGGCAGAATACCGACAATCCGAGGGACAGTATACCGGAAACCTCCGTCTGCCGCAATGGACAAAGAAATGCCGGTGTCACACTTTAGGACACCGGAGGGGGAATTGTCATATAAAAAAAGGGGGGGAATGCCGGAACTCCGTCATTCCCCGTGCGACATATCCGTCAGCAGACGGACTGCGCGGCGGTACTTTTCCACGATATTGTCATTCATGCCGCTCTTGGTCCAGTCCATGCACAGCCCGAAAAACTGGCACTTGGCAAAGTAAATCAGCGCGTCCCGATCCTCCGGGGCGATCTTGCCGTCCGGCGTCATCTCGCCCACTACCAGCCGGGCAGTGTGTGCGCACATCCGCATGAGGAAGTCCTCATAGGCGTTCCGGTCGATGGAGTTGTAGATGTGGTACACGGCGCGGCGGTTATTCTTGGCGAACTCATAGGCGCTCTCAATGCAGGTTTCCATGGACAGTGCCGTATCATGCTGCTGTGTCAGCGTGTTGGCTGCCTCAATGATGATTTCTTCGAGCAGGGAAGGAATATCCTGATAGTGGTAGTAAAAGGTATTGCGGCTGATATTGCAGATATCCACAATGCTTTTGACGCTGATTTTATTGAGCGGGCGCTCGTTCAGCAGGCGGATAAATGCCGCCTTGATAGCGGTTTTGGTGTAGTCGTTCGGCATGATCCGCCTCCTTTCCGCCGTTATCCTGTATGTATCACAGCTATTATAGCACATGGGAAGGAAAATGTAAAGGTCTACCCGGAAGATTTTGCGGCACCGGCGGGGAAGGGGTGACCAAAGTCAGTTCATGCAGGGGGCTGAATCCGGGCGGCACGGGAGCTGGCGGGAACCCGCGAAAGCCGAACGCAAATAAAAATAACAAAATTTCCTTTTCCTATTGCCATCCGGATGAAAATCATGTATAATGTAAAAACAAAAATCGCACAGGAGATACGCATGGCAGAGAAAGCTGAAAAAGAGAACCGGAGGATGCAGCACATCCGCAACTTCTCCATCATTGCACACATAGATCACGGAAAATCCACCCTGGCTGACAGGATACTGGAACGCACCAACACACTCAGCGCACGCGAAATGGAAGCGCAGGTGCTGGATAATATGGATCTGGAGCGCGAGCGCGGCATCACCATCAAGGCGCGCGCGGTCCGGCTCAACTATATCGCGCCCGACGGCGAGGCGTATGAGTTGAACCTCATCGACACGCCCGGACACGTGGACTTCAACTACGAGGTGTCCCGGTCGCTGAATGCCTGCGACGGCGCCCTGCTGGTCGTGGACGCGACACAGGGCATTGAGGCGCAGACGCTTGCCAACGCCTACCTTGCCGTGGACGCGGGACTGGAGATCGTCCCCGTCATCAACAAGATTGACCTGCCCTCGGCGCAGGTGGAGCAGTGCCGGAAGGATATTGAGGATGTCATCGGCATCCCGGCGGAGGATTGCCCCGCTGTCAGTGCCAAGACCGGACTGAACATCCAGGACGTGCTGGATGCCATCGTCCGCGACATTCCGGCCCCGCGCGGCGACGAGGACGCACCGCTCAAGGCACTCATCTTCGACTCCTACTATGACAGCTACCTCGGCGTGGTCGTCAATATCCGCCTCATGGACGGTGTCCTGCGGACGGGAGACAGGATCCGCCTCATGTCCACCAGAACGGTTTTTGAGGTGGTGGACGTCGGCACGCTGGAGCCGTTCGGACTGCGCTCCACAGGCAAACTGGCGGCGGGCGAGGTCGGTTACCTGACCGCCTCCATCAAATCGGTCGGGGATACCCGCGTGGGCGATACCGTCACGCTGGCGGATAACCCCACCGCTACGCCCTGCCCCGGCTTCAAGGCGGCACAGCCCATGGTCTTTGCCGGTATCTATCCCGCCGACGGCGCACGCTACGGCGACCTGCGCGAGGCGTTGGAGAAGCTGCAGCTCAACGATGCCGCCTTGACCTTCGATCCCGAGACCTCCGTCGCGCTGGGCTTCGGCTTCCGGTGTGGGTTCCTGGGACTTCTGCATATGGAAATCATCGAGGAGCGGCTGGAGCGCGAGTTCAATCTTGATCTGATTACCACCGCCCCCAGCGTCGTTTACGAAATCACCAAAACCGACGGCTCGGTCATCACGGTGGACAACCCCTCCAACTACCCCTCGCCCGACGTTATCCGGGAGGCGCGGGAGCCGATCGTCCAGGCGAATATCATCACGCCGGTGGAGTACGTCGGCGGTCTGATGGAGCTGTGCCAGGACAGGCGGGGCGAATTTATCGACATGAAGTACCTCGATCCCACCCGCGTGGAACTGCACTATCACCTGCCGCTCAATGAGATTATCTACGACTTCTTTGATGCGCTCAAGAGCCGTTCGCGCGGCTACGCGTCGCTGGATTATGAGTTGCTGGGCTATCAGCCCTCGCGGCTGGTCAAGCTGGACTTCCTGCTCAACGGCGATCAGGTGGATGCCCTGTCCTTCATCGTGCACGAGGACAAGGCGTATGCCCGCGCCCGGCGTGTTGCCGAGAAGCTGAAGGAGAATATCCCGCGCCAGCTGTTCGAGATCCCCGTGCAGGCAGCGATAGGTTCCAAGATCATAGCCCGGGAAACCGTCAAAGCGATGCGCAAGGACGTGCTTGCCAAATGCTACGGCGGCGACATCACGCGCAAGAAGAAGCTGTTGGAAAAGCAGAAGGAAGGCAAAAAGAAAATGCGTCAGCTCGGCTCGGTACAGGTCTCGCCGGAAGCATTCATGGCGGTCCTGCGGCTGGACAGCGACGACAGCAACGGAAACAACGGGAGCAAATAACTCCCGAAAAAGAAAGGAGCATACCATGTCTCGTTACCTTGTCAAGGACAAATTCACCTATGAAAGAGTCCCGCAGACAGACTACAGCTACAATCCCGACTACCTTCCCTACTCGTGGATTGACGGACGTGTGCAGTCGCACAACGTCATGCTGCCGCTCTATCAGGCGGAGACCCTGCTGGCGCTGGGCGATCTGACGGTAGCCGGTGACACACCTGCCGACATGGCGCTGACGGGCGCGGTGCAGGAAGTACTGAGCCGTTCCTCCGCTCTGCGCGTCAGACCGACCGAAAGCGGCATCGTATACCGCGCCACCTTCTTCGGCGCGGCGGGAGAGTCCTTCTCCTCGGTCGGCACCTCCTGCGCGGGTCACCCCGATTTCTTCGCGCTGTCCCGCATGGACTTTACGCCGGTGCGGTTCCGGCTGGAGACAGACGGCGCGCCGCTCACTGCATCCCTTTCCCTGGAGGCTGTGTGGAACACGCTGGGCGAATGGGGCGGACAGGCGCACTTCTATACACCGGAGAACGCCGTGCTGACCGACCGCGGCTGTGCCATGGCGCTGACCGTGGACGGACGCGGCGGCTTTGCCAGCCGGAGTCTGCCCCTGGATCCCGGCGGGTGCTACAGTATGCTGATGCCCCGGCGGAACACGGTGTTCGTGATCCTTTCCAACCCGGACGGGCTTGCCTCCGCCACGCTGTCCTTCACCTCCGAAGCGGCGCCGGACTACCTGCCGGAGAACGCCGTGACACTCCCCCTGCCGCAGGACGCGGATATGCACGCCCTGTACTTCAACCTTTCCGCCTGCCCCGGTTGCTCCGGGCGGCTGACCGGCTTCCGGCTGGAAATCGAGGGACGCGGCACCCTGCTGCTGCACGGCTACTCCTTTGAGCAGGAAAAGCCGCTGGAGACTCCGCGCGCGACCGTGACCTCCTGCCTGGCGGATGCCACTGCCACGACGCTGACCGTGACCGGCAGACTCTGCGCCGACGCCCTGCCGGCGGCGTATGCGGACGGACAGCTGTGCCTGTACGCCGGTACCATGGCGGACGCCCACGGGCTGGGCGCATCGCACGAGACGACCGCCGGAAAAGAGCTGGTCGGGAGCATCCCGCTGTCCGCTGTGTCCGCTGACGGTGGATTCCGCATGGCGGAGCTGCCGCTCCGGCTGGGCGCGATCACCCTGCTTCCCTATCAGCTCCTGCTGTTCGCCGAGGCGGAGGGACAGCCGGCACTGTGCCTGTCCGACCGCTTCTATGTCGAAAACTATGAGGTGTCCGACGGCAACCCCTACGCCTTCGATCTGCCCGACTACACCGTGCGCGTGACCGACTTCGGCGCGTTCGGCGATGCGATACACAACGACACCGATGCCATCCAGGCGGCGCTGGATCACGTATCCGCCGCCGGCGGCGGACACGTTGTCCTGCCCGGCAGCTCCGACCGTTACGGCCGCCGGTACATCGTGACCTCGATCCTGCTGCGGGACAGCGTGGATCTGCACTTTGAGGACGGCGCCGTTCTCTGGCAGTCCCAGCGCCGGGACGAGTACCCCTACCAGCCTGCCGTCGGGCATGACGGTGTGATCCCCGGCGTCAACTGGACGCACAACCTGCACGTTTCCAATCTGCCGCTCGTGCAGGGTGCCAACATCTCGCACATCAAGATCACGGGGCACGGCAGCATCCGGATGCTGGATACCGGCTCCGAGGAGGGCGTGGATATGCCCGGCTATGCCGCCGGATGCTACCGCCGCATCCACTGTATCCCGCTGGGGCTGTTCTGCTGTAACGATGTCGAAACGCGGGATTTTGAAATCATCCGCTCCAACAACTACAACACCGAGTACAGCCACTGCTGCCGCGTGTATATCGCCAATGTCCGCCTGCATGAGGTCAAGTGCGTCAGCGGCGACGGCTTCGGCGTGGCTGGCTCACACGGCGTGCGGGTCAACCGCTGCTTCCTGCAATCCAACGATGACGGCGTGGTCATGTCCTGCCATTACTTCGACCCGCGCGGCATCCTGTGGTGGACGAACCTCCGGGGCTACGACAACAGCTGCCGGGATATCACCGTCCTGCATTCCTACATCAACTCCGGCGGCGGCAAAGCGCTTGCCTTCATCACGTGGGGCACCAGCGATCCCATCCAGGAGAACGAGGAGGTCAGCGGCGTGTACGCCACCGACAACTACCTGACCTCGGTCAATCCGGTCGGCACATGGCCCGACAACCCCTACAACGGCAAACAGCCCTTTGACAACTCCGAGACCGATGACTACTCGCCGGTCAAGGATGTGCGCATCGTGGGCAACCGGTACGCCGGAAACTGCACGCTGGGACCCATCCGGGCGACCAACGTGCTGACCGACTGCGGTGTCTGCTCGACCTCGGATTTCCGCAACGGCGACTTCACGCTGGGCGGCATGGCAAACTGGACGATGTGGCGGAACGATGCGCCGGATTCGGTCGGCACCGTTATATACGCCGACAAGGAGAAGGGGCGCATCTGCCACTTTGAGCGGGGCGACGTCGCCGCCGCGCAGGGACTGCGGCTGGAGGCGGGACAGCACATCTTCCGCTGTGAGCTGCTGACGGGCGCGGGCGGCGCGGAGCTGTTCGTGGCACGCATCCCGGCGCTGGGTACGCCCGGCGGCGATACGCCCTACGCTATGGGTGAGGTGCTGGCAAGCCGCCGGGCGGTCTGCACGCGCCCGACGGTCGTGTCGCTGTCCTTTGAACTGACCGATGAGGTGAGCGATGTGTTCGTAGGTCTGCGGCGCCCGGCAGAGGGCGTGTCGGCGCAGGACTGCGCGGCGCAGGACTACGCGGCGCAGGACTGCGCTGTGTTCGACGCCTGCACGATGGAAAGCCATGTGGACCGTGACGCCATTGCCGCACGCCGCCGGGAGCGGTTCCTTGCCGCTGTCGAGCAGGACTTTGATACGACCGGCTTCTGCGTGGACGGGAAGGAAGGCAAGCTGTACCTCCGGACAACCGCCGGACGGGAAGGCGAGCCGGACGGGCGGCGCTACCTGCCCGCACGCCGGGAATGCGACGTGTTCACGCTGAACAGCGCGGTGCAGTCGAACGCCTACGACACCGCCGCCGGGCGGTGCGGCTTCGGCTACCGCTTCGGCATCCGGGACGGCGGCAGGTGCTATACCGAGCTGTGCTTCAATGTGGTGGAGCGCACGCTGACGCTGACCGATGTCAGCCCGGACGGGGAGACTGTCCTGTACCGGCGCACGAATTTCTTCTTCACCTCCTCGGACTTCCACATCTTCAGGATGGATGTCTGCCGGGATACGGTCGCCATCTGGATAGACGGCTCGCTGTACGCGACGGTGCCGCATACCGCCTGCATGGGCGGCGTGGCGGCGTTCTACACGGATATGGACGCGTCGATCTCGGGACTGACGCTGGAATAAGTCTGACCGCCGGGGCGGGGGATATCTGTTGAGGCAGGTATCCGCCGCCCCGCTGGGCGTTGCCCCGGCGGTCATTGCGGAGATTTTTACTATGTGGCTTGTATTTGCACTGCTGTCTGCCGTATTTGCGGCACTCACATCCATCCTGGCAAAGGTAGGCATCAACGGCGTGAACTCCAACCTTGCAACCGCCCTCCGGACGGTTGTCGTGCTGGTCATGGCGTGGGGGATGGTCTTTGTCACCAACGCGCAGGGCGGGATCACGGACATCAGCCGGAAAAGCTGGGTGTTCCTCATCCTTTCCGGGCTGGCAACGGGCGCCTCGTGGCTGTGCTATTACTATGCATTGCAGACCGGGGAAGCCTCCCGGGTTGTCCCGGTGGACAAGCTGAGCGTGGTCATCACGCTGGTGCTGGCTTTCGTTTTCCTGCACGAGAAGTTTACGGTACACTCGCTGATAGGCTGCATCCTGATCGGTGCGGGCACATTGCTGATGGTTCTGTGAACCCCGGCTCGGAAGCCCCGGGGAAGCAGGCAGAATCCATAGATCGGAAAGGAAACATACCATGACAGAAGATGAAAAGCGCCGCGCCGGCGTCCTGTTCTTTCCCGGCGACCCGGAGCTGAAGGAAATCAAGCGCCGCACGCATAATCTGAATCTTGACTACAACGCGACCTATGAGGATGAAGTGGAAAAGCGCGCCGCCATTCTGGCGGAGATACTGGGCGACTTGGGCGAGGGGAGCTTTTTTCAGGGGCCCATCACGTTTCATTACGGCAAGCACACCCACATCGGCAAGCGCTTTTTCGGCAATTTCAATCTGACCGTGCAGGATGATGCCGATGTGTACATCGGGGACGACTGCAACTTCGGACCCAACGTGACCATTGTGACGCCCCTGCACCCGATGGTGGCGGCGGAGCGAACCCGTCTCCGGACGGCAGACGGAACCGAGCGGCGGCTGTGCTGGGCGCGCCCGGTGCGCATCGGGAATCAGTGCTGGTTCGGCGCCGGGGTGACCGTCTGTCCCGGCGTCACGGTGGGGGACGGCTGTGTCATCGGGGCGGGCAGTGTCGTGACGCGGGACATTCCTGCGAACAGCTTTGCCGCCGGCGTACCCTGCCGCGTCATCCGCCCCATCACCGAGGCGGACAGCATGAAGTACAGACCGGACATTCTGGCGGACAACACCGTGCCGGAGCCTCCGCCCGCCGCCGATTGATTCATAGTGCCACGCGCCAAAAGCCCGCCATGCAGCGAATGCCGCATGACGGGCTCAATTTTTGGGGTTGACAGTTGGAGTGGGTAACTTACGGTTTACAATGGTACAGCCGAATGCTGTACCGGGGGTTCAGGAAACGCGGATCGGCGGGGAAAGGCGCACCAACGGCACGCCCATTCCGCTCCCGTCGGCGTTCCCTTTTATTTACCCTCTGATTAAAATACGGTAGGAAATCGTGGCGTCCGCGTCAGTTCCCGACGGTCTGAAGCAGACGGTAAGCACTTTACCGGACTGCATATCCCATTCCGCCAGCATCGAACCGGAACCGATATCACGCTGCGGGCGTCCGAGAAGCGCCACGGCTTCGGTAAACGTCATGCCCACCTCGAGCTTCTCTGCCTGATCCTCCCCTATGCCGCCGTTCTGCGCTGCGCAGAACCATGTGGCGGGGTTGTTCTTATCGAAAGGAATTTCGGCAGAGCAGGCATACTCCGAAACCTCCCCGTAGGCAACAGATGCTCCTGCGCCGGACGCAGCGGCATTCGGGCCGACGGGCGCGGGCTGAGCGTCCTGCACACCGCCGTTCCCTGGCTCAACAAGCCAGGCGTCGTGATCGGCTTCGGTCGGTACGACCTCCGCCCCCTGATCGGTGGCGATATCTGCGACGGGCATCCTGAAAGCGCCCGTAGCTGAGCAGATAAGCACCGTGGCTGACGCGCAAATCAAAACCATTGCTGCGACAGCTATTATTTTCGTTTTGCGCTTGTTCATGATATATCTCCAATCTTTATATTCGACACGACAAAGCCTGCTTCGGTGCTTGCATATACAAAGGTATACAAAACACCGCTTTCTGAATAGTATTGCTGCACAATCGTTCCACTCCCTATATCAATCCCCCTGTTATTGAGCATTCCAATGACCTCATAACAGTGCCGCGCGACGGGCTCAATTTTTAGGGTATCGAAAACTCAGCGTTCCGCTTAGCTGATAGCCGAGGTAATAGCGGTATAATTCTGCGAATTGACAGCGTGTGCGAACTGCGTTTTGTTGATGACGAAATCATACCCGCCGGCTGTTCTTGACGTGCAGAACAGATACTCGCCATCAATCGCCAGAGAACATCTGCCATCTACCACAGGAATTCCGTTGTACTGCTCGTACAGACCTGCCGCCTGCAGCGCATCGTACTGTTCGTTCTCCCGGTAACCGGCAATACCGCCTATTACGCAGATTTTAATCTCCCCGGAGTTATCGCCCTTATAGCTCTTCAATACATCAACCGTGTATACAGTGTACAGCATACAGTCGGTTTTGCCCGATGCGGCAGAACTATCCGCTGTTCCGGTTTTCATATTGACAATCTCAAAGCTGATATTCTTAACCTTCCCGGTGTATATATTGGAGGAGGCTGTCACGATTTCCGCGGCGGTGTTATATACGGGCCAAGCCGGCGACTGGGTAATCATCGGATGCTCCGTTTCTGTCGATACGATCAAGTCATTGGGAAACTGGTTGTTGATTGCCTTGTTGCATCCTGCAAAACACGCTGTCATAATCAGGGAGAGCATTATCGCCAAAAACCGTTTCATGTAGATTCTCCTTGAAATTTATAGATAGGATTTGCGTTCATGAAATGCTGTCTGTTCATCTTATTCCCGGCGCCGCATCGGTACCACCTCTTTCTTTAGGCTTATTCTATAAAGGAAAACGCTTACCGAACCGTGTTATACGCTGTGCTATATATGCTACGTCAGTAGTATATCACGTGAATTGCCGATTGTCAACTGTCAGCAAGATTTGTATACAACTCGTATACAAAAAGTTTGCAATTTGGCGCTCTTTTCCACTGCCTGCATGGCTTTCTGCCCTATCCCCCGCCCCGCGCTCTTGCCTTGCCGGGACGCCGCCCTCCCCCTCCGGGTACTTGCCCCGCAGGTTCAGCCCGTGCCGCTTCCGGCTCAGGCGCGGGGATGCAAGGGGCGAAGCCCCTTGCATAAGAAAACTAAAAATCTCCCCCTTCCCGCCGGGAAGGGGGTCGGGGGGATAGGGGCAAGAACAAAGCTAAAGGCAGGGGCAGCAGGCAACCGAACAGGCAAGCCCCCCTTGGGCACCACAGCGGCAAGGTCAATCCGGCGACCGAACAGGCAAGCCGCAAGCCGGACCCCCCCAACCCCCCGCATTGGCGAGAAAGGAATGATCATACATATGGAGTATACCGCCATCGGAAAAATCATCAAAATGACCGGCGGACTTTACACAGTGCGCCTGCATAGTGCCGGGCAGACCCCGGCAGGTCCCCTCGCAGGGCAGACCGTCGAATGCCGCGCACGCGGCGGATTCCGTCACGCCGGACTGCGCCCGCTGGTCGGCGACAACGCGGAAGTCAGCTACAGCGACAGCTCCGTGGAGCAAACGCCGGACGGCATCCGACCCAGCGCCGACCGCACCGGGCTGGTTCTCTCGGACATCCTGCCGCGCCGGAACAGCCTCATCCGTCCGCCGCTTGCCAATCTCGACATGATGCTGGTCGTGACCGCCGCCGCCGCCCCTGCCCCCGACCTGCCGACGCTGGACAAGCTGTTCTGCATTCTGGAGCACAACCGGATTGCGCCTGTTTTCGTGGTCGGCAAACGGGAACTTGACCCCGGTCGCGCGGAGGAGCTGACCGATCTGTACCGCCGCGCGGGGTATCCGGCGTTCGCGCTTTCCTGCGTCAGCGGCGAGGGGCTGGATGCGCTGTCGGCGTATGCCCGCGCCGCCTTCCCCGGCAGGACGGTTGCCGTGTCCGGCGCGTCCGGAGTCGGAAAATCCACCCTGCTGAACACGCTTTTTCCCGGTCTGTCGCTGGTGACGGGCGGGATCAGTCTCCGCATTGCGCGCGGAAAAAACACCACGCGGCACACCGAGCTGCTCCCTCTACCCGACTTCGGTGCGGGCACGTACATAGCCGACACTGCCGGATTTTCGCTTCTGGATTTTGAACATTTTGACTTTTTCGGGCTTGATGATCTGGCGGACTGTTTCCCGGAATTTGCCCCCTATATCGGGAAATGCCGCTACACGGGCTGCACGCATCTGAAGGAGGACGGCTGTGCCGTGCTGTCCGCCGTGCGTGCCGGGGCGATTGCGCCCACCCGGCACCGCTCCTACTGTGAGTTGTATGCGATTCTGAAGGAAAAGCCGGTGTGGGGGAAAAAATAGCGGGGGTGGGGGTTTGCCCGGTTGGTTGCCGGCTGACCTTGCCGCTGTGGTGCCCGGGGGGGTGGTGCGCTTTCTTTGTCGCCGGCTCGCCCTGCCTTTAGCTTACGTTCTTTCCCCCCCCCCCCCCCCCCCCCCCCCCCCCCCCC
>ERZ827168.2654-NODE-2654-length-20161-cov-4.829155_pt1 | contig 20161 bp, 14 predicted proteins | sample MGYA00519868_ERZ827168 | MGnify/ENA primary metagenome ERZ827168 (study PRJEB31778, sample SAMEA3449271) | human gut metagenome | biome: human gut; feature: human-associated habitat; material: faeces | place: United Kingdom | collected 2010/2012 ...
GCCGCCCCACTGCGGCGGACTGCTGTCGCACTCCGACCGCCGTCGGCGAACAGCACACCCAAAACCGAAAATGCAGTCCGCAGCCTCCCGCAGCAGAGGCCCGAGCAACTTCACCGCGAAGCGGCGTTATCTTCGGCGGCTCGCGCATAAAGCGCGACCCCCGCAGCCGCCGAAGATAAATTTTGCACACGTCGTCTCGGTAAAATCGCAAATAAATTTGGCATTGCTCTCGGCTTATTCGTATCTTTGGCTGCGCCTTAGATACTCACGCTCGGCAAAATGCAAACGAGCTTGCTTTTGCTCTCGCTTATTTGTACCTTTGTAATGATGTCGGTCTCGATGCTGACTTCAGGCGTGCTTGTTAACTTTAACCTTACATAAAATGAAGACCAATCGTTTGATGTCGCTCGATGCCTTGCGCGGGTTCGACATGTTTTTTATCATGGGGCTTTCGTCGGTGATAGTGGCTCTGTGCGCCTTGTGGCCCAATGATGTCACCAATGCCGTGGCCCGTTCGATGGGCCATGTGTCGTGGGACGGACTGCGCCACCACGATACCATATTCCCGCTGTTCCTTTTCCTTGCGGGCGTATCGTTCCCCTTCTCGTATGCCAAGCAGCGCGAAAACGGCCGTTCGACGATGGAGATACACCTTAAAATTATCCGCCGCGCCGCGATACTCATACTGTTGGGACTCATATACAACGGCTTGTTCAGACTCGATTTCGAGAATCTGCGTTGCGCGAGCGTGCTGGCACGTATAGGCATTGCGTGGATGATCGCGGCGCTGCTTTACGTCAATTGCGGGTTGCGGACCCGTATCGGCGTGTCGCTCTTCATCCTCGTGGGCTATGCGCTGTTGTCGAAATATGTCGGTGCGCCCGACGTGGCCGATGCCGATCCGTTGAGTCGCGAAGGTTGTTTCGTCGGTTATTTCGACCGCTGTTTCCTGCCCGGACACCTCTATTTCGACGGACGTTTCGATCCCGAGGGCTTGTTGTCGGCCCTGCCCGCTGTCGTCACGGCGATGCTGGGAATATTCACGGGCGAACTGATCCGCCTGCCCGAGGACCGCATGTCGGGCAGCCGCAAGACGCTGTGGATGCTGGCGGGGGCCGCGGTGCTGGCTGTCGTGGCGATTGCGGGCAACGGTTTCGTTCCCGTCAACAAGATGCTGTGGTCGAGCACCTTCGTCTGCGCCGTGGGCGCCTATTCGCTGGCCATGATGGCGCTGTTCTATTATGTGATCGACGTGCGTGGGCTGAACGGCCGATGGACGCTGCTGTTCCGCGTGGTGGGCATGAACTCCATCACGATCTACATGGCGCAGCGTATCGTCAATTTCGGCGGAATATCGAACTTTTTCGTCGGCGGCCCGGCGGGATTGTGCCCCGAAAATATTGCGGCCGTAATCACTTCTACGGGGTATGTGGTCGTGTGCTGGCTGTTCCTGTGGTTCCTCTACCGCAAGCAGACATTCCTGAAGATATAAGATGTCGGCGGGCCGAGTTGACCGCTATTTGCATTTTTTTTGTATTTTTGCGGACTATTACCGCTTGTTATGGCAGAAAAGGAGAGAGAATTGATCGATAACATCGAGCAGGGCGAATACAAGTACGGCTTCACCTCCGATATCGAGACCGAAACCATCGGTCGGGGTCTCAGCGAGGATGTCATACGCACCATATCCGCCAAGAAGGGGGAGCCCGAGTGGATGCTCGAACGCCGTTTGAAAGCCTATCGCCATTGGCTTGGGATGAAGCGTCCCGAATGGGCGCATCTCACCATTCCCGATATCGATTTTCAGGATATAATCTACTACGCCGCCCCCAAGCCGCGCAAGGCGTTGGGTTCTATGGACGAGGTGGATCCCGAACTGAAACGCACCTTCGACCGCCTGGGCATTCCGCTGGAGGAACAGATGGCGCTGGCGGGCGTGGCGGTCGACGCCGTAATGGATTCGGTGTCGGTGAAGACCACTTTCCGCGAGACGCTGGCCGAGAAGGGGATAATATTCTGTTCGATAGCCGAGGCGGTGCGCGAGTACCCCGAACTGGTGCAAAAGTATCTGGGTTCGGTGGTGCCCTACACCGACAACTTCTATGCGGCGCTCAATGCGGCCGTATTTTCCGATGGGTCGTTCTGCTACATCCCCAAGGGCGTGCGCTGCCCGATGGAGCTCTCGACCTATTTCCGTATAAACGCCGAGGGCACGGGGCAGTTCGAACGCACGCTGCTCGTGGCCGACGAGGGTGCCTACGTCAGCTATCTGGAGGGTTGCACCGCGCCGCGACGCGACGAGAACCAGCTGCACGCGGCGGTGGTGGAGATCGTGGTCGAGCGCGATGCCGAGGTGAAATACTCCACGGTGCAGAACTGGTACCCGGGCGACAAGGAGGGGCGCGGCGGAATATACAATTTCGTCACCAAGCGCGGCCTGTGCCGCGAGAACGCGCGTCTGTCGTGGACCCAGGTGGAGACGGGTTCGGCCATCACGTGGAAATACCCGAGCTGCGTGCTCCTGGGCGACAACTCCGTGGGCGAGTTCTATTCGGTGGCCATGACCAACAATTTCCAGCAGGCCGACACGGGCACCAAGATGATACACATAGGCCGCAACACCCGCAGCCGCATAGTGTCGAAAGGCATTTCGGCGGGCCGCAGCCAAAACGCCTACCGCGGTCTGGTGCGCGTGGCCAAAGGGGCGGAGAATGCGCGCAACTATTCGCAGTGCGATTCGCTGCTCATCGGCGACAAGTGCGGGGCGCATACCTTCCCCGTGATAGATTCGCGCAATCCGTCGGCCGTGGTGGAGCACGAGGCCACCACCTCGAAGATCTCGGAGGAACAGCTGTTCTACTGCAACCAGCGCGGCCTCTCGACCGAGGATGCCGTGGGGCTCATCGTCAACGGCTATGCGCGCGAGGTGCTGGCCAAGCTGCCCATGGAGTTTGCCGTCGAGGCGCAGAAACTGCTGTCGATCAGTCTGGAGGGCTCGGTAGGGTAGTGCCGAATGTTTGTTTGGAACGAAAAAGTAACGAAATATGCTTAAGGTAAAGAATTTGCATGCGTCGGTTGCGGGCAGGGAGATCCTTCGGGGGATCGATTTCGAGGTGCGCGCGGGCGAGGTGCATGCCATTATGGGACCCAACGGCTCGGGCAAGAGCACTTTCGCTTCGGTGCTGGCGGGTAACGAGAAGTATACAGTGACCGAAGGTTCGGTCGAGTTCATGGGTCGCGACCTGCTCGCCATGCCCATCGAGGACCGTGCGCGCATGGGTCTGTTCCTCGGATTCCAGTACCCCGTGGAGATCCCCGGGGTGACGATGGCCAATTTCATGAAGATGGCCGTCAACGAGCAGCGCAAGTTCCGCGGTGAGGAACCTTTGTCGGCGGGCGAGTTCCTGCGCCTGATGCGCGAGAAGAGCGCTGTGGTGGAGTTGGATTCGAAGCTGACGGGCCGCGCCGTGAACGAGGGTTTCTCGGGCGGCGAGAAGAAGAAGAACGAGATATTCCAGATGGCCATGCTCGATCCTAAGCTGGCCGTTCTGGACGAGACCGATTCGGGACTCGATATCGACGCCCTGCGCATAGTGGCCACGGGCGTAACGAAACTCCATACGGCCGAGAACGCCACGGTGGTTATCACACATTACCAGCGTCTGCTCGACTACATAGTGCCCGATTACGTGCATGTGCTCTATCGCGGCCGCATAATATACTCGGGCGACAAGAGCCTGGCGCTCAAGCTCGAAAAGGAGGGCTACGACTGGCTCATTAACGATTATAAGGATTAGACGGCATGGGATTGCTCGAATATATTGAAGGCAATGCGTCGGACGGGCGGCCTGTCGACGCCGACGGCCGTTGCATCGAAGTGCTGGTCGATCCGTCGGAGTTGCGCCGCGACGTTACGGGCGACGAGTCGGTGATGATCGTCCGCACGCGTTCGGATGCCGCGTCGGAGGTTTTCGATGTGGCGTCGGGCGGACGGTTGCGGCTTATGGAGATGTTTCTCGGCGAGAGTTCCGCGAAATGCACGATACGCCAGCGCGAGGGCAGCCGTTGCGATGCGACGTGCATAGTGGTCGCTTCGGCCTCGGCGGCTTATGAGATAGGTCTCGACGGCCGCGATGCCGAAAACACTCTTCGCGGCGCGTTCATCGTCGGCGGCGACGAGCATGCCAAGGTGGACGTGCGCGTTAACCACAACAGTTCGGATTGCCGCAGCGACTCGTTGATAAAGGGTGTTGCTGGCGGCCGTGCGACGGGCGAGTTCGAAGGATTGGTATATGTGGCGCCCGACGCGCAGCGCACCGATGCGCGCCAGACCAGCCGCAACATCGAGCTGGGCGGCGAGGCGCGGATCGTCACCAAACCGCAGCTGGAGATATATGCCGACGACGTGAAGTGTTCGCACGGCGCGACGGTGGGGCAGCTCGATTCCGATGCCGTGATGTACATGCGTCAGCGCGGTCTGTCAGAGGCGCAGGCCCGACGGTTGCAGATCGAAGGCTTCGTCCGCGACATAGTTTCGGCCGAAGAGGGGCTCGGCGGCGCGTTGGCCGAAGTGTTGACCGACAAACTGGAGACATTATAATCTAAAGGATATGTTCGACGTAAACCGCATACGCAGGGATTTTCCCATTCTCGACCGCGAGGTCAACGGCAAGCCGCTGGCATATCTCGACAGCGGCGCGACGGCTCAGAAGCCCGAGTGCGTGATCGGGGCGGTCGACAGGCTCCATCGCGAACTCAATGCCAACATCCATCGCGGGGTGCATCGCCTTTCGGAGGAGATGACCGAGCTGTACGAGCAGGCGCGCGAGGATATTCGCCGTTTCATAGGCGCCGAACACCGCGAGGAAATTGTGTTCACGGCTGGCGCCACGGCGTCGCTCAATACGGTGGCCTACGCCTGGGGCGAACGGTTCCTGCATGCGGGCGACAATATCGTGGTGAGCGAGATGGAGCACCATTCGAATATCGTTCCGTGGCAGCTTGTGGCCGAGCGCAAGGGCGCCGAGATCAGGGTCCTGCCGTTCGACGACGACGGCCGCCTGATGACCGAGAAGCTGGATGATCTGCTGGACGGCCGTACCCGTATGGTCGCCGTCACGCAGGCGTCGAATACTCTGGGTACGCGGCCCGACCTGCAGGAGATAGTCCGCAAGGCCCACGCCGCGGGTGCGGCGGTTACGGTCGACGGATGTCAGGGCGCGGTGCACGGCGGGGCGGACGTGAAGGCGATGGGCTGCGATTTCTACGCTTTCTCGGGTCATAAGCTCTACGGACCTACGGGTATAGGCGTGCTTTACGGCCGACGCGAACTGCTGGATGCCATGCCGCCTTTCCTGTGCGGCGGCGATATGGTCGATCGGGTGTCGTTCGATAAGACCACCTATGCGCCTCTGCCTCTGAAGTTCGAGGCTGGAACGGCCAATTTCATAGGAGCCGTGGGGCTGGGCGAAGCCGTGCGGTATGTGGAGAGTCTGGACCGCGAGGCCGTCGGAGCCTACGAGCGTGAACTGACCTCGTATGCCGAAGAGCGGCTGAGCCGCATCGACGGACTCAGGATATACGGCCGAACGGCCGACAAGTGCTCCATCGTGTCGTTCAACGTCGAGGGGGCGCATCACTACGACGTGGGCATGATCCTCGACAAGTTGGGTGTGGCCATCCGCACGGGGCAGCATTGCGCCGAACCCGTTATGACGCATTTCGGCGTGACGGGCATGTGCCGCGCATCGCTTGCGATGTACAACACCCGCGAGGAGATCGACCGTTTGTGCGACGGCGTGGAGCGTGCGGCGAGGATGCTGCGCTGACAATGCAGCAGAGACGCGGCTACGGCTCGCGCGGCTCCGAAGAGCCGCAATTATAAAAAACATAAGGAAAAAGTTAAGTTATGTTCATAGTACTCGAGGGAGTCGACGGCTCGGGCAAGTCGACGCAGATAGCCAACTTGCGCCGCATGTTCGCCGAGCGTAACATCCCCACGGAATATCTCCATTTCCCGCGTTTCGACGCTCCTTTCTTCGGCGAGCTCATAGCGCGCTTCCTGCGCGGTGAGCTGGGCGGAGTCGATGCGGTGGACCCCTATCTGGTGGCCATGCTCTATGCGGGCGACCGCCGCGATGCCGCCCCGATGATACGGCGATGGCTCGATACGGGACGGGTGGTGATAGTCGACAGATACGTATACTCCAATATAGGCTACCAGTGCGCCAAGATCGCCGATGCGGGGGAGCGCGCGCGTCTTCGCGACTGGATCATGTCGCTCGAATACGACTATTTCGCGATTCCGCGCCCCGACGTCTCCATCTTTCTCGACGTGCCGTTCGCATTCACCCGCCGCAAGCTCAGCGAGACGCGTACGGGCGACGACCGCGAGTATCTGCACGGATGCAGCGACATTCACGAATCGTCGCTCGAATTGCAGCGTGCCGTGCGCGACGTGTATGTCGCCGCGGCCGAGCGCGATGACGACATGCACGTGGTCGATTGCAGCGTCGCGGGCGGGAGCATGGCCTCGCCCGACGAGATCTTCGGCCGTATAGAGAGCATCGTGAAACGATATATGATAGGTTAGGCATGGCGTCGCGCAGATTGAAAAACATATCGCATGTGTGCCGCATAGTGGCGGGTGCCATATTCGTCTTTTCGGGATTCGTGAAGGCGGTCGATCCTTGGGGCACCGCGCTCAAGGTGAACGAGTATCTGTCGATATACGGATTCGAGCAGCTGGTGCCTTACAGCATGATATTCTCCATATGGCTGTGCGGCGCCGAGCTGATGATGGGACTCATGCTGGTGTTCAAGGTCCGCACGCGCCTGATATCGATATTCGCGCTGGTGTCGATGATCTTCTTCACCGTGCTGACGTTCCTGAGCGCTACGTGGATTCCCGTCGAGGATTGCGGATGCTTCGGCGACGCTCTGAAGCTCACCCCGTGGCAGACGTTCCTGAAGAATCTGGTGATCCTGCCTATGGTGTTCGTCGTATGGTACCGCTACCGCAAGTATCGGGTGCTGGAACTGCACCGTTCGGAGGTGGTGCTCACGTGTCTGTTCTGCGTTTTCGCCATGGGGGTGGGCACCTATTGCTATTTCAATCTGCCGCTGATAGATTTTCTGCCGTATAAGAAGGGCGCCAATATTTACGAGATGATCGAGGCGCAGCACGACACGGGCAGCGACGAGATGGCCGTGGAGGAATACGTTCTCGTCTACCGCAACCGCAGGACGGGAAAGCTGCGCGAGTTCTCGATCGACGACAAGGAGTGGCAGGACGAAAAGAAGTGGGAGTGGGTGGAGACCCGCGTGGATAACGAGGCGCCTGCCGTGCAGACGCTCATAAGCGAATTTTCGATCTCCGATCCCGAGGGCAATTTCACCCGCGACATACTCACCCGCCGCGGCCGCGTGTATATGATCTGCGTGACCAATCTGAACGATATAGGCGACGGTTGCCGCAGCCGACTGCGCAGCGTGGTGGAGCGTGCCGAGGCCGAGGGGGCCTATGTGGTGTGTCTCACTCCGTTGCCGCTGCGCACGGTGACCTACTACCGCTTCGACGGCAGCGCCGACGTGCGGTGCTACAATATCGACGCCACGGTGATGAAGACCATGCTGCGCGCTAAAAACGGGCTGGTGGTGCTCGACGACGGCGTCATAGAGGCCAAATACAACTGCCGCAACATAAAGCCGTACGAGGATTGATGGCGTGAGTATGCGATTGGTATAAAAATTGACCTTGCCCGAAGTAAGGTCAATTTTTTTATCTATGTGCAAACCATACTTCTGTCTGTTCGTTGCGGCATGCTCTCTCGCGTCGTGCGGCCGCAAGGCCGAGGTGACGCAGCCGATACGTCCCGTGAAGGTGACGTCGGTGCGTGCCGTCGACTATATCGACCGCGATTTCGCGGGCATGTCCACGGCCGACGACGCCACCACTCTGGCATTCAAGATAGCGGGCCAGGTGGCGAGCGTCGATGTGTCGAAAGGCGACTACGTGGAGAAAGGGGCTTTGCTGGCGCAGCTCGATCCGCGCGACGTGGAGCTTCAGGCCGCCGCCGACAAGGCGCAGTACGACAAGGCGTCGTCGCAGCTCTCGCGTATGAAACGCCTGCTCGACCACGAGGCCGTGTCGCGTCAGGAGTACGAGACGGCGCAGACCTCGTTCGTGCAGGCGCGTTCCGCTTATGAAAATTCCAAGGACCTGCTGTCGCAGACCAAGCTGCGTGCGCCGTTTGCGGGCGTGATCGAACGCACCTATGTCGACACCTACGAGCGCGTGCAGGCGGGGCAGACCATCCTGCGTCTGGTCAATCCCGTGAGCAGCACCGTGGAGTTCACCATACCCGAAAAGAGCCTGCCGCTTCTGGCCGACTCGACGACACGTTTTTCCGTTACGTTCGACAACTATCCCGACCGCCGTTTCTCGGCGCGGCTCGATTCGTATGCCAAGACCTCGTCCGATGCGTACGGATTCCCCGTGTCGCTGAAGATCGACCGTGACGCCGCTCTCGAAGCGCACATCTCGCCCGGCATGACGTGTCAGGTGACCATGCGCACGTCCGACCCCGCCGACCGCGGCATGGCTGTTCCGCTCACAGCGGTGTATGCGCCCGCCGAGGGCGGCACCTATGTGTGGACGGTCGGCGCCGACGGCAGGGTGGAGCGTCGCAGCGTGGTGCTGGGCGACATATTCGGCCGCGACATGGTGAGCGTGGTTTCGGGTGTCGAGTCGGGCGACGTGGTGGTGACCGCGGGAGTCTATCGGCTCCGCGATGGCGAGCGAGTGAAAATCCTAAACCGTTGAGCCATGTCGATTTCCGAATATTCCATCCGCAACCGCAGTATCGCGTGGTTCGTCCTGGCGCTTTTCGTGGCGGGCGGGGCATGGGCGTTTTCGGCGATGGGCAAGAAGGAGGATTCCACTTTCGTGCTCAAGAGCGCCGTGGTGACGTGCGACTATGCGGGCGCCACGCCCGAGGAGGTTGAGCAGCTCATCTCCGAGCCTATTTCGCGCGAGTTGCAGTCGATGCGCAGCGTCTACAAGATCACGTCGGAGTCCTACTACGGATTTTCGAAGATAACGGTGGAGCTCGATCCCGGGATCCGCGCGGGCGAGATCCCGCAGCTGTGGGACGAGCTGCGCCGCAAGGTGATGAACATCGGCCCGCAGCTCCCCTCGGGCGCGGGCACGATACGCGTCAACGACGATTTCAGCGACGTTTACGGGCTCTATTACGCTCTGGCTGCCGACGACGGTTTTACTTGGAGCGAAATACGCGATTGGGCGCAGCGCATAAAGACCGCCGTGGTGACCATCGACGGAGTGCAGAAGGTGGCCGTGTTCGCCGAGCAGACCCCCGTCATAAATCTCTATATCACCAAATCGGCTCTGGCCAATTTCGCCATTACGCCCGAGGCGATCGTCTCCATGATCTCGCAGCAGAACACCGTGGTCAACAGCGGCGCGATCACGGCGGGCGACGTGCAGGTGCGCATACTCGAAACGGGTGTCTACGACACCATCGACGATATTGCCGACCAGCTGCTTATGGCGGCCGACGGCAAGCAGTACCGTCTGGGCGACATAGCGCGCATCGAGGAGGGATACGCCGAGCCCTCGTCGGTGCTCATGCGTGTCGACGGCCGCCGTGCGGTAGGGATCGGGGTTTCGTCGGAGTCGGATGCCGACGTGGTGGCGCTGGGGCGCAAGGTGCGCGGCGAGCTGGCGCGGATAGGGGGCGAGATGCCCGTGGGCATGGATATCGTGACGCTCTATCCTGAGGACATCATAGCCCGCGAGGCCAACTTCTCGTTCCTGCTCAATCTGCTGGAATCGGTGCTGATCGTCATAGCGGTCATCATGGCCGTGATGGGCATGCGCAGCGGCGCGCTTATCGGGTCGTCGCTGCTGTTCACCATCGGCGGCACCATGCTGCTCATGTACATGACGGGCGAGGGCATCAACCGCACCTCGCTGGCGGGATTCATCATAGCGATGGGCATGCTGGTCGACAACGCCATAGTGGTGACGGACAACGCGCGCAAGTCGGCGGCCCTCGGGGTTCCGCTCGACAAGGCCTTCATCGGAGCCGCCGAGGGGCCCAAGTGGGGACTTCTCGGCGCGACGCTCATAGCCATATTCTCGTTCCTGCCGCTCTATCTCGCGCCTTCGGCGGTGGCCGAGATCGTGAAGCCGCTGTTCGTGGTCATAGCCTTGTCGCTGCTGCTCAGCTGGGCGCTGGCGCTCACGCAGGTGCCCGTGTTTGGACTGTTCATGCTGCGCGGCGATCGCCACGGTGCGGGTGCGGACCGCCTCGCGTGGTTCGACAGGGTGCTGGAGGCGGTGCTCCGCCGACGCCGGGCCGTGACTGTCGGTGCCGTGGCGTTGTTGGTCGTGTCGGTGTTCGTCATGGGACTGATGCCGCAGAACTTCTTCCCGCAACTGAACAAGCCCTATTTCCGTGCCGATGTCATACTGCCCGAGGGCTACGACATAAATGCCACGCAACGCGACTTGACCGTCATGTCCGACTGGCTGCGCGAGCAGCCCGAAGTGGTCCATGTCTCCACCACCGCGGGATCCTCGCCGTTACGCTACTATCTGGCCAGCAGCAGCTTCTCCATGCGGCCCAACTGCGGCAACATACTGGTGGAGGTAGACGACAAGCGTTCGACGCGGCCCGTCAAGGAGCGTTTCGACGCGTTCGTGGCCGAGTCGTGTCCCGACGTGTGGCTGCGGTCGTCGCTTTTCAAGCTCTCGCCCGTGCCCGACGCCACCATCGAGATAGGGTTCGTGGGTCCCGACGCCGATACTCTGCTGCGTCTCGCCTCGCAGGCCGAGCAGATCATGTGGCGCACGCCCGGGGCGACGAACATCCGCAACAGCTGGGGCAACCGCATCCCGACGTGGCTGCCCGTATATTCCCAGATCAAGGGCCAGCGCATAGGCGTGAGCCGCAGCCGCATGGCGCAGTGGATAACGCTCGCCACGCAGGGGTATCCCATGGGCGAGTATCGCCGCGGCGACGAGCTGCTGCCCATACTGCTCAAGGACGAGGATATCGATGCGTACAATTTCTCGAATCTGCAATCGATGCCCGTGTTCTCGCAGAGCGGTAAGGTCTATTCCATCGAGCAGGCGAGCAGCCGTTTCGATTTCGACTATCTGGGCGGTGTGGTGAAACAATACAACCGTCAGAGGGTGATGAAGGCGCAGTGCGACCCCGCGGCGGGCGTGAACACCAAACGGCTGTTCGACCGCCTGCTGGCCGAGGTGCGCAGCGAGGTCGAGGTGCCCGAGGGCTATTCGATGCGTGTTTTCGGCGAGCAGGAGTCGCAGGCCGAGTCCAACGCGGCGCTGGGCAAGAACCTACCCACGGCGTTCGTGCTCATATTCATCGTGCTGTTGCTGCTGTTCGGCAATTACCGCGACCCCGTAATCATACTTCTCATGACTCCCCTGATATTCATAGGGGTGGTGCTGGGACTGCTCGTGACGGGCAACAGATTCGATTTCTTCTCGCTGCTGGGACTGTTGGGGCTCGTGGGCATGAACGTCAAGAATGCCGTGATACTCGTCTCGTCGATCAACGACTTGCGTGCCGAGGGCGCCGATCCCTACGATGCGGTGGTACGTGCGGCGCGCGGACGTCTGGTACCCGTGTGCGTGGCCTCGGTGACCACCATTCTGGCGCTTATCCCGCTGCTGTTCGACTCTCTGTTCGCGGGCATGGCCTCGACCATAATGGGCGGATTGCTGGTGGCGACGATACTTACCATGGTCGTGCTGCCCGTGGTGTATGCCCTGTTCTACAATATTAAAAAGGCGGAATGATTATGCGACGTGCAGTATTGTTTTCGGCGCTGTTGCTCGGCGCTCTTTCGGCCGAGGCGCAGATCTCGCTGTCGGCCTATCGCGACAGCGTGGCGGGGTATGATTGGCGCGTGAAGAACGCGGCGGTCGAGTCGGAGAGAAATTATGAGATCATGCGGCAGGAATATACATCCTTTCTGCCGCGCGTCTCGGCGGCGGGATCGTTCGCCAAGACTTTCCATCGCATGGGCGACAACGAGCTGTGGAGCTTTTCGTTGCAGCCGCGCATCGTGCAGACCGTTTACGGCGGCGGGGGAGTGAAGGCTGCCTACCGCAGGGCCGCGAGCGGTTACGAAGGCGCGTTGTTCGACGAGGAATTCACGCGGCTCGAGGTGCGTTATGCGGCCGATTTCGCCTACTGGGGTCTGTCGGCGCAGGCGCTGTTCCTGCGCGCCGTCGAGGAGTATGTGAACATCATCGAATCGCTCTATCGGGTTGTCGAGCGGCGTTTCGACGAGGGGTATATCGCCAAGAGCGATCTGTTGCAGGTGGAGACCCGCTTGAGCGAGGCGCGGTTCGACCTGATAACCGCGCGCCGCGGCTACGACGAGGCGTTGCATGCGTTCAACATTCTGCGCGGCGCGGCGGGCGACGAACCCGTGTCGCTGTCGCAGTCCATCGTCGATTCCATATCCATGCCCGAGCGAGTTGCGTTGACGGCGATAGCCGCCCGCCGTCCCGACCTTCTCTCGGCCGAGGCGGCTGTAAGGTCGGCCGAATACGGGGTGGAGGTGGCGCGTGCGTCCTACAACCCGCAGTTGAACGTCGGTGTGGGCGGTTCGTGGCAGACCTACGTGCCCAATGCCTCGGGCCGCACCTATCTCGACGCTTCGCTGATGGTGGAGCTGAACATACCCATATTCCATTGGGGCGAACGCCGCCATGCGGTGGCGTCGGCTGCGGCCGACGTGCGTCGGAGCATGAATGTCACGGGGCAGATTTACGACGACATGGCCCGCGAGGAAGCCGACGGCTGGAGCGCTATGGCGACGAGCCGTTCGCAGGTGCAGTCGTCGCTGCACAATCTTGAGATCGCGGGCGAGAACCTGTCGATAAGCACATATTCCTACAAGGAGGGGCAGGCCACTGTGCTCGACGTGTTGCAGGCGCAGATAAGCTGGCTGCAAATATACACCAACGCCATCACAGCGCGCTACAACTATGCCGTGGCCGTGTCGGCCTACGAGCGGATAACGGCGGCCGAGTGATGTGATTCGTGCCGTTTGCCGATCGGCGGCATGACCGTGTGGCCATGCCGCAAATCGGAAACGGGTCAGACCTTCACGGTCTCGGTGCTCACGATCGATATCTCGTGCGCCACGGGAGCTATCTTGCGCAGCATGTCGATGGTGCCGCAATACTTCTCCTGCGCCATGGTGACGGCGTGGCTGACGGCGTTTTGCTGCGAGAGGGTGGCGCATTCCAGATCGTATATGACGTTGAAACTGCGGAAATGACTCCCGGGTTGGAGCGTAGGAGTGTCGAGCATGCCTTCGACCGTTATTTCCAATGTCTTGGGCGTGATCTTGTCTTTCTTGAGCAGGCCCATTATCGTGAAGCCCGCGCATTTGGCCGCTCCGCACAGTATGAGCGCCTTGGGATTGAGATCGTCGGCCGAGCCGTCCTTGACCCGAAATTTGCCTCCGTCGACGAGTTCGACGGTGACGGTTTGTTTGTTGTCGTTCATGATGTTGAAAGTGTTATGTTTGTTATCGGGCCCGTCGGCGGCCGTCGCGGACGCCGCGCGCCTGCGTGGAGGGTGGCAATAATCGTTCCTCGCGTTCCGCCTCCCGACGCGGCCGTTTGCGCGGCGGACGAATTATACGGTCGTTTTATTGACTTTTAGGTTCTATCGTTATGCAATTTTCTCCGAAATGACTATCTTTGTGGTTGGTATAATTGAATTGAAATTTATGCGGAGGAAAATACTTGTATTGGCTCTGTTGCTGCTTGCGGGCGGTACGTTGCCGCTGCATGCGCAGGCGCCCTCGGTCGACGAGGGTATCGAGCGCGGCATTTCGCTCTACAACTTCGGCCATTGGGCCGAGGCGCGCACCGAACTGAGGAACATTCGCGGCGCCCTGTCGCCCGTCACCGACCGTTTTCGCATCGAGCGCATCGACTACTATCTGGCGCTTTGCGACGCCGAATTGAAGATGAAGGACGTCGAAGGGCGTCTGAAACGCTTCCTTGCCGAATATCACGGATCGTCGTACGCCAACGAGGTGCAGTTCGCACTGGGCGCCTACTATTGCATGCAGGACGATACGGCGCTCGCCGAGGCCGAGCTGGCTAAGGTGCATTACGAGAGCCTCGATCCGCAGAACAAGGACAAATACAATCTGCGCATGGGTTACATGACTTTCATGCGCGGCGATTTCGATGCCGCCGAGAGATACTTCGGCCGCATAAAGGCGGGCAGCGACTATGCCGACCACGCCACCTACTACAAATCCTACATGGCATACGCGCACGGCGATTACGAGCGTGCGCGCAACGGGTTCGACTCGTTGCTTCGCAGCCCGATCTATCGCGATCTGATGCCCTATTATCTGTTGCAGATCGATTTCAAGAGCGGCGACTACCGCGCCGTGACCGACAAGGGCGACGCGCTCATCGAGCGCACCACGGCCGAGCAGGCCGCGCAGATACGCCGCATGATGTCCGAGTCGTGGTTCCAGCTCGGCGATTACGCCGCAGCGGTCCGATACATGAACGCCTACAAGAGCGCGGGCGGCGAGATGAAGCGCGTGGAGAACTACATCATGGGCTATTCGCTTTACAGACAGTCGCTCTACGGCGAGGCCGCCGACTATCTGCGTCAGGCGTGCGGTGCCGACGACATGCTCACGCAGAACGCGTCGTACCATCTGGCCGACTGCTATCTGCGTTCGGGCGACAAGGCCGATGCCATGCGGTCGTTCGCCATGGCGTCCACCGCCGAATTCGACCGCGACATAGCCGAGGACGCCCTGTTCAACTACGGCAAGCTGCAATACGAGCTCGGCGGCGGAGTCTTCAACGAGGCGATCAACGTGCTGAGCCGTTACATCGAGCTCTATCCCTCGTCGCCGCGCGTGCCCGAGGCGCGTACGCTGCTCATTGCGGCCTACTACAACTCGCATAACTACGCCGAGGCTTACGATGCCATCAAGAGCCTGCCCAATCCCGACAACGACGCTTTGCAGGCGTTGCAGAAGATAGCCTATTTCAACGGTCTGGAGTCCTATACGGCAGGCGAGCTGGACGAGGCCGAGAGTTCGCTTGCCGAATCGCTCGGCGTGGGACTCAATGCCAAATACAACGCTCTGGCGTCGTTCTGGCTGGGCGAGATAGCCTATGCCCGCGGCGACAGCAGCCGCGCCTTGCAGCGCTACCGCAGTTTCATGGGGCGTGCCCCGCGCGGAGGCGAGGAGTATGCCTTGGCGCAGTACAATATCGGCTACTGCCACTTCAATAACGGCGAGATGGATGCCGCTTCGGATGCCTTCGCCAAATTCCTCGCGCTGCATCCGCGCCGCGATTCCTATCGGGCCGACGCTTTCAACCGTCGCGGCGACGCCTATTATTCGGCTCGAAAGTTCGACGAGGCGATAGAGTGCTACGACAAAGCCGCTGAAATAGGTACGGCGGAGAAGTACTATGCCGAGTACCGCCGCGCCGTGACGCTCGGCGTGCAGAACAAGCCCGACCGCAAGATCGAGAGTCTGCGCCGTATCGTCCGCGCCGACCGCGGCGATTATGTCGATGCCGCCACGTATGAGTTGGGCTGCACCTACATCGCCGACGAACGCTACGCCGACGGCGTGAAGATTCTGGAGGATTTCATAGCGCAGTATCCCAATTCGAGCTACCACGCGCAGGCGCTGTCGGATCTCGGTCTGGCCTACATGAATTTGGGCGACAAGGACAAGGCGTTGAAGTATTACGTCATGGTGGTCAAGTCGGCTCCCCGTTCGGCGCAGTCGAAGAGCGCCATGCAGGGCATACGCGAAATATATATGGCCCGCGGCGATGCCGATGCCTATTTCGACTATGCGCAGAAGCTGGGCATGGAGGGCAACGTGAGTCAGATGACGCGCGATTCGATGTCGTATGCCGCGGCGCAGAAACTCTATCTCGACAACAAGACTTCGGAGGCTGCCACGAGCTTCACGGCATATCTGTCGCACTATCCCAACGGATACTACCGCAACGACGCTCTGTTCTTCCTCAGCGACTGCCACATACGCGACGGCCGCGACGAGGATGCCATAGGTACGCTCGCGGAGCTGGCCAAGCAGGGCCATACCCAATATTCCGAGCGCGTGCTCGACCGTCTGTCGTCGATGTGCTACAAGGCCGAGCGTTTCGAGCAGGCCGCGTCGGCCTATCGCGCGCTCTATGACGAGGCTTCGGCAGCGGCGGCCAAGACCAACGCCGCCTCGGGCTACGTGGCCTCCACGCTCAAGTATGCCGACGATGCGGGCATAGCGGCCATGGCCGACGACGTGGAGTCGATGACCGACGTCAACGACGTGGCCCGCCGCAAGGCGCGCTACGCCAAGGCGGGCGTGCTCGTGCGTCAGGGACGCGAGGACGATGCCATGAAACTGTACAAACTGCTCAGCGCCGAGGTCAAGAGCGCCGAGGGCGCCGAGGCCCGCTACCGTTTGATCGAGGCCGAGTTCAAGGCGGGCAACAACGACAAGGCCGAGAAGATGGTTTACGAACTCTCCGACAGCAAGACGCCGCAGAACTACTGGCTGGCCAAGGCGTTCATTCTGTTGGGCGACATATACATGAGCCGCGGCGACGCTTTCCAGGCGCGCGCGACCTATCAGAGCGTGGCCGACGGATATTCGCCCGCGGACGACGGCATAGTCGAGGAGGCCAAGAGTAAGATTGCTAAAATGAATTGACGATGAAGAGATTGACATATATCATAGCATTGCTTTGCCTGCCTGCCGCGGTGTCGGCGCAGGTGGCGAAGCAGGTCGAGGTGTCGAAGGATTACACCCCGAGCGTCGGCACGGCGCAGAAGCTCTCGCCTGTGCCCGACATGACCGATACGGTCACCATGCAGCCCGATATCGATTATACGATCACGCCGCGTTCGTACCGAACCTCGCTGCTCACCGAGAACTTCAAGCCCGCGACGATAACATACTGGGATTACAACCGTTCGCGTCCGTTCTACGCCAAGGGCGCTTTCGGCGTGCCGCTCACGAGCGAGGCCGACGTTTACGTGTCGACGTATAACAAGGACCGCGGCTATGCCATGGCCTATGTGAATCATTGGGGCGATTACCGCAACCGCAAGAATTTTGCGGGCGAGAAGGTGGCGTCGCATACCACCGAGATGAGCAACCGTCTGGGCGGCCGTGCGGGACTTATGTTGGGCCGTCATATTCTGGAGGTGGACGTTTACGGCGACCAACAGTTGCGCCACCGATATCCCACCACGGGCGACCGCATACGTTTCGGCAATATGGCGGGTAAGATACGTATCGGCGACGACTTCACCGATCTGCGCCGCTGGAATTTCAATGTCGAGGTCGGCGGCGACATGTTCGGCGACAGCTATGCTCCCGAGGATGCCGAGAAACGCCGCCAGTCGGAGTTGTCGGCCCGCTTCGCGCTTGGCAAGATGCTCGGCGGACGCCACATCTTGAAAGTACACGCTGGGTATACGGGCGTGTTCGGTTCAAAGGCGCTGGCCGATTACAAGGATAACACCATAATGGCGGGAATGCGTTACGGCATAAGCGGCCGCAAGCTGGAGTTCCTCATCGGAGCGGACTATTACCACGACCGCGTGGAGCTTTCGACCGACAGTCCCCACTACGTGTTCCCCTATATGCGCATGACGTGGAAGAACACCACCGAGGGATTCGTTCCCTATGTCGAGGTGGACGGCGGCCTGCGTCGTCACGACTACGGATCGCTCATGCACGAGAATCCCTATATGCTTTTGTCGGACGGTGAGTTGGCAGGTGCGGTGTCGATGCCAAACGAGTCGTACTACAACGGCCGTGCGGGCATAAGCGGTCGCTTGGCGCAGGGACGCTTCTCGTATAATATTTCGGCCGAGGTGACCTTCGCCGACGACCACTATTACTGGTATTGCCGCGATTATGCCGATTATCTTTTCGCTCCCGCATATCAGCACAGCTTGCGTATCGACGGAAGCATAAAGTTCCGTCCCGTGGGGCAGTTCGAGGCCGAACTCTATGCGGGCGTGTATGCCTGGGAGAACTACGACTCCTATTACAGCAGCCGCCCGAGCGCGCAGGGATCGTTCAAACTGCGTTATCTGGGCCGCAAGGTGACGGCAGGTGCGTTGCTGGATTACCACAACCGCATCAACTGGATGAGCATGACGCCTGCGGGCGATTTCGAGGTAATCCGCACCCCGTCGACTTTCCGCCTGGGCCTCAATGTGGAGTGGCGCGTGAACGACCGCTGGGCCGTGTTCGCCGAGGGCCGCAATCTTACGGGCAGCAAGGTATACGAATGGGCCTACTACTATTACGACACTCCGCAGGGAGTGCTGGGCGCCAAGATCACTTTCTGACGGCTTTTCGCGGCGCGGCGGATGGATGGCCGCTTTAATGAAATGCTAACGGCGTATGCCCTGCATACGCCGTTGATTATTTGCATGTCGTAGTCTGCGGTGCGAGCCAACTGCGAGGCTGAAACGAGGCGAAGAATCGTAAATGCCGATATGCAAAGACTGGCTATTTACAGCTTAAATGTAATTGGATTCATAACGGGAAAGCAGTGACGTCAGCCCGTTGATACACCCCACGCTGAACTTATGTTCATTCTTTTTGATAAAGGTGCGAACGTCGCTCATCGGGATAAATTCCAGCTCGGTGGTTTCCAGTTCCTTATCTTGCGCGGACTTGTACAAGTCTCTGAAGTAATCCATCGTAAACGATTCGTCAAATTTGATCTTTACGTAACATGAAATACCCATTTCGAATCGGTCCAAAACTATCGACAAGTCGAGAAATCCGTAATCGACTATCTGTTTTTTATAATTTTCATTCAGTCCGAGTTCCTCTCTAAGCCCTCTGTACAAACATGTCGTGAACGATACATTGCCGTAGATGTCGACATCCATAAGGCTGAATGCCTCATTCATCGAAAAATGATACTTGTTTTTATCGACGATAACGTTGCTTCCTCTGTGGGCGATTATAAGATACTCTTCCGTGCCGTCGGTGGCAATGATATAACAGCCTATACCGAATGACGAAAGGAATGCGGGTATGGCATTCAGGTCTTCAATGCCTTTTATTACAATTGATTTCCGAAGCCGTTGGTATATCTTTGCAAATACTCTGAACGTAAAATAATCCGTTTTGTAGAAGTTTATCTTCAATACGGGATCTTCATTATCTCCGCATCTGTTGAGCATGATGCGGTCTACTCCGTATAGATAACCGTTGAAACGTATCTTGCCGTGCCGAAGTTCATTGAGAAATTCGTTTGCGGCATTGGCGGATTCCTCCGCTATCAGAGTGTTGTAATCGTCGATGCCGATATGCGAGAAACTTTTTGCAATTGCGGAGTTGTCCGAAGAATCGCAGCAATGACTCTCGAATCCCAATTCGTTCAGCTGCTTGCCGAATTTTTCAGGTATAGGGATAATGACCGATTTATCCGATTGTTTCAGGATGATGTTCTTCTCAAGATATTTGGGGACGGCATGGTCTATTGCCATATAATCGGTATCGGCTTTGAAATTCAAGGTCTGAAGCTGACGGCTGATTTTTGTTATCCGTCTGGATTTGACTTTTGCGGAGGTGTATGCCTTCATTTTATCTAATGCGGTATTTACCACGTACCCCAAAACGGCACCGATAATGCCTCCTATGATATATTCTTCCATGAAATTGACAGTTTGTTTTTAGGTTGTTGCCTGACGTTTTTTTAAGTTTCAGAAGTCGTTAGTGATGCTGCTGATTGTCTTCTCTACATTTCGGATTCTTGTTTGGATGATTAAGAAATATCAAATTTGGTAATAATGGGCTTATATGTACGTAATTCGATATACTGTCCGAAATATTAAATGACTAATGCCGAACCGATAGCCCGTTTGGCAGCACAACCCGCATCATTTAAGGCGGTCAAACGCCGTTGTCCAAACAAATTAAATCCCTGCGAATCTTACTGATTTACAGGGATTTAATCTTATTTTTTCGATTATTTTTCTCTAATATTCCTCCTCGTTGAAGAAATTTATCTATACTGATTATCAGTGCATTATACAGTAATCAA
>ERZ827168.2664-NODE-2664-length-20117-cov-5.564749_pt1 | contig 20117 bp, 24 predicted proteins | sample MGYA00519868_ERZ827168 | MGnify/ENA primary metagenome ERZ827168 (study PRJEB31778, sample SAMEA3449271) | human gut metagenome | biome: human gut; feature: human-associated habitat; material: faeces | place: United Kingdom | collected 2010/2012 ...
GCCTTCCAGTCGTTGCCGAAGAAGTTGTTCATGCGTGTGACGAGGCACTGCGCCTTGTTCAGGCCGATGTCCGAGGGGCTGAAGAGCTGCCGCCCGATGTTGGCCTCTGTCACGATGTCGGAATCATACACGGTTATGAACAGTCCGGGGTGTCCGAGTCCCCTGAGTGCCGTGTCGAGCCGTGCCAGACAGGTAAGCACCTGCGAGCCTGTTCCTCCCGCTCCGATAAGGTTTACCGTCACCGGATGCTGCGGGTTTATGAGATAGTTGTCGATGTAATGTACCCTTTTCATTTCAGTATGTCTTTAAGTTTCATATTGTTCAACGGTTTCAGTTCGTCGAGGTTGAAATCCCTGTCCCGTGCCGCCTTTGTCACCAGCACGAGGTTTGACTTTGTCGGGTTTCCGTTTCCTCCCAGGTGGGTGAATTCCGTCAGCCAGAATTTCTTTTCCCAGTATTCGAGCAGGTTCGCATAGGTCAGGTCCCGGGGTTTCTCTATTCTTGCCGATCCGATACACACGCTTGAGCCTGTCACGTTGAACAGAGGCGCCGCATAGAGTGCCGTCTCCATGTCAGGCAGGTTGTCCTTATAGGCATAAACATCCAACTGTGTTTCTTTGGCCTGATAGATTATGCCAGGCAGGTTGTATTGCGCATTCTCGATTCCGAGATTTTCCACGAAATACATCATCCGTTTCTTTGGAGGATTGTACCAGATGTATTTCTCGCTTCCCTTGCGTGTGTCCGCATACAGCAGATTGGACGGCAGCCTGCCATACGGCGTGCCGCTGTATGTTTCCGAGTAGTTGCGTACCAGTTCATTCATGAATTCCACCGTTACAGGGTGTCCTTCACCCATTCTTCCTCTTGCGTCAATGCTCCGCTGTTCCAGGAAATACTTTTTGTCCTGGGCATAGGTGTAAGCTATCAGCACCGCACGGGGGCAAAGGGTGGTATGTATCGTATTCGTGAGTTCATTCTTTTCCATCTTCTTTATTCGATATATGGTTTATGAATTTGTCCGCCCATCTGAAAAAACGTTCGGGATAATCGTCTTCCATTCTGAACAGGCTGTCCGTTTCCGGTGATATTTTCATTGTGGTGACGGGAATCAGGTCATAGGTTTCCTGTCTCTCTGAATTGTATTGGTTTTCAAGACCTTCCGTTACAATATCATAGATATCATAAGCTATCCGTATCTGCCTGTCAAGCCCCATCGGCCAGTAATCCGGCTCCTCCTCGAAGTACGGGTCATAGCAGTAGCGCATGATCGGTTTTTTCGGAAAGAGGAACTGCTCCCCCTCTGTCATCAGTTCCAGCAGGGTTGTTTCCCATTTGTCCTTCGGAGAATATTTCCGTATGGCGGCGGGCAGATTCTTGTAATAGGATGTCTTTTCCACCCGTTCCAGCAACCTGCGGACTTTCCCTTTCCTGTATGAACGGATTGTGGCGAGCCTGTTCCGTGTGTCGGCTTCAGGTTCGTCCCATTCCGCCGTTTCAAGCCAGTCGAGTACCATGTCCGTTTCCTCACCGTCCAGTATCGTGGCGATTCCATTGGCATTAGCCATATCGCAGATGAACGATATTGAGATTCGTTTCAAGACCGGGTTCAGTTCTTCCACGAATTTTACGGGGAAATAGTATAGCGTATATTCTCCCCATTGGTGGTATTTCCACAAGTTGAAATACAGGTGTTGCTGATTTTGTTCTATGTTGACACCCACATTGTCCTTGAGCAGGGTTTCCATGTCATATACCAGCTGGTTGATGCTTTCCCCGATATTCCTTCCGGGGACATGATGGGCTTTTACTCCCATGAGTTCCGCATATTTCCGGTATGAGGCGAGCAGGAATCCGTAGTTTTCATCCGTCAGTATATTGAACGGCTCCCCATCGTAGTCCTTTATGAGAAAACCGGGTACGATATTGGAGAAAGCCGTACTTAAAAAATGATTACGGCACCGCTGGGCGCCGCAATCCTTTTTCTCTTTTCTGTTCCGTAACGGTAGGCTTGTCCGGTTCCTTGTATGATGTACCTTGCAAGCTGTTCCATCTGGGATTCGCTCAATAGTCTGCATGATTCCTTCTTTTTTCTGTTGTCCTTTGCCATATCCTTTATCCTTTCGTTCCGATAGTTGTCTTGAACTCATATTCCGCCATATCCTCCCTGATGACCGGTCCGTGAACGGTGGCCGTCGTCAGTTCCGGGTACATGTTGGAATAGTAGCCCATGACCATGTCCGGCGAGATGTTCGGATCCGGGTCCAGAAGGGTTATATACTCTGTTCCTTTCTTGAATCTGAATGAACGTGTCATTTCTTTGATTTCGAGTGCCATGTCTTAAACTGTCTGATAAGGTGAATACTTGGGTTCCAGCATGGACTGCGGGAAATCAATGTATTCCTCGTAGTCCTTCTCACTGTATGCGGGGTGTTCTTGATCGGAGAGGTACGGTTGCTGTTCGTCCTCCTGCATGAACCGTTCTTCCTGCCAGTCTTGAATTTCAGGCTGCGGCGGATATTGAGGTTGGGAAGGCTGCTGTCCTCCTGTCCGCTGGACATATTGCGCGTGCGGCTGTATCTGCGGTCTTGCCTGCGGTTGTGGCGGCTGTTGTTGCGACGGCCATATTCCTGGCTGTTGCGGATGCTGCGTGTATGCCTGTTGTGGTCTCTGCGGTGCGGGCTGAGCCTGTCCCGGCATCGGTTGTGACGGTCTCCGCGTGTATGTCTGCTGCGGTGCCGGCTGTTGCGGACGTTGCGGTTGCGGATTTCTCTGTTCCGTTGCCTGTGTGTATGCCGGCTGTTGGGAGTGTGGCTGTTGCTGCTGTACAGAAGGTTCCGGCTGTGCTTCCTGTTCCATCAGGTCGAAGAGGCTTCCCCGGTTCATTTCCGTGTCGGCCGCCTTTATCTTCTCCTCGATTTCCTTCAACTGGGCGGCATTCGCGTGTGCTTTCGCCTGTGTAAGCACACTGACGGCTTCCCGGTGGTTTCTGGCGGCAGTCAGTTCTTCCGCCTTCTTCATCAGTTTCTCATACTTCTCCCGTTTCTCGCGTTCTTCCTTCGTCTCCTTGGATTTCGCTTCCTTGGCAGCCTTGCTGCTGGCAGCGGCCTTGTCCGCCTGTGCCTCGAACTGTGCCATATTGGAGATCAGCCCGCACGCTTTCTGTATCGGTCTTGTGACTGTCTGTAGGAATCCCGTGTCGAGTTCCTGCGGTGTTCCCGTGACGGTCAGCGGCACGATGTGGTTCTGGGCCTCGTCCTTGAGTCCGTTCGACTTGGGTAATGTGGAAACGGTCAGTTGTCCGTTTGCCTTGCGGATGACGATCGTGAGGTCCACGCTTTCCGTCATCATCTGGTGGATTGTTGTGAAAAACATAATTGAAAAAAATTAAATGATTAGACGATGTGTTTCAATATTCGCTGAAGAGTTCTGCCAGCAGCCTGTTCCTGTCCGGATGTCTGCAAATTTCCAGAACGGGGTTCAGCAGCTTTGAGATGTGAACGGGACCTGTGGTTCCCCTTGGTGGCAGCTTGATTGCCGGTTGCGGGACGTGTACTTTCGGTCTTCTTGTCACGGGCATCCCTATGAGCTGGTGACTGTCTTGTGATGATCGCTTGTTGCATATTCTTTAATTTTTAACTGTGAATACCCGGGCTTTGGCAGCCCGTTGAACTACAAGGGCCCAACGGCAAATGCTTCCGGAAAGGCAGGGTTTTCGGGAAAAATACCGGAGCGCAGCGAGGATGATTTTTTCCGAAACCGCTTGCGGCCTGACCTTGCCGTCCGACAAGAAGCGTTTGCCAACTTTGCCCTGTAGTTCTCGGTTTGCCAATGTCTGTGTCTTCCGTCCTTTCCCTTTTCTTCCCGTGTCATTTCCGGCTGTGACGGATATAGAAAGAGCCGCCCGCTCCCGGACAGCTCCCTTATGCTGCAATGATAGATTCCGTGCATGTTCCATATCGTCAGATTTCAGAAGACCAGAAAACTCAGTATGCACAGAATGATGGCCAGTGCCACGAGAAAACAGGCTACACGGTAGAGGAACCTGAAGAGTCCCCTGAAACAGATGATGGCCACGGCGGTCCATACAGGCGATATGCCGTGGGAATAGAGCCAGCTGAATATGATGGCTGCCGTTACGGCCAGCGCGAGTGTCCTTGCCCATCTGCTGCCCGCTATTTTCCTGATACGTTCTTTTGCTTTCATAATCTTCATGTATTATTTGGCGGGAATGCCATTCCCGGTTTCGGGGGCTTTCTTGCAGTCCGCCTCCACAGGCAAGGTTTTCGGGAAAAATACCGGAGCCTCGGGCGAGGATGATTTTTCCCAGAAACCGTAAGGCCCGACCTTGCCGGTGGAAACGGGCGGGCTGCGACCTTTGCCCCTCGAATCGGGATGGCTTCATCATTTCCTTTTCCTGCCGTTCCCGTTTTTGGGGAACGAGAGTGTCAGGGTGAACCCGGCGTCGAAAGTGACCGACGCGTCGAAGGCCACCCCCTTCTTTCCCTTGAACCCCTTGATGAGCCGTGTGGAGCCGGAGGAGAAGAGCTGTTCCAGATGCTGGTCCGTCAGTTCCTTGTTCAGGAATCTGCGGTACACGGTCAGTCCGCACCCTTTATTGTCACAGCGGGCACTCTTCTCCCTGACGATGATGTGTCCGGTCTTGCATTTGGGACAGGTGAACGTGCGGGCGGCTACCGCCGGAAGGCTGAGGTTCAGGATTTCACGGGTAGCCTTGCGGGTGTAGTCCGTGATGGATGCCATGAACGTGTCCGGTCCGAGTGTGTGCCGCTCTATCTGGAGCAGGGTTTTCTCCCAGCTTCCTGTCAGGGAAACATCCGCCACGAGCATGTCCTTCACCGCATCGTAGATATGGAGTCCCTTTTCCGTGGGGACGATGCTCTTGCCGGAGCGGGCGATATAGTCACGTTTGAACAGTGTGGTGATGATGGCGGCTCTTGTAGCGGGCGTGCCGATGCCCAGCTCCTTCACGGCCTCGCGTGCCTGTTCGTCGGCTATCTCCCTGCCGCAGGTCTCCATCGCTGCCAGCAGCGTGGCTTCGGTATAGAGCGGTCTGGGCACGGTCTTCTTCTGGGCCAGTCCGAATCCTGAAACATGGACCGTGTCCCCTTCGGCAAATATGGCCGTACCCTCGTCGGTTTCCGGTTCGTCGTCCTGCCTGTCCTCTTTCCTGCGGAAGATGCCGCGCCATCCCGGACTGACGACAAGGGAGCTTTTCGAGCGGAAATCCATGTTGTCCAGACGGCATTCCATAAGAATCAGCTCCTTCTCGCAGCAGGGCGAGAACGCCTCCAGCATACGTCCGGCTATCAGCGTATAGACGGCCTCTTCCGCCTCGGAAAGCCCTTCGGGAGCGATGCCGGTCGTGATGAGGGCATGGTGATCCGTCACTTTGCTGTCGTCCACGCTACGGGTGTTGAGACGCGCAAAGTCAAGGATTCCGGCACTTGTGGCGAATCCGGGCATGGCCAAGATTCTTTCCAGCAGACCGGGCACACAGGCCATCACGTCGTGCGGGATATACCGGCTTCCTGTTCTCGGGTAGGAAATGAGCTTCTTCTCGTAGAGCGACTGGGCGATGTCCAGCGTCTTTGCCGCGGGCAGGTCGAGGTGCACGTTGCAGTCCTTCTGAAGTGCCGTCAGGTCGTAGAGCAGCGGCGGCTGTTGCAGGGTTTTCCTGCGCTCCACCTTCGTGACCGTCGCCGAAGAATCGGGAGAGAGACTGCGGTAGGCGGCTTCCGCCTTCTGCCTGTCGTCAAAGGTCGCGGGATGGAAGAAGCGGCGGTGTGACGTGCCGCCATTGAGGGTGACATGCAGCTGCCAGTATGGTGTGGATACGAAACTGCGGTTCTCCCTGTAGCGGCTGCATATCATGGCGAGCGTCGGAGTCTGCACCCGTCCGATCGAGTTGTTGGACGAGCCGGAGACGATGGCCAGGGCACGGCTGGCGTTCATGCCCACCAGCCAGTCCGCCTTCGCGCGGCTGTCGGCGGCGGCATACAGGCTGTCGTATTCCGATCCGTCCTTCAGTTCCTCCAGCCCTTTCCGTATGGCCTCGTCAGTAAGCGAGGAAATCCACAGGCGTCTGAACGGTTTCGTGCAGCCCAGAAAGTCGTATATCCAGCGGAAGATAAGTTCCCCTTCGCGAGCACAGTCCGTTGCCACGATGATGCTGTCACAGCGGTTGAACACGCTTTCTATGACTTTCAGCTGTTTCGAGGCGGCGATGTCCGTGACCATTCCCCTGTCCGTGCGCACCTGTCGGGAGACCAGGCGGAACGGTTCGGGCAGCATCGGCAGGTCCTCCGCTGCTGTTTTCGTGTAACCGTAAGTGTCCGGCATGGCCAGCGACACGAGGTGTCCCAGTGCCCATGTTACCATATATCCGTTGCCGGAACAGTAGCCGTCATTTCTTGTATCAGCCCCGACTACACGGGCTATGTCCATGCCTACACTCGGCTTTTCTGCGATGATTGCTATCATATTGTTAGGATAAAAATTAAGCCGTTTCCCGTTTTCCGTGCGGAAGACAGGAAACGGCGGTAAGACATCAGTTTACTTGATAATTGCTCTCAGGCTATCTGCCCAGCGGTGTCACTCCCTGGATTTCCAGCAGCGGCGCCTCGCCCTTGCGGACCAGCTGGAGGGTGGCGTCCATCACCACGTCCACGCCAAGGAGTACGAGGCTCAGGGACATCACTTTTGTTTTCTCTCCCCTGAGGAGGGTGTCCATCTCGCCGGAGAGTTCCAGCTCGTCCTTCATGATACCGATACCGGAGAGTTCGTCCCAGTTCACTTCATCAGCCTTGAAAGGCATGTCGTTTCCGTTTTCCTTTTTCATATTTCTTTCTTTTTTGATTCAACATTTATTTTTCAGTTGCCCGCCATCAGGCAATGCTCGCACCCTTTGACTTGCGGTTGCCCTGTTCCTGTCGCTGATTGCTTGCCACCACGTTGCGCTGCGAGGCGTCACGCTTGCGGTCGGGATTCTCGTTGTAGAAGTCCAGACGTCCCTGGTTGAAGTTCGCCTTGACGTACTGCGAGATGGTCTTCCCGTCATATCCCTTGATGCCTTCCACCAGCACAGCCTTTCCGCTTTGCAGGTCAGCACGCTGCTTTCTGGTCAGCTCCACGTCCCACACCTTGGTTGGAATCTTGAAATCCTCGCGCTGCTCGAAACCGTCCGGCGTACGGGAGTAGCTCAGGCGTCCCGTTTCCAAATCGGCCTTGATGAAGGAGGAGAATTCCTCTCCCTTGCGGTTCACCATGTCATTGAGGAAAATCACCTTGCCGTCACGGAGTTGCTGCTGTTCCTCCGCCGTAATCTTCACCCCGTTGATTTCGTTGGGGATATAGATTTCGCGTGCGCCTTCCGGAGAGTCCGGGTTGTAGCGGGTGTAGGACGGGCGGCCCGTCGCCTCGTCCAGCTTCACGTAGGAGGAGAACACCTCGCCGTCCTTGCGCTGCATTCCCTCCACGAAGATGGCTTTTCCGGCGTTCAGGTCCTCAATCTGTTTCTGTGTCAGTTCCACGCCCCCGAGTGTCTGGCGGTTGAAGAGCTTGTCGTTCTCGAAAATGAATTCGACACCCCTGCGTTCGGCATTCACCTGAATGAAGGCGTTGAACTCGTTGCCGGACTTGGCGATCATGCCCTCTACATAGACCTTCTTGCCTTCACGCAGGTCGTTCTGCTCCTGCTCTGTCAGTTCCACGCCCTTGATTTCCCTTGGGATGAAGGCATTCTCCGCTTTCATGGCGACCACCTCGTTGGTCAGCTTGTCGATGCTGATGAAGGATGGGATATACTCCCCGTTACGTCCTTTCAGTTCCACGACACGTCCCATGTTGCCCGTTTCCAGCAGGTTCTTCTTGTCCTCGTCGGAGAAGATATGTCCGAAATACGGTCGGTCAAGGTCGGGTTTCTGCCTGATACCGTGGATGCCGAGCACCACTTCGCCCGCCATGGACTGCTGGAATGACAGACGTGCGTCAGTCCTCAGTACGGCCGAACCGAAGTTCATGCTGATGGGTACTACCTGGTTGGTCTTGTATCCCTTGAGCATCTGTTCGAGCAGTCCGCGTTCCTGGAGGTATTCACGGGAGATTCCAAAATTCTTTAGCTGTTCCCAGTTAATCATGGACTCGTTGTAACGGTACTGGGGGGACTGGGTCTGCGGCTGGCTGTCAGCTGCGGCAGCCTGCTGCTGGGTTTCATTTTTCTTTGCCATTTCTTCTTGATTTTTTTGGTTGATACTTTGGTTTTCCTTGTTGCGCGGAACAATCTCGTACTGCTTGAGAAATTCCTCCACGACTTTTGTCTTTTTTCCTGCGGCGATGTCCTCGATGGCCTGCTGTACGGCAGGATCGTCCAGCCTGTCTTCCTTGACGGAGAGGATTCCGAAGCGTGTCGGGTCTTTCAGCTGGCTCCAGAAGTTCTTGATGAAGTTCTCGAAGGCATCTGCATAGCGGTCAATCTTCAGGAAGGAGTTCCGGTTCTGCCTGTCGGCGGCTACCGTGTTGAATTTTCCGTCCTGTCCGATTTGCGACACCGCTTCCAGAATCAGTTCCATCTTGTCGAGGATAAACACGATGTCACTCATCTGCTCGTTTTCGGTAACCTGCGGTTTCGGGGGTTCTTCCCGTGCATTTTTCTTTGCCATAATTTTTGATTTTTAGTGTTGATAACTCATGTTGTCACCGCAAATATATAGGAGAAAAATTGATAAATAATTGATTTGCAATGCGTTAGGATATACATTACATCTTGTGTCATCACATTACACCGCAGGCCGGAGAAAACGGAGTGAAAAAACGGGGTAAAACGGCAGGAAAAGGAGAAAAAACGAAAGGCGGCAAAGGAAAGGGAAAAGGCTGGAACAGGCCGGACAGACAAGGGCATGGCGGTACGCACAGCCGCACAGAAGAAAAGGAAAAACTGTAATTATGCAGAGTTGGGAGCGAGCTGCTTTTGTCCCCCTTGATGTGTCCTTTTGTGACAGGAGGCGGATTTCTGTTTACGGGAATAACCGGATCGTGTAATCCATTGGGACGGCATACGGGAGCATGGTTCTCCCGTCAGATTTTTTTATGTTGACCTGTATCTATGCGTCGTAGGTCGCTTCGCTTGCTAAGTCCCGGTCCTTTCCCCAACTCGGACGGCAATACCGGAGCGTTTTTTCGGGCGGAAAATTACCGCAGGGAATTTTGTGTCCCGAAAACCGGAGGCTTGAACGTGGAGGTATTCGCCCTCCGAGTTACCTTCTCTGAAGGGACTTATCAAGTGAAGTGGAGCTTATGACCGTATGTTTTTGAATAAGGATTGCAGAAGCCTATCTGCCTGTCATTTCATTTAGTTTGTCGTAGAAATCAGAGGTGTTCAAACGACACCATAAAAGAGAAGTTAATTGAATGATTCTGAATAATTTCCAATCATCATAAATATAGTTGTCTTTTATGGGAGATTATGTGGAATGTTTCATATCTTTGTAGATAGCCATTGATTTACAATATCCTTGGCGATAACTTGGTAGAAATAGTACTAACCAAGAATAATCATAGATAATTTAGGAGATGAGATGTATTTTGATAATAATACTCATATTCATTACCTATTCCTTTCAAATAGTGAAAGGCAATGAATATGTGCCACAAATGGTTGATAAAGAATCAGCTATTATCATACGAACAGATAAAAAAACATATTTTTCTGTTCAATTATTTTGTAGATTTACAGAAGAAGGATTTTATAATAAATCTCTTTTTGTTGAAAAAAACAAGAAAACTATTGCAAAGATAAAATTCCCTTCTTCAGAAGATATAAAGAATTTTAGTGTGAAAATAAAGAAACACAGAAAAGGGGTAATACTTGAATGTTTTTATGGAGGAGGTAACAATTTATACAGTCGTCATTTTTATTTTAAATGCGATAAAGATGGTATGTATTTATATAAAATTATAGGGACACATACCACACCGAACTCTGATAAGACAATGACTGATAAAAAATACATACAACCTCAAATTGATATAAGTGATTTTGATATTGTAAATTATATAGATAACACTCCGTAATTTATTGTATTTAGAAATATTGGTGTTAATCATGATAAATATAAGCAATCATGAAACAAATAATAGTATATGAATTATGAAACTTTTTTTATATCTAATTGCGCTATTTAATGTGCTTCTATCATGTTCTTGTTCATCACGTATTTCATATGAAAATTATGAAAATAAAAAATACAAAATTACGCTCAAACAAAAGTCTAATATCATTGTAGGTTTCATTATTTCAAATAAAGAGACAAACTCTAAACTGGCTTTTACTCCGTCATTAATTATGATTGATGGAGAAATACCTGAAGGAAGTCTCAGGTCTGATTATAATAGTACAGATGAAACAGAGCTTTATCAATGCGATTCTACATATTGTATAGATACAGATTCTATTTCAATTGCCTTTGCATTGGAGGTCTTAAATCATAAAAGACTGGATTTGTTAATATGCAATTCCCAGCTACAAGACTATAAAGATGAAAACTGTACGTTACTGAAACAATCTAAATAAATCAACTGGAATATAGGAGGAAAAGCAAAAAGAATGAAAATATGATAAAAGCATGGATAACAGATTATTTGGGGGCATTATTAAGATTTACATATTATAAATGTGTTAAGAGGGAAAAAGTTATATATTCAAATTTTCTCACAGGAGTAAATACGCCTCGAACAAAAGTAGATAAAGCATTGTATGATAATAATTATGGCAAGAATAGAATGTGGTGTGCCGTTTTTCTATTAATCTTAGCTGGTATCTTAGGAATATGTCTTACTTAAAATACTGCGGTTATCAATTGTTGAGATGTCATGATTTACTCATAAATATGTTTAGGGCAAAGAATAAAGAATCATACGTTTTTTTATGAAAAATATAAGAACTTATAGTATAGGTATAGTAGTATGGATAATAATAAATTTCATACTGTTTTTGTATTTAACGTTCAATTATATTAATTTCTTGGATATTGTAAAGTATCGCGTCGATGCTTACACTGGAGAAAAGCCTGTTAGTTTTAACTTAAATGAAGTAAAACAAGCTGTAGAATTATTCGAATTTTTGTCATGCATTGGAATTTTATATGTAGGTTTGACTACCGTTTTACTATTTTGGATATATAAATTTATACACAGAAAATAATATATTGTAAGTAATGTCATTTCGGTGGCTAACAATGCTTCACTTCCTGCCAGCAGCAAGGCTGGCGGACAGACGAGCTACCGGCATCTACACGGGCACGAACAGCAAGACGGCAAGCTACATATTGGATATGATAAACAACATAATAGAATGAAAACCAGAAAAAAATATATAGTAATACTATTATTTATTCTATTAGGATTATATATCTTTATCTTAATAGGATATGAATCTGGAAAATCTCCTGCAGGTATATATATTAGCGATATAAATTGTAAAGATACATTGAAGTTATATCCTGGCGGAAAATTTGAACAGATAGTATATAATGAAAACGGTATATTGGTGTACTCTTGTGTGTCAAAATGGAGTGAAACGACTATGGGGATTCGTGTTGACTCACTGCTTTTATATGATGATATTAAATACTTAAATTACTGGAAGGAGTACCCTGTAGAGGGAGAAACGTACACTGGTCTGAGGTTTGAACATAGGGAAAATAAAGATGTTTTATCGTGGAGATATTATGTAGATATTCCCGAAAAATCAATTGATTATATCAGGATCAAAGAAATGGAATAGTAATGCTTGGCAATTCAAATAATATTAAATTATCATGTCACTACGTAAGGCCTTATATTTGTTGTTATGCTTATCGGTATATGTTATAAGTTTGTTTGCTTTCTTTCCGAATAAGAAAGCAAACGATTATTCGCTTGTATCGAAAGATGATTATATGGGATATCTCTATTACAAAACTTCCGATTTTTATGAAAAATACGATGCAGATTCTATCCTGCTAAAAGACATATCATTTGTCTTTGATATGGGTGTTTCCATTGATTTGACATCTATAAATTATGAATTTATGATAATACGGCAAGGGGTAATTTATAGAGGTCCATTTGAAGAAAATATAACAGTAAAGAATGTTCCGTTCATAATGGACAACAATCTTACAAGAATAAATACCATATCTTTTGCTTTATTGGATCATACCAACAAGCAAGTATATACTTGGTATAAAAAAGAATCTTATAATTTGTATAAGCACGATAAATATTATATTAGACTTAAAGATGATGGAGAGTTTTCGCTTACCAGTTCTCTGTTTATTAGGCAACTTCAGAATATATAAGTTAATAGATAATTGAGAAATAATCTGTTACCTTCTGCGCAATCCAAAGCCATACAAACTAATACCTATCAAGAATATAAGAATAGACATTATTCGAATGAAAGTAAATATTTTATAGTTCTCGATAAGATGAGTACGCCAGTTGGCATTGTTTATTTTCTCTGCTTTACAGAAAAGCTCCCCTTTATCCAACCGATAGGTTTCGATACCTTGGTCCGTCATGCAACGAATATACAGGGTTGAATCCTTGACTGAATAATCTTGAATCGATTCAACGAGGGGACGTGTTCCGGCCTCTTGGAAACCGGGACCTAAAATTTCCAATTCGTCTTCTCCGGTTATATAGAGATTGTAGTATCTATCAATCATGATGGAAACATCTTGCGGCAGGCGAACCGGATTAAAAATTATCGGACTTAGTCCATAATATCTGCCGTTGTAATCAGCCACTAAAAAAAGTACACTGGCAATGGCAATGATTGTCAGGCCAATAATGGGGCGGGCTACAATTTCTCTGATCCGTTTCATCCGTTCAGAAAAATAGAACAAATAAAAGAGTAACGCAAGTAATATTATTATTGAAATCGTTGCCATATTGCCATTGTAATATTTTCAGTATATTCAAATCGGTATTTGTATCATTTTTTTAATGACGAGCTTTTTCACCAACATGATATATTATAATCAGTTTGGTTATATATGAGATTACGCATGAGAGGATTGGTGCAACGATTACCCATAGTAATAATAGAATTCCTACCAATTCATTATTAGTAATATATGTACCCACATCAGGCGGTAAATTTGCCGGACGACCTCCTATGTCATGCCAGTCCCACACAAAACCGAACAAGACAATGACAAGAATCACGGTTGTGACGAGAAGCATATATCCTGCCAGTTTCCACCATTGGTTGCCTTTGTATAGTTTCCACGCCATAATACCACCGATAAAAAACAGGGAACAAAAAGCTGCACCAAGATATATGAGGAACAACCGGTGAAACAAATGGTTGGCCCACAAAATGACCATACTGATGGCAGAACAGATAATAACCACTGCTTCATAAAGCCAAAATTGTTTATCTCTCAGTTTCATTGCGAATTCCTTTATTTCAATAAGTTGGTCATCAGTCTTGTGATGTTTCATTTTTGTTGGCTTATTTCTTTTTACGCCAAATGAGTTTTATACTCCTTTTTCCGGTCTCTTTTTCAAAGTCGAGAGAATCCAGGGGACCTATGAGACTTTTCCTTATAACAGAATAAATATTACCTTGATAATAAATATCTCCGAATATTGAAGGATTTTCTGTATCAACCGGTATGGACTTATCAATAATCCAATAGTTAGATACTTCACCAGCAATAGTATCTTGAGGAAGAGTTTGATGAAACCCTGATCGTGTTTTCGTCTCAACTACAATCCAACGATCATCAAAACCGTATCTTGCTGTACCAAAAGGTATGACATATTCGGCAGGCTTCTCATCGATCGGCTGATAAATAATTTCACCGTCGGCACACAAAATATAATTACTACCCAAATTTTGTTCTATATCCCAATTTTTGAGAACTGAATTGAAATACAAGCCTAAACTGGCTATGAGAACAATGCCAATAATTATTTTTATTGGAATATTTAATTTGTTTTTTTTCATCCCTTATATTTAATATAATTCTCCTTGTTGATATTCATGAGGTGTGTTTTCATTACACGCCCAAGATTATGGGGCAAGGAGAATATTTGTAATATAACTATCACAGCGTTTATCATATTTACAAAGATAACTATGAAGTATCGTCTGTACAAAATAAATGACGCTTTTTATTGTTTATCAACAATATAGTTGATTTTATATATGTATGCTCTATCCATGGAACGAATTAAGCTTTATAGCGTATGATTCGTCAGGTTTGCCATAATCGAGCACTCCTCTTACTATTCCTGTTCGTCCGTCGGAAAATGCATTGTTGTAATATATTGTCACCGATACTTTTTGTGTATTCCACCACTTTGTTATAGTGTTCCTGACATTTGATTATCATATTTTCGCTTTTAGTTATCTCTATATTTCTTTATATTCACCGAATCCGAAACATCCGGCTATGACAAAATCTTCCCCGCTTTTGTCAGCCAGTGACAGCAGGCAGTCCAGAGTATCGCAGTAGAAAAAGATTTCATCGTCCATTTCCGTATCGGAATCCATGTCCAGTGCTATTCTTGTCTCCAGCGTCTCCAAGGTGTCATTCCAGCGTATGATGCATTCGAGAAAATGCGGTTCATGTCCCTTTTCAGTACGGTAATCCTGATATTTTTCACGGATTTCCTTCTTGATTTCCTCCGGCTTCTTCCAGGAACTGTCATCCACGATTTCAAGACTCAGACCCTCGACAAGCAGGCACGTGCCTTTGTTATATACCATCAGGGTACGTTTTCCCATGTGTTTTTTTCTTAAGTTTTCCCAATCGGGAATGTCCCACCGTTCGGTAGTCCATACTCCCCGGTAATTTTCGGGGACAGCGAGGTATTCGCTCAGTGTCATTCTTTTCATCTTTCTGTGTATTTATGGTGAAACAAAAAGAACCTTGCAGGTCTTGCAAGGCTCTCCAAATGCGGGATAGCGGTCAAACTCGTTGCAGGCGTCCCAATCCACGCTCATCGTGTATCCTTTCGGGAAATGTGTGCCGATAAATTTTTCAATCATGGCCCGTTCCTCTTCGTTCAGGCTGCCGTCCTCTTCCGTTCCGTATTCCAGGGCATATATGGCCCATTCGGGAATATTGTCCCATTCCGTCTTTTTCATGTGCGCTGCCATAGCATACCGTTTATGCGGCAGAAAGTCTGCCGATTATCTCCTGAAGTTCCTGTTCCCATTTCCCGTCGCCATTGCCGAAGGATGGATAGGTAAGCTGGTACCAGTTGTGGTAATCGAAGAGTTTCATCCTCAGCGGATAGTAGTCGAATATTTTCCGGCCGTCCCTAAAGATGCGGATATGATTTATACCTACGTTCATGGCCTGTAGTCCGTGTCCGTTTAGAATCTCATGGAATCTTTCCATCGGGGTGAAGTTGCTTCTGCTCATATCTTTCATTTTTTGAGTTAGACATCTGCGGCTTGTCAAGCCGGTATTTTATTTCTTGCCTGCCTTTCTGTCCCGTGCCGGATTGCGCAAGGCTTTGCGAAAAAATACCGGAGCCCTCTGGCGAGGATGATTTTTTCAGCAAACCACGGAGGGGCCCGGCCTTGCACAATCCAGCGGGCACGGGACGACCTTTGCAGGCGGAAATAAAACAGCGGTCTCCCTTTTTCTCTATTTTCAGTCATTGTTTTCTTCTCCCTCCTGCTGCGGGATGAGGTGTCTCAGCTCCGGATCATTTTTTATTCTTTCCATTTCTTCTTCTATTATCTGCAAGACATCCGCCTTTATCTGCGAGTAGTTGCGGTCAATCTGCTGCTGCATGATATCGTTTCCGTCCGCGTCCCTGAACTCGTTGATGACAGGAATTTTCCTGTAGGCTTTCATCTCTTCCGATACCTTTGCGCTGTCCACGATGATGCGGGCATGGAAAATCTTCTGGTCTATCTCTTCCCCGAAATTGTCTGCCACGCTGCCCACGAACGTACCCTGCGAAAGGTTGGCTATCTTGGAGGCCGGTATCAGGGAATCAAGCTGCGTATTGATGGAAGTCGAAGTGTCCTGACGGTTGATGGATATGGACTGCCGCTGCTGGAGAATCTTGCCGAACCGTTCCGACAGTGATTTTGCCGTTTCTCCAACCACCTGTCCGCTGAAGATGTTGCCCACCGTGTTCTGAATGACCTTCGCCTCCTTGTCGCCGTAGTCACGTGCAAGCTGCGAGAAGTCCTGGAAGCCGAGACAGACGGCCACCTTGTTGCTTCGGGCGGTCGCAATCAGGTTGTCGATACCACGGAAATAGATGGTCGGAAGCTCGTCGATGATGATGGAACTTTTCAGTTGTCCTTTCTTGTTCACCAATTTGACGATGCGCGAATTGTACAGGCCGAGAGCCGCCGAATAGATATTCTGCCTGTCCGGATTATTGCCCACGCAGAGGATTTTGGGGTGTTCGGGATTGTTCAGGTCAAGGGTGAAATCGTCTCCCGTCATCACCCAGTAAAGCTGTGGCGAGATCATTCGCGAAAGAGGGATTTTCGCACTTGCTATCTGGCCCTGGAGCTGGTCTTGAGCTCCACCTTGCCATGCGTCCATAAAGGGGGAAAGATAGTTTTCGAGGGACGGATAAGAGGTAAGAATCGTGAAGATATCGGCATACGGCTTGTTAAGAAATTCGATTGCATGAGGGAACGTGCAATACTTTCCGTCCTTGTAAATCCGCAAATACCAGATGATTGCGGCAAGCAGGATAATCGGTGACTCCACGAAAAAATCACCCTGTTTCTGTATCCAGGTCTTGTTCAAATTGAGCATTATGGTATAGGCACTTTCGTAGGCATCGCTGATATCTGCCATGAATCTTGGATTGATTGGATTGCATCGGTGGCTGCGTCTGGGGTCGTCGAAATTGATGACATAGAATTCCGGCTTGACTTTGTAATGTTGTCTGTGCTTGAGCAGATGGTTGTAGGCTATCTCCGAAAGGTCCGGAAACTTGTAGTCATAGATATACATGGCAAAGGATTTCTCAATCTGCTGTTTGATGTAGTTGTTCACCACGGCATAGCTCTTTCCGGAGCCGGGTGTTCCCAGTACGATAGAGGCTCTGAACGGGTTCACGATGTTGATCCAGCCGTCCCATTCCTTGCCCTGATAGACAAATTTCGTGGGCAGGTTGACGGAATACTCGTTCTCCATGAGCCTTGTTTCCTGCATGAAACTTTCGTTGGCGGTGTTGAACACGTCCTCCATGAGGTTATGCTTCAGCATACGGCTAATCCATACTCCCGACATGAGCAGGAGAATGTAGCCTGCGGTGAGCGTCAGCGTATATACGGTAGCGTTCACTGTCGTACTGAACGGCAGGTCAAGCATCCACCAGTTCATGAAGAACAGGACGATGCCGCCGAGGAAGGCGGCGTATATTTTCCGCCACGTCATCTTCTGGTTCTTGACACCTTTCGTACCCAGACACGAAAGTCCCAGGAATATGAAGGCGAACACTTTCGTCACAAGCAGGTTGCTGAACAGTCCTGCCGTCCTCTGGAAGTTCAGCAGAATCCTGTCCACGACTCCGATGTTGATGCCCATATCCACGAATGCGCTGTAACAGAACCAGTAGACATGGATCACAATAAACACGATGGAAATGGCACGCATGAACTCCATGACCTTGGCCAGTCCTCTTAAATCATCTTCTTGTTGCATAACTGTAAAAATTTTGATGGTTGGTAATTGACAATCAGGATATGCCGCGTGAACGGCGTTTCTTCTTTTTCTTGCGTTGCAGTCTGCGGGCGAGTGCCTCCTCCTGCGGGTCCGGTCCGTTGATGTCGGGACTGAATATTCCGAAAGCCTGCTCGATGGCGCTTTCCATGTTGTCGGAAAGGCTCTCCCGTGTGGAGGCATATTGTCCGGTGGATTCCGGCTCCGGAAATTCCTGCGGCCTGTTGAAAAGCTGTTCGAAGGCGTTGGCGGAAAACTCCTTGCCCAGACGGGAACCGTTATATACCTCACGGTTTCTGTGGTCTATGAAGGTCACGCCGTAGATACGGCCTTCCTCGTTTTCCCTGAACACCACGTCAATGCCCTTTTCCCCGAGCAGCCGGATGAAATCTTCCCGGTTTCCCCGGCAGCCGTGCATGGCCAGCGTGACGGCATCATGGATTTTCGGCTGCCACTTCCGGTTTCTGAAATCTCGGACATTGACGGCAATCCTTTTTTCTATCCCTTCGTAGCCGAAGCGCTTGCCGATGAGCGAAGACTTGATGGGCGTGCATACCGGCCTGCCCGCATCGTCCGTCAGGGTATATACGATACCGTTGTAGGGTGAGCCTTCAAATTCTCCCCGAACCTGTTTGGCCTCGATGTTGAAGCATGAGAGCATGGCACTGAACTCCCCGAATGTCTGGAAGCGGTAGGCGGTGAACACGCTTTTGAGGATATTGCCGACCTGACGTTTCACGTCCCCGTCCCGGTAGTCCGCCTTCTTGAGATACGGTTCCAGCAGTTCGTTCCGCTTGTCGGCCACAGGCTTGAGTCCGAATCTGTTTTCCAGTTCCCGGCAGGCTTTCATCGAACGGGTCCATTCGTATGCGTCACTGATTTTTTCGCCGTTCTCCTTCACGCAGGTGGAGACAATATGGACATGCCTGCGGTCGATGTCCTCATGCAGATAGACGATGTAGGGCTGGTCGCCGTAGCCCATCTTCTGCATGTACTCACGTGCCAGTTCCGCGAACTGTCCGTCCGTGAGGCGGTCGTCCACCGAGGGATTCAGGGAGATGTGCAGTACCGGCTTCTCCGTGTTCCTGTTGGCGGCGAGGTAGCTGTCGAAAGCCCACAGCGTCTGTTGCATGACATTGTGGGGATTTCCGGTGAGGTCGGTAATCATGCGGTTGCCCGCGATGATACGGGCGGTTGCCTCGTCCACTTTACGCTGGTTGTAGATGACCGCCCCGTAGAGCGATACACCCCGGTTGATTTTAGCCACCATTCTGCTGTTCCTCCTTCTTTCTTTTTATAAGGTATTCCTCCTCGAACTCCCGGGTAAGCATGATGATCCGCTTGCTCAGCACCACCAGGTCGATGGTGGCCTTTTCCAGATTGCGGAGCAGGGCGAACGCCCGTTTCTCGCCGAAATTGGACTTGACTGCCTTCACAGTCTGGTTGTAGTTGTTGCCGATGGCCTGGAACTGGTGATAGAAATTTGTAAGTCTGATGTAGTAGTCCATCGCAGCCTTGTCGATTCTGACGACCTTCATTTCACGTCCGAAAATCATCGCCTTGATGAATCTTGCCCGTTGTTTCATCCCGGATTTTTCAAACAGCAGCTCGAAATTTCCGTTCTCTTCCGAAGTCAGTTTGATACCGTAGCGGAATACTGCCGGGTCGGTCTTCGGTTTTCTGCCCGTGCTTCTTCTTGTTCTTCTTTTACTGTTTTCTTCCATACGCATTGAGATTTTCTGTTTCTGATTTTACGTCATGGATTTCCGACTTTGGAGGAAATCCCTCCCGAGCCTTCAGGCGAGTGGCAAGTTTGTTTTGGGATGCCCGAATCATTTCGGGCTGCCCAAAACACAACTTGCTATGTTCGCTTGAACATGAATTTGCCTGAAGTCAAATTGAGTTTTGACCTTCAGCCTCATTCTTCGGCTTCGGGATAGCTCCATCCGGCATCCATCCCGTTGTCGGTGGCAAAGTTACGGCGGTATATTTATCTGTAAAACAGAGGATTATATGTAACAAGATGTCATACGGTGACAAGGGTCGTCACCGTCTCCGGATGATGGCGATTATTCGGGAAAATCCTTTTTTATTTGCAGTGCGGACGGTTGCAACCAGCCTTCTGATAGCGGAATAATGGTCATATTATCCGATGATTCCGGTAACGGTTGGGATGATGGAAGCAATATCGGACGGGACCGTTGACGGATTGTCATGACCAACAGACAGACCGCGGATGGAAGCGATGTCGGAAAGATGCGGTAACAGTAGCATCAAAGGTTATGACACTGGATGATACCGTTAATGGATGCGGATTTGGATGGTTGGAAAGAAACGTCTGCGGATTCACGGATTAGTGGATGACACCGGTATTTATTCAATAACAATTAAAAA
>ERZ827168.2669-NODE-2669-length-20080-cov-15.630811_pt1 | contig 20080 bp, 20 predicted proteins | sample MGYA00519868_ERZ827168 | MGnify/ENA primary metagenome ERZ827168 (study PRJEB31778, sample SAMEA3449271) | human gut metagenome | biome: human gut; feature: human-associated habitat; material: faeces | place: United Kingdom | collected 2010/2012 ...
GGCTTGAATAAGCCCTAGAAGGGCTTTTTACTGGCCTCACCCCTAAAGGGGCCCCGAAAGTTTGCCGACCGCATTCTCGTTTCGGGCCGCCCCTAAAGGGGCTTTATTTATGCCTTCTGGTTCGAGCTACCCGTAAACGGGTCGACATATTCCTTTATGCTCATTTGATCTGCTATCTGATCTTCACGCAGCTGATTCTGTATATACTCCTTTATCTGCTTTTTATTTCTTCCTACCGTATCCACATAGTATCCTCTCGCCCAAAAATGTCTATTACCATACTTGTACTTTAGGTTTCCATGGCGATCGAATATCATTAGGCTGCTTTTTCCTTTGAGATATCCCATTATTTGCGATACACTATACTTCGGCGCAATGCTTAGTAACATATGGATATGATCGGGGCACGCTTCTGCCGCAATTATTTCGATTCCTTTCTGCTGGCATAGCTGTCTTAAGATTTTTCCGATATCCGCCTTAATCTCGTTGTATATCACCATTCTTCTATACTTCGGGGCAAACACTACATGGTATTGACATCTCCATGTAGTATGGTCTAAACTATTAATGTCTTTTTCTTTCACGAGAGAGACCTCCTCATTATCGTAGTTGTGTGGTCGGCAAACCACTTCTGCTATAATGGGGAGTTTTTTCCCTGTCTGCTTTACTCCTCGCTGGAAGCTATTCTTTTGCCCCCGGCATAGCTGGGGGTTAACTTTGGTCAACCAAGACGATAGCGCTGTCCGCATTATGCGGACAGCGCTATCATCATGTTTATTACCATCAGAACCGTCAGAACGATCACACCGGCACTGAAAAAGAAGCATTTCAGGCACCTGCGGTCGATCCACTCGCTCTGGATGTACGCCCGGACCCGGGCACGGTTGGCGATCAGAATTGCCACCGCCGCCGCGAAAAATCCGGTGAAAATTGTCAGCTCGAGCACCGACGCCGCCACTTCCGGAAGATTTGCCGTCAGACGGCTCAGAAGGTCTGCCAGCACCAGATTGTTGAAAATATGGAGCACCATGGACCAGCCGACGGAATACTCCACCGCCACATATCCTAGCACCAGTCCCACCAGAAACGCGTAGGGCGTTTGCAGCAGGTTCCCGTGGAACAGCCCGAACAGGAACGCGGAACCCAAGATGGCAAACCGCTTGCCGTAGGGCCGCAGCGACCGCAGGACGAAGCCCCGGAAGATCAGCTCCTCCGAAATGGGTGCCAGAAACGATGCATACAGGAACATGCTGACAGTGTCCGAGCTGCCGGAAACGGCGTCCAGCGTCCCGGTGGCAGACCGGCCGAAGCAGTTCATCACCAGCTCAAGAAGATTGATCCAAACCGAATTGACCATCTGGGTTCCGGCGCACAGGCACACCATGCACAGCAAAGTTCCCGGTTTCATGGGTTTTTCCCGTCTCAGCACTTCCCCGCCCCAGAATTCTCTGCCCTTCCATGCGTACAGGATCACCAGAGCGACGGCCACGGCGGCGATGTACCCCCATGCGTTTCCGGTCAGAGCGGACACGTCCGGCACATACTGATCGTTTCCCTCTATGAAAGCATTCAGGTATCCCGCGATCACATCCCGCAGCATCGCCACGGAAACCAGAATGTTCATCAGGACATAGTATCCCACCAGCGTCCAGCCAACGGGGCTGAAACGCTTACGGAGCCATTTGTTGATCTGTTTCTCGTTCATAGTTTTCCTCCATAATGATTGTCTCCGCCGTCATAATGCCGTCGATGGCCGCGGACGTGATGCCCCCGGCGTAGCCCGCGCCCTCTCCCGTGGGGTACAGCCCCCGAAGGGAAGACTGCCGGGTCGAATCCCGGATAATCCGCACCGGGGAAGAACTGCGGGTCTCCGGCGCGGTCATCACCGCGTCCGGGTCTGCAAAGCCTTTCAGCTTCCCGTCCAGCCGGGGCAGCGCCTGGGCAATGGCGTCGGTGATCTTCCCGGGAAGCACGTCGTGCAGGTCGCACCAGGTCACCCCCGGACGGTAAGTCGGCGTTACCCGTCCCGCACCGTCACTGGGTCTTCCCGCGAGGAAATCTCCCACCTTCTGCGCCGGGGCGCGGTAGCTGCCGCTGACATGGTAGGCGTTTTCCTCGATCTCCCGCTGCCAGCGCATCCCGCCGAGAACGCCTTCGTAGGGAAAATCAGCGGGATTCACCGTCACCAGCAGTGCCGCGTTGGCGTTTTCTCCGTCCCGGTCGGCATAGCTCATGCCGTTGGTGACCACCCGGCCTTCCTCGCTGGCCGCCGCCACCACGAATCCCCCCGGACACATGCAGAAGGTGTATACCGTCTCCCCGTCCAGATGCTCCACCAGCTTATAATCCGCCGGGGGCAGGGCGGGATTTTCGCCGCCGTACTGGGCAATGTCGATGTTCCGCTGCTTTTGCTCGATACGCACGCCCATGGCGAAGGGCTTCGGCTCCATGGGAACGCCGGAAGCGTCCAGCATTTCAAAGGTATCCCGTGCGCTGTGTCCGATGGCCAGCACCGCCCGGTCGCAGGGAATGACCGTCCCGTCGGCGATTTTCAGCCCGGTCAGGCGTCCGTTCTCCGTACACAGGCCGGTGACCTGCGTGTTGAACCGCACCTCGCCTCCCAGAGAGATGATGCGTTTGCGCAGATTCTGCACCACGGTCAGCAACACGTCGGTGCCTACGTGAGGCTTGGCGTCATAGAGAATATCCTCCCTTGCCCCAGCCGCCACAAACTGTTCCAGAATCCAGCCGATTCTGGGGTTATTGACCCCGGTGTTCAGCTTGCCGTCGGAAAACGTCCCCGCGCCGCCCTCGCCGAACTGGACGTTGCTTTTCGTGTCCAGCTCACCCGTTTGGAAGAATTTTTCCACCTTCTCGTGGCGGGACTCGGCATCCTCTCCCCGTTCCAGCACCAGCGGCTTCCAGCCCGCCAGCGCCAGAATCAGCGCGGCAAACATCCCTCCGGGGCCGAAACCCACCACCACCGGGCGTTTCTCCGGCGAACAGGCGGATTTGGGCGGCTTGTACCGCGTCGCCGGGGCGATGGACGCCCGCTTGCAGCCGCTTTGTTTCAGAATTTTCTTTTCGCTGCCATCCACCGTCACGTCGATGGTGTAAATAATACGCACGTTGGGCTTTTTCCGGGCGTCCACACTCCGCCGGACGATCCGCACGCCGCGGATTTTGGAGTTGGGGATGTGCAGCATCCGCGCCGCCTCAAAGGGAAGCTGGTGGGCGCTGTGTTCCGGCGGCAGGGAAATATCGCTCAAACGGATCATGTGTCGTTCCTCCCGGCGCTCTGTCCGGCCAGACGGCCGGAGCTCCACGCCCACTGTAAATTATAGCCGCCGCAGTCGCCGTCAATGTCTAAGACCTCTCCGCAGGCGTAAAGCCCCGGAACGAGGCGGCTTTCCATGGTCGTTTCATCAAATTCCGACGTGAGAATGCCCCCCGCCGTCACCTGTGCGCTGTCCATGCCCATAGGTTCGGTCAGATGTACGCTCAGCGCCTTCGCCCCGTGGGCGGCCTGACGCAGCTCCTCGTCGGAAAGGTCGGAAACCGCCCCGCCCGCGGAAATCCCCGCCGTCTGGGTCAGCACCCGGCCAAGGCGGTTGTGGAGGATTCCCGTGAACAGCTCCGAGACGGGAAGGCTGGTCGTTCTGCGCCGTTTCAGCTCAGATATCAGGGCGTTCTCCGCCATATCCGGCAAAAAATCCAACCGGCAAAGCCACTCGCCGCCGCCCTGGCAGACGTCCCGGGACACCTCGAAAATCACCGGCCCACTGAGACCGTACTGGGTAAATTGCAGCTCCCCCGTGCTTTCGGAAAACCGCTTTCCGTCGTGGAGGATGACCGCCCGGCAGTTGGCGCGGACGCCTTTCAAGCTCGTAACCGCGTTCCAGCTGCTTTTCAGCTGCACCAGCGCCGGACGAAGCCGGGTGCAGCTGTGGCCAAAGCTCCGCAGAATTTGATAGCCGGACATGCTGCCCCCCAGCTTCGTCCCCGCAAGGCCGCCGCAGGCGACGATGAGCCTGTCGCACTCCACCGTCTCATCCCCGGAGACAATGCGGAAGCCGGAAGCCGTTTTTTTCACTTTTTCCGCTTCAAATCCCAGCTTTACCGTGATATTCGGCTTTTCCAGCGCGAACCGCAGCACATCCACCACGGAATTTGCCTGATCGGAATAGGGGTACACCCGCCCGGAATCCTCCGCCACGGTAAGAAGCCCCAGACTCCGGAACCATTCCAGCGCCGCAGTTGGGGGGAACTTTCCCAGCGCATAGTCGGCAAACCCCGGATTTTCCCCGTGGTAGCCGCCGGATGTCCCGTGGAGATTGGATAAATTGCAGCGCCCGTTGCCGGTGGCCTGAAGCTTGCGCCCCACTCTCGCCTGCCGCTCCATGAGGACGACCTGCCCGCTTTCGTTTTCCGCCACAGCCAGCGCCGCCGCCATTCCCGACGCCCCCGCACCGATGATTCCTGTCACCATGTCCGATTCCTTTCCGCCGAAAAGCGTTCCTTTTTCCCTATTATACTCTACCCGCCGCCGTCATACAAGAAAAATTTCTTCCCACCCGGCAAAAGTTGTGGTATAGTACCATTGGTGATCGCATGGAACGAAGCAACATTGAAAAAATCGCCCAGTCCGCCGAGGATCGGCTGCTTCTGGCGAAGCTCTGGGACAAAATGAACGCGGGAATGCGGAAGAATATCCCCGCCGCCACCTGCTTTCTCTCCCCCCGGGAGCTGGAAATGGCAAAATATCTCTTCGGCGAGCAGGAAAGTCTGTACGCCTTCGGCGGCTACGAGGACGCGGAACGAAAAATGCTGATTTTTCTGCCGGACTATCTGGACGAAGCCAGTCTCTACGGCGAAGACAGCCCCTGCGTGTGTCTGCGCGCCGCATTCTTTCAGGGGGACAGCCCAAGCCACCGGGACTTTCTGGGGGCGCTGATGGGCGCGGGCATCGGCCGGGAGACGGTGGGCGACATCTGCGTGGACAAGGGCAGCTGCGACTTTTTCGTCACGGCGGAGATTGCCCCCTATTTATTGCAGAACTTCACCTCCGCCGGACGGACGAAGCTGCATTTGCGCCAAATTCCCCTTTCGGGCGTCCACATCCCGGAGCCGGAAATCAAGGAGATCCGGGACACGCTGGCGTCGTTACGGCTGGACAGCGTCATATCCTCCGGCTTTCGCATCGGGCGGAGTCTCGCCGCCCAATATGTGAGCGCCGGAAAAGCCGCCATTGACGGTCTTCCCTGTGAAAAACCGGACAAGTCCGTCCCGGAGGGCGCGAAAATCTCCGTCCGGGGGCTGGGAAAAATCAAGCTTGCGGCCATCAACGGCCGGACAAAAAAGGACAGAATTTCGGTGGTCATCCACCGATATGTGTGAGGTTTTACAAAAAACATGAAAATGGACGAAGTGATCGCCAGAATCAATGTTCTGGCAAAAAAGGCGAAGGCCGAGGGTCTGACCCCCGAGGAGCTGGCAGAGCGGGACAAGCTGCGGCGAATCTACATCGATTCCGTTAAGGCCAATCTGGTAGGTCAGCTGGAAAACACCTACATCATCGGCACCGACGGTGTCAAGCGGAAGGTTGAGAAGAAATCCTGAGCGGCGTGGCTTCGGCCACGCCATTTTTCAAAATTTTTTGAAAAATGCGTGAGGTTTTGCGTGCAAAATCGATCTATAGGGGTGAAGGACAAACTACAAGTGAGGTGACCAAACATGGATGACGGCAAAATCATAGATATGTTCTTCGCCAGAAATGAGGACGCCATCCGGCATACCGATGCCGCCTACGGGCGACGGCTGTATCATCTGGCAGACCGGATCGTGGAAAACGGTCAGGACGCGGAGGAAAGCGTCAGCGATACCTACTTAAAAGCGTGGAACACGATCCCGCCAAAGCGTCCGGAGCATTTCTTCGCGTACATCGCCAAGATCTGCCGGAATTTCGCCCTGAAAAAGGTTGTCTGGAAGAACGCCCAGAAGCGGAAGGCGGAGGTCGTGGCCCTAACCCAGGAAATGGAAAACTGCATTCCGGATACTTACCGGGACAGCGCGTCGGACGCCCGGGAACTGGGGCGGATTCTGGATGCATTTCTGCGGACCCTGACTCCGGACAATCAGATGGTCTTTCTCCGCCGGTACTGGTACGTGGATACCATTGCGGAGATTGCCGCCCGGTACGGCATCAGCGAAAGCGCCGTACAGATGCGGCTGAACCGGACGAAGCAAAAGCTTTCGGCATATCTTGCAAAGGAGGGCTTTCGCGTATGAACGGAAAGGATATTTTTCGGGGTCTACAGTATATCGGCGACGATCTCATTGAAAACGCGGAAACCGGACAGTTCCCCGCCCAGAATCAGGAAAGTGGGAAGACGCACCGTCCCATCCGCCGTCCGCTGCTAATTGCGGCGCTGATCGCGCTGCTGCTTCTGCTGGTGGGGTGCGCCGTTGTCTACGTGCTGAAACTGGAAAACGTAAAAATCGGAACGGGAACGGAACAGCGGGACTATTCTCTGGTAGACGGGGTGTACGTGGAAGACCCCCACACCGTTGACACCACCACCCTGACTCTCGCCGGTCTGAAAGGCTCCAACGCCTATAAGGCGTGCGCAGATTTTTACGCCTTCAAAACCAAATACACAGCCGACGGCGAGGAAATGGGCAAAGCGGGCACCCTGCCGGAAGGCTACTGGGACACCTACAGGGATGTCATGGACGCCAAAGCGCAGGAACTGGCAGAACAATACAGCCTGAAACCGGAGGGACAGCGTTTGAAATTCCGCACCACCCGGAACATGTGCGACGCCCTGGGCGTGGAGCGGTTCGTGCGGGACAGTCAGGACGTCAGCGTTGATATCATCGAGGGCTCTTGTGACGATACCGGGAACTTTTATCTGTGGATGAAATTTGTCTTCCCGGAAGATCAGGGCTATGAGGTGACCCAAACCAACGGCGCGCTCTACTGGAACCGGCAGGACACCTTCAGTCGGGAATATTTCACACTGGAAGACCGGGGCGACTGGGTGGAGCGGAACTACACCACCTCCGCCGGAAATACCGTTCTGATTCTGACCTCTCCCAGTCAGGAGCGGGGCTATATCATCTGTGACCGGGGAGACGCGTTGATGACCGTATGGCTGGACGTGAATCCGGAACTTCTCAGCGAAGATGCCGGGGTGGTTTCCGCCGAATATCTGCACATGACGGACAAGCAGCTGGACATAGTGGCCGACGCTCTGGACTTTGCCATCCAGCCGAACGTCCCCACTCAGGCCGATGTGGACGCCCAGGCCGCGCCGCCCCAGGAAGCGACCCAAAACGGCTACACCCTGAAACTGAAATCCGTGGAAACCGACGGCTACGTGGCGCGGGTCGTCGTCGGCGTCACCGCCCCGGAGGATGTGGACATTGAAAGTCTGAATATCAGTACCGGCAGAACGTTCTTCCGCACACCCGGCAGAGATTCCAACGGTATCAACGGAGATTTTAACGATGTGACAGACGACGACGGTCTTGCGAATACCAAAGATCTGGTAGCAGAATTCACCGTATCCTTCCGGGACGGTCTGCGTCCCTTCGAGCTTGGCGCCACATGGGATCTGGACATTACCGACCTGTATGTGGATCAATGGTTGCCGACCTCCCGTGTGCTTACGGAGGGCGACTGGCACTTTTTCATCACCATTGACGAGAGCTGTACCAATTATCGGGAGATCGAGCTGCTGTCCGAACCCATCACCCTGAAAGCCAGCACCGGCTGGGGCGAGGACGGAACCGACCGGTTGGAAGCGTTCCCGGTCACCTCCGTGAAGCTTCGCAGCCAGAGCATTTCCCTGACAGCAGACACGGGAGAAAAGACCTATGCGGATTTCTTCTGCTTCAATGGAACCATAGCCTGTGTCGTAATGAAGGACGGGAGCCGGGTAGACATTCTGAATCAATGCCTTGAGAAGCCCATTGATCTTGACCAGGCAGATTACGTTCTTCTCCCCGGCGATACAAAGCTCCCCGTCCCCGCAGCGCAGTAATTTCACCTTCCTCCAAAGCAAAAGACCATCCGTCCCAAAACCGGGGCGGATGGCCTTTTTCATTCGTATTCCTTATGGTATTTCCGCTGCGCCCTCACCCATCTGCCGTTCATGCGGTAGAAGGGTGAGGGCGCGTCGAACTCCGTGTCGTCGATGGTCATGTCGGCGCGGATGGCGCTGTCATAAGCCGATTTTCTCAGGAACGGGATGGGCAACCTTGCATACCACGTCAGAAACCGCGCGTGGAAGCGCACCTCGGCGGCGAAGGAATGAATGGAGACGTTCGCCGCATGGGTCGCCAGAATCGCCCGTTTTTCGTAGACGGACAGGCTGTCCGGATTCTGGATGTAGATTTTCTCATGGTCGCAGACCGTATGGCCCGCGGCCTTGTTGTTTTCCTCAAGGAAACGGGGGATTCTCCCCGCCCAGCCATGGAAGCCGTCAGCCGCGCTTTTCCTGTAAATTTCCGCGTAGTGTTCGGGGACGTCGATGCAGCCGTCTCCCGCGAAGGACGCGATGTGCCGGACGTACAATTCCGCAATCAGGTATGGTCCCTCCGCCTTTGGGCTGAGAAAATAGGCTTTCAGCGTCTTGTCATGTCTCTGCCCCCGCGCCGCCACCACCCGGTTGATCTCCTGATTCAGCCGCTTCCGGTTTGCCACGGTCGGTTCCAAAAGGCACTGCGCCAGCACCTCCGTGTCGAAAGCGATAAAGGAAACGGTCACGCCGGGGGTATCCCCGTCCGCGATCAGGCCGTTCTTGGCATCAAACTCCTGCTCTCTCAGCTTGAACAGGCTGTAGACGTACCCGCCCTGCCGGGGAACGGCGTAGCAGTACCAGTCGTCATAGAATTTGTCGCAGTCCCGCGGCTCGTCCCGGTCATTGGGAAAGGTCGTAATGCCCTGCCCCACGAGGATATCCGCAAGAGATTTTGCCGCCGCGTAAAATCCGTCGGACGCGGCGCGTATCTCCCCGGCGTCCAGACAGCCCCGGCGCATCAGCTCCCGGAAAAAGGGCGGGACGGCCTTTTCCTCCACGGCGGCTCCCGTTATCGATTCCAGTTCCATACCCTAATCCTTCGCCCAGCCGTAGGCGCACTTGAGCGCCTTGTTCCAGCCGCGAATGCGCTTCTCCCGTTCCTCTGCCCCGATGTTCGGCGCGAAGGTACGGTCGATCGCCCAGTTTTTCACCACGTCTTCCTTGCTTGCCCAGTACCCCACCGCAAGCCCCGCCAGATACGCCGCGCCCATGGCGGTAGTCTCCACACAACGGGGGCGCTGCACCGGCGCGTTGATGATATCCGCCTGCGTCTGCATGAGATAATTGTTGGCGCATGCGCCGCCGTCCACCTTCAGCGCTGCCAGACGGATGCCGGAATCGGCCTCCATGGCTCGCAGAACGTCGTTGGTCTGGTAGCACAGGCTGTCCAGGGTCGCGCGGATGATGTGATATTTGTTGACGCCCCGGGTCAGTCCCACGATGATTCCCCGGGCGTACTGATCCCAATGGGGTGCGCCCAGACCGGTGAACGCCGGGACGACGTAGCAGCCGTTGGTGTCGGGCACCTTGGTCGCCATGTACTCCGAGTCGGGGGAGGAATCGATGAGCCGCATCTCGTCCCGCAGCCACTGAATCGCCGCCCCCGCCACAAAAATCGAGCCTTCCAGCGCGTAGGTGACCTGTCCGTTCAAGCCCCATGCAATCGTCGTGACCAGCCCGTTTTCGCTGAACACGGGCTTATCCCCGGTGTTCATCAGCATAAAGCAGCCGGTGCCGTAGGTGTTTTTGGCTTCTCCGGGCTGGAAGCAGGTCTGGCCGAACAGCGCCGCCTGCTGGTCTCCCGCCGCCCCCGCGATGGGGATAGGCGCGCCAAAATACTGCGCCAGCGCCTCGCCGTAAATACAGCTGCTGGGCCTGACCTCCGGGAGCATACACTTGGGGATGTCCAATTCTGCCAGAATTTCATCGTCCCAGCGAAGGGTGTTGATGTTGAACAGCATGGTGCGGGAGGCGTTGGAATAGTCCGTCACGTGGGCTTTGCCGCCGGTGAGCTTCCAGATCAGCCAGGTCTCCACGGTGCCGAACAGCAGCTCGCCCCGCTCCGCCCGCGCCCGGACGCCCGGCACGTTCTCCAGAATCCAGCGCAGCTTGGTGCCGGAAAAATAGGCGTCGATGACCAGACCGGTCTTGCCCCGGAATTCCTCCACCAGCCCCTTCTCCTTCAATTCGTCGCAATACGCACTGGTGCGGCGGCACTGCCAGACGATGGCGCGGCACACCGGCTCGCCGGTTTTTCTGTCCCAGACGATGGTGGTCTCCCGCTGGTTGGTGATGCCGATGGCGGCAATGTCGGCGGCGGTCGCCCCGATGTTCGCCATAGCCCGCTGGGCGACCTCTATCTGGGTAGACCAGATCTCGTTGGCGTCGTGCTCCACCCAGCCGGGCTGGGGGAAATACTGGGTGAATTCCTTCTGGGCGACGGAACACATTTCTCCCTGCTCGTTGAACAGGATGCAGCGGTTGGACGTGGTACCTGCGTCCAGCGCCATGATGTATTTTGCCATTTGGGGTTCCTCCTGAAAGCAAGATGAAAAGGCGGGCTGACGCCCGCCTTTCAGAATCGTTTGTCTATCTGGTTATTTTACACCATGTCCCTCATTTTTGCAACGCCTGCCCCGAAAACGGCGCTCAAAATCTCCCAAAAGCATAAACGGCCTGTTTCCTTTTTGGCAGATATGTCAATTCTCCGCACCGTCAGCGTCCGAGGTCTGCTTCGTGTAATACTGCGCCTGCGCGTGCCAGAGCTGGGCGTATTTTCCCGACTCCTGCGTCAGAAGCGCCTGATGGGTTCCCTGCTGGATCACCTGACCGTCGCTGAACACGGCGATTTCGTCGCAGAACCGGCAGGACGACAGCCGGTGGCTGATGTAGATGGCCGTGCGGTCGCCGGAAATGGCGTTGAACTTCTCGTAGATCTCCGCCTCGGCAATGGGGTCAAGGGCAGCGGTGGGTTCGTCCAGAATGATGAAGGGCGCGTCCTTGTAAAGTGCCCGGGCAATGGCGATCTTCTGCGCCTCGCCGCCGGAAACCTCCACGCCGTCCTCGGCGAAGTCCTTGTAAAGCATGGTGTCCAGCCCCTTGGGCATGGCCGCCAGCCGGTCGCCGAAGCCCGCATCCATAAGGGCTTTCGTCGCCCGCGCCCGGTCATACTTGGCGCTGCCCGCCACATTTTCTCCCAACGGCTGGGACAGGAGCTGGAAGTCCTGAAACACCACGGAGAAAATCTGCATATAGTCCTGATAGTTATACTTGCGGATGTCGATGCCGTTCAGGAGAATTTCTCCCTCCTGCGGGTCGTACAGGCGGCACAAAAGCTTAATAAAGGTGGTCTTGCCGCTGCCGTTTTCGCCAACGATTGCCAGCCGCTTGCCGACCTTGAACTTCATGGACACATTTTTCAGCGCCCAATCCACCCGGCCGGGGTAGCGGAAAGACACGTTGCGGAACTCCACCTCGTACTGCCGGTCAGAGCGCTTTTCCGTGGTCAGGCTGCCCTGATACATGGAATTGGGGATATCCAGAAATTGGAAGGTTGCGTCCAGATAACCCGCGTTGGTTTTCAGATTGCCGAGCTGTGCGGTCAGCTTGAAAATGCTGTCTGCCATGGCGGTGGCCGCGCCCACATACTGGGTCACGCTGCCCACGTCAAACGCGCCGCCCCAGGCCTTCAGGCAGGTAAACACGTACACAAAGCCGGAGATCAGCGCCACGACCACGGAGGCATACAGCGCGCTGCAGATGGCGTTGTGCAGCTGCGCCTGCATCAGGGGCTCCAGCGTCTGGTACCGCCCGGTCTGCACCAGCTGCAGGGGCAGGATGACCACCCATACGAGCACGTACATGAACAGCAGCGGCCAATAGCGTTTCACGTCGCTGCGCAGCAGCGCGCGGTTACAGAAGGATGTCTTTCGCGGCATAATCCACACCTCCCAGCTCGTAAATGAATATCTCCTCCAGCGTCAGCGGGATGGATTCCAGCAGCACCGGCTCGGTGATCTGCATCCGGCGCATGATCTCCTGACTGCTGCCCCGGACGATATAGGTGTACACCCGTCCCACGTGGCTGCGGTGCAGGATGTTCAGCTCCGCCGGCAGCGGCGGCTCCGTGACGCCCTGATAGGCCACCTGCAGCTTCACCGTGTTGTCCTGCAGATCGCTGAGACTGCGCTCCAGCAGCACCTTTCCGTGGTTCAGGATGCCCACGTGGTCGCACACATCCTCCAGCTCCCGCAGGTTGTGGCTGGAGACCAGCACCGTCGTGCCGCGCTCCGCCACGTCGCCCAGAAGCAGCGACCACACCTGCCGCCGCATCACCGGGTCAAGGCCATCCACCGGCTCGTCCAGAATGAGGTACTCCGGCATACAGCACACCATCAGCCAAAAGGCCGCCTGCTTCTGCATACCCTTGCTCATCCGCCGCAGCATCATTTTCTCGTCCAGAGGAAATACCTCCTTCAGCTTCTCGTACCGCTCCCAGCTGAAATCGGGGTAGATACCGGCGAGGAATTTCGCCATCTCCCGGATGCCCGACTGCGGAAAGTAGTACCAGTCGTCGCCGATAACGGCCATACGACTCTTCACGGCGGTGTTTTCATATACCGGCTGACCGTCCACCAGCACGTCGCCGCTGTCCTGCCGGTAGATGCCCGCCAAATGGCGGATGATGGTGGATTTCCCCGCGCCGTTGGGCCCTACCAGACCGTACACCGCGCCGTGGGGCACCGTCATGGTCAGGTCGTCCAGCGCCCGGAAGCCGTCAAAGGTCTTGACGACGTTTTTTACCTCGATCATTTACCCTCTCCTCCTTCCCAAAGTACCAGCAGCTGTTCCCGGGTATAGCCCAGGCTCTTCAGCTCCTCCAGTAGCGGGACCAGCCGCCCCGTCAGTTCAGCGATGCGCCGCAGATGCTCGCCGTCCCCGGCGGAGACAAAGCTCCCTCTGCCCGCCACAGAGTAGATGTACCCCTCCGCCTCCAGCTCCGCGTAAGCCCGCTGGATGGTGTTGGGGTTGATGGCCAGCTGCGTAGCCAGAGAGCGCACGGAGGGCAGCTTTTCGTCCGGCTCCAGCAGCCCTGTCAGCATCATGCGCCGCAGGCTGTCCTTCACCTGCTGGTACAGGGGACGGCTGTCCCGGTAATCCAGCGCGATCATATCGCACACGCTCCTTTCCGTATCAAGTGTACTATGCGTGTTAGTACAGTTAGCATATCACGATGTTCTCCCTCCTGTCAAGGGAAAATTTTTCTTTTCATCCCCGGGGTTTCGTAGTATAATGGCTCCAAATTCTTTTCCCGAAGGGGGCATTTCTATGCGTATCACGGTAAAAGTCGGCACCTCTACTCTGGCCCACGCCACCGGACGGCTGAACATCCAGCGGATGGAGGGCCTGTGCAAGGTCCTGAGCGACCTGAAAAACGCCGGGCACGAGATCATTCTCGTCTCCTCCGGCGCCATCGGCATGGGCGTGGGCAAGCTGAACCTGCCGGGACGACCTAAGGATATGCCCACGAAGCAGGCGGCCGCCGCCGTGGGCCAGTGCGAGCTGATGTACACCTATGACAAGCTGTTCAACGAGTACAACCACACAGTGGCACAGGTGCTGCTCACCGGCGAGGATGTAAAGAACGAGCAGCGCAGCCGCAACATGCGGAACACCATTTTTCGCCTGTTGGAGCTGGGAGCGCTGCCTGTCATCAACGAAAACGACACCGTGGCCACCGACGAGGTGGGCGTGGAGAACACCATCGGCGAGAACGACACGCTTTCCGCCATCGTGGCGGCGGCGGTACACGCCGACCTGCTGATCCTGCTCAGCGATATCGACGGTCTGTATGACGGCGATCCCCACAGGGATCCCACCGCGAAGCTTATCCCCGTGGTGCCGTCCATCGACGCGCACATTCTCGCTCTGGGCGGCGGCAGCGGCAGCAATCTGGGCACAGGCGGCATGGCCACCAAGCTGAAGGCTGCGCAGATCGTCACCGAGGTCGGCTGCCAGATGGTCATCGCCAATGGCAGCAAGCCCGCCCTGCTGTACGACATCGTGGGCGGAAAGCCCGTGGGCACCCGATTTCTGGCAAAGGAGAAGTGAGCCATGACCACTATCGATATTCTGAAAAAGACCCGCGCCGCCCGGGGCGAACTGGCCGTCCTGGACGAGGCAGGCAAAAACGCCCTGCTGCTGTCCATGGCCGACAGTCTTCTGTCCCATGAGGGCGCTATTCTGGCGGAAAATGAAGCCGACATGAGCGATGCCCGGGGGCATATCTCCGATGTGATGCTGGACCGGCTGCGGCTGGACCATGACCGACTGGCGGGCATGGCCGACGGCGTGCGGGCCATTGCCGCCCTGCCGGACCACACCGGCCGCGTGCTGTCCGAGGTACGCCGCCCCAACGGTCTGGTCATCCAGAAGGTACAGGTCCCTCTGGGGCTGGTGTCCATTATCTATGAGAGCCGCCCCAACGTTACCTCAGATGCGGCGGCCCTGGCGCTGAAATCCGGCAATGTCTGCGTACTCCGCAGCGGCAGGGAGGCCTACCGTACCGCCCGCGCCATCGTGCAGGCGCTGAAGGCCGGCATCGCCGCCGAGGGCGGCGACCCGGACATCCTGAACATCGTGGACGACACCACCCACCAGTCTGCCGCGGACATCATGACCGCCAAGGGTCTGGTGGACCTGCTGATCCCCCGGGGCGGCGCGGGACTGATCCGGGCCTGCGTGGCCGGCGCCACCGTGCCCTGCATTGAGACGGGTACCGGTATCTGCCATGTGTATGTGGACGAGAGCGCCGATCTGAGCAAGGCCCTGAACATTGTGGAAAACGCCAAGGCCAGCCGTCCCTCCGTGTGCAACGCCGAAGAGGTGCTGCTGGTACACAGCGCGGTGGCGGCGGAATTCCTGCCCCAGCTGAAAAAGCGTTTGGTGGATGACCGAGCTGCCGCAGGCAAGGTCCCCGTGGAGCTGCGGCTGGACGAGCGCGCCGCGGCGGTCATTCCCGGTACCCCCGCCGGCGAACGGGACTTCGACACCGAGTTTTTGAACTATATCCTGGCCGTAAAGATCGTGGATAGCGTGGACGAGGCCATCGCTCACATTGCCGCCCACTCCACCGGCCACAGCGACGCCATCGTCACCGAAGACCCCGCCCACGCCGATGCCTTTGTTAACAGCGTGGACAGCGCCGCCGTGTATGTCAATGCCTCCACCCGCTTTACCGACGGCGGCGAGTTCGGTCTGGGCTGCGAGATGGGCATCTCCACCCAGAAGCTCCACGCCCGGGGACCCATGGGGCTGGACGAGCTGACCACGTATAAATATGTCATCCGCGGCAACGGGCAGATCAGATAAAGCAAAAAGAGACGGCATCCGCCGTCTCTTTTCATATTTCCACGATCTCTGCGCCCAACGCCGCGGCGTCCGCCCGGTCGTGGGTGACGCACAGCACCGCCGCGCCGTTCCGGTGCCGCAGAAGATACTGCGCCGTCCGGTCCCGGGCCGCGCCGTCCAGACCCTTGAAGGGTTCATCCAGCAGCAGCAGCTCCGGCCCATAACATACCGCCCGGGCAATGGACACCCGCCGCCGCTGTCCGCCGGACAGTTCCGCCGCCCGCTGGTCCAGGCAGTCCGCCAATCCCAGCTCCCGCAGGTGCGCCTCGATATCCGGCCGGGACATGGCCCGGCCCGTGACCAGACGCACGTTCTCCACGGCATCCAGCTGCGGGCACAGACGGTCCTCCTGAAACACGAATCCCAATCGCTCCGGCACGCCGGTGACGGTGCCGCTGTCCGGCATCTCCAACCCGGCGATACAGCGCAGGAGCGTGGTCTTCCCGCGGCCGGAGGGGGCCATCAGACACACCACCGCCCCGTCCGGGACGGTCAGGCTCACGTCCTCCAGCACGACCTTATCGCCGAAGCGCTTGTACAGATGTGCCGCGTTCATGTGCCGCACCCCCTTTCCAGCCGACGGAAGCCCCGCCGCAGCAGGGCCAGCACCAGTCTCTCAAACAGGGCGCTCAGCGCCACGATCACCACGGTCCAGGCCAGCAGGTCGGCGGTCTGGAGGTAGATCTTCGCGTCGTACAGTCTCTCGCCCAGGGAGCCGGCCACCACACCGATGACCTCGGCCGCTACACCGGCCTTCCAGCTCATGCCCAGGGCCGCGGCGCAGCCCGCCAGCAGGAACGGCTCCACCGCCGGCAGCAGGATGCTGTGCAGCTGCCGCCGCCAGGGCACCCGGAAGGCCCGGGCCATTTCCAGAAGCTGGCCATCCGCACTGCGGAGGCCCGCCAGCACGTTGGTGTACAGAATGGGGAAGACCATCAGGAATGAGATGAACAGCGGCAGCGCCGATGTCCGCATCCAGATCAGTGCCAGGATGATGAACGACGCCACCGGCACCGCCTTGATGGCCAGCACATAGGGCCGCAGCAACACCTCCACCACCGGCCAGCGTCCCGCCGCCAGCGCCAGCACAAAGGCCAGCACCAGTGCCAGGGCAAAGCCGCCGGTGATACGGCAAAAGCTGAACGCCACCGCCCGCCGGAAGGCCGCTGTCACCGCCAGGGCGCAAAGCCGCCCCAGCACCGTTACCGGTCCCGGCAGCAGCAGTGCCGAGCCCACGGCCCAGGAGGCCGCCTGCCAGACCGACAGGGCCAGCACCACCGCGCCGGCACGCTGCCAGGTCTTTATTTTTTTGTCCGCAGGTGTGCTCATGCGCCCATCCAGTAGAAGCCGTCACCGGGCATGGCGCCGCCCACGGCCTCCGTCTTCAGGTCATACAGTGTTTGCAGATAGCCGCCCACTGCGCCCTTCATATCCACGCCGGTAATACATACCAAGTTGCACTGGGGCAGCGCCTTCTCCGCCACGGCAGCCTTGACGATGCCATATTTCTCCACCAGCACAGCGGCCTCGGCCGGGTGCTCATTGGCGTAGTCCGTGCTGGCGGCGTAGTCCTCCAGGAAGGCTGCCAGTGCCGCCGGGTGTTCATCGGCAAATGCCTTGCGGGCCACCAGTACCGAGGTAACGAGGCGGCTGCCGTTGTCCAGCGCATCCCATTCGGCGCTCATATCCAGCGCCACACGCAGGCCCTCCACCTGGCTCTGTGCCACGGTGACGAAGGGCTGGGGCAGCATGGCCACGGCGTTGTCCTGTTCCGCCATCAGGGCCACGATCTCCGTGGGCTCGCTCTTCCACTCCACCTGTACGTCCTCACCCAGAGTCAGCCCGTGCTGCGAGAGCAGATAGGTCAACGCGTACTCCGGGGTAGCGCCCTTGCCGGTGGCGTAGATGGTCTTTCCGTTCAGCGAGGCAATGTCCGTCACCGTCTCGCCGCCCTTTTCCACGATATACAGCACACCCAGCGTGCCGGCGGCCAGCAGCACCACGCCGCCCTCCGTCTGGTTGTACAGGATGGCCGCCACGTTGGCCGGCACCGCCAGCACATCCAGCTCGCCCTGCACCAGCTGAGGCGTCAGCTCATTGGCGCTGGCCGCGATGGTGTACGTATACGCGTTCTGGCCCAGGCCATTATCCGCGTCATCAAACAGCTTTACCATGCCCATGGAGGTAGGGCCCTTCAGCCCGCCCAACCGCACAGTGACCGGCTGGGCGGCGGATTTGTCGCCATCCTCAATGGGCATAGGCGTTTTCGGCGTTACGCAGGCGCACAGCGTCAGTGCCAGTATTAAGGCCAGCACAAGGGTAATGATCCTTTTCATATGGGTTCTCCTTCCTGTACGATCATGATCTTTTATTGATACCTTGGTGTTTATACAGGGGCAACAACATTGGAGTACAGCGTCTTGGCGCTGACACCCTCCAGCCGCCCGATCTTTCCGCTGAGGGCGGAGATCGCGTCCTGCGGCGCATCCAGCACCACGGAGATGATGTTCACGCCCCGGGCGCGGTAGGGCACGCCCATCCGCCCGATGATATATGCGCCGTACTGATGCAGCAGCGCGTTCAGCTCCGTCACCGCGTCCTCATTTTCTACAATGACCGCAATGACCGCCACGCGTGTTTCCATAGCAAAACCTCCCGTCGTAAGATCCGCGGCCAAATAAAAAAGCCGCGCCGCCACCGCGACACGACCACAGCGCCCGCTTCGCGGGCGCAGAACCTATGGCGCATCTTCCGTCTCAAGCGTACTTTCGACGTCAGCAGCGTGTTTATTGTACGGCAAACGCCTGCTCTTGTCAAGCCGATCCCGCCGGCGGACTGTTTCAGACAGCCGCCGGTATATAATAAATATAGGAGAGAAGGGCGGGACCGTGGGGTAAGAACGGCCCCGCCCGGGGGAAGCGGTTTAATGCTTTTCGCTGGCGCGGCGGGCGGGCTTCTCCGCACAGCGGACGCCGGGCAGCAGCGTCAGCAGCTGGGCGGCCAGGCCGAACACGGCGGCGGGCAGCAGCCAGCTCAGGCCCAGATCATACAGCGGCAGGGCCTCCACCAGCGGCAGCTTCACACCGCAGGTGTGCAGGGTGCACAGCACGCTGGTTAGCAGTGCGCCCAGCGCGGCGCCCCGGCTGACGAAATCGTGGACCTTGGGTATGATGAGGGAGATGCAAATAAGCACCAGCGCGGGGGGATATACTATATCCAGCACCGGCGCGGCCACGGCCACGATGCGGTCCAGGCCCAGGTTGGACACCACGGCGCTGAACACGCAGATGACCGTCACGAACACCTTGTAGCTGATCTTCCCGCGACACAGCTCCGTGAAATACGCCGCGGCGGAGCTGGTCAGGGCGATGGCCGTGGTGACACAGGCCAGGCCCACCACCACGCCGAAGATCACCATGCCGGTCTTGCCCATCAACGCCTCTACGATGGCCATGATGAGGGCCGCGCGGCCGATGGAGGACGTGTACTGTGCGGACACGGTGGCGCCCAGATAGGCCAGACCCATATACACCGCCAGCAGCAGCACGCCCGCCAGCAGCGCGGCGCCGCCCACCACGCGAAGCTGGCTCTGGCCCCGCTGATAGCCCTTGGCGGTGACGCTTTGCAGCACGATGATGCCGAAGGGCAGGGCCGCCAGCGCGTCCATGGTCTGGTAGCCGGCCTTGATGCCGGTGACGGCCACGTTGTCGATCTGCGCCAGGGGCGCGATGTCGCCCAGCGGCGTGATCACACCCTTGATAATAATGGCGAACAGGCCCACCAGCAGCAGCGGCGTGAGCACCTTGCCTACAATGTCCACCACGGCGGACTCCTTGATGCACAGAGCCAGGATCACCGTGAAGAACACCACGGAGAACACCACCGGCGATACGCCGGACAGGTTGGGCGCGATGGCCATCTCATAGGTGCTGGCGCTGGTGCGGGGGATGGCCACCATGGGGCCGATACACAGAATGATGGCGCACATGAGGATCTCGGCGGGGACTTTGCCCGCCCGTTCCAGTACCTTCTCGCTGCTGCCCACGCGGAGCAGGGCGAACATACCCATCATCGCCAGACCGATATCCGCGATGAAATAGGCGGAAAAGCCCGTCAGCCACTGGCTGCCGGCCTCCATGCCCAAAAAGGGCGGGAAGATCACGTTGCCCGCGCCGAAAAACATGGAAAACAGCGCAAAGCCCACGACAACGATATCTGCCGCGGTGTTTTTCCTCTGTCCGATCATTCTGATTTCTCCATTTCTCTTCTCTTGTTCCCACGCCGCCGACTGCGGCGCGCCGGTGCAAATTCACGTTTTAAAGCGCGTTGCATCCTGTGCATATAGCGTATCATGCTTTTCATCATTACGGAAATGACGCTTATCGAACGGCACATGAAAAATTTTGATGGCGTATAAAAACGTTTACCGTATTTTCCAAATCGTTGGTGGAAAGTTTACGTTTATGGCATTGAACGGCGACAGCTCTTGTGATATAGTTAAAAATAATCGTTGCAATTTTGTCCAATTTGTACAGAAAGACCTGCTAACAAAAGTCAAGTAGAAATTTCAGCTTTTGGGAGCAGCG
>ERZ827168.2673-NODE-2673-length-20044-cov-4.816849_pt1 | contig 20044 bp, 18 predicted proteins | sample MGYA00519868_ERZ827168 | MGnify/ENA primary metagenome ERZ827168 (study PRJEB31778, sample SAMEA3449271) | human gut metagenome | biome: human gut; feature: human-associated habitat; material: faeces | place: United Kingdom | collected 2010/2012 ...
CCGCAGCCCATATTGGGTGCTACTGCGACAGCATCGCCCGGACGGTACCCGGCATCCGCAACGTCTGAACCGACCTCTTCAACAATGCCGGCAATCTCGTGACCATATATCCGGGGCGTTTCATGGCTGACGCCGCGATAGCCGTTGAAAATCATACGAATGTCGCTTCCGCAAATGGCGGCAGCCTTTACTCTCAGCAGAATATCGCCCTGACCGGGAGTTGGCTTGGGAACTTCCTTCAATTCATATTCGCCGGGGCCATAAAATAGTAACGCTTTCATGTTATTCTCCTTTTATCAATCGAGATCAATAATACAGTGTTCACGGATCGAACGATTTCCCTCAATTACAACCTTAACTGCCATTTTGCCGTCGTGACCGGTAACAGAGGGAGTCTTGTCGTTGAGAATACAGTCAATAAAATGACGGTCTTCCTCAAGATAGGCTTGAGAGAAAAGGCTTTGCCAACCAGTCACATGAGTTGCCTCGGCGATCTTGTTGGGTTTGAAAATAACTACGCTGTCGGCGTAGGTGGATCCGAGGGTAATCAAACCGTCTGTTCCGAGAATTTCCACTCTGGCATCGTAGCCGTATTTGACATACTGGGCGCCGTCGATCTGTCCCTGCATCCCATTTTCAAATTCACAACTCATCATGACATTGTCATAGAAATCCGGGAAATCGGCTTTGGCATCGGGACAACGGTAATTACCGCCAACGGCATAAATTCGTTTATATTCACTTCCCGTGAACCAGCGGAGAGTATCAATATCGTGACTGCACACCTCTGCAAGAGGTCCATTACTTTTTCCAATATCATACATCCAAGGCTGTGGTTTGTTGGGGCCGCGGGTATTTGAGCGAACTAGTACCACGTTTCCGATCTCGCCAGCATCAATTCTGGCTTTGGCAGCCCGGAATGAAGCATCAAAGCGACGCATAAATGCTACCTGTAGCTTAACGCCGCAGCGCTTGCACGCCTGAATCATTTCATCACATTCCTCTACAGTCATCGCCATCGGCTTTTCACAAAGCACATCCTTACCTGCCTCGGCAGCGGCAATACAAGCGTCTTTATGATACTTAGTGGGGGTAGCGATGATTACGGCATCCACATTAGGATCTTTCAGCGCCTCATGATAGTCCTCATAGCCGGCGGTTACACCGAGCTCTTTCATAGCAGCTTCTCTTGTCTCGACAAAAGGATCGGAAACAGCGGTAATCCTGGCATAGGGAACATTGGCAATAAAGTTTCTTGCGTGTATCATTCCCGCGCGGCCGGCTCCGATTAAGCATACACCAATTTCAGGCTTCATAGTAGTAATCCTCGTTTCTTTTTAGCGTTTTTTGTTGTTATTTCTTCTATTATATATATAATTTTGGCGTTTGTCAAGAATTATGACATTAAAAGATATTAATCAATAATTGTTTTTTGCTTTTATCGTAAAACTGCAAACACTTTATAGCCGAAGCTGTTAAATGTTATCCCATCGCCACCATCCTCGGGCAGAATCGAAACGGTTACCTCGTCCATTCCTTCGATATAACGGCTCGGTACGACAAACTCATCCTCCAGCCATCGTTTGTGAGGATTGCTATCAGCAAAATACCAGGGCGCCTCGGTCACGGGTATGCTATTAACCGATACGGTTGCTCTCTGCCGCCCCTTTTTCTGATCCGAGACACGGCGAAGAATCAATCGCTCGGTGTTCTCCGGGAGGACAACACGAAAGGAGGCAGAAGCACCATAGCTTCCCATCAAGGTTACTTCCGTCTGGTCATCATCTCCTTCAAAATACGAGGTGAGAGTTACTGCCTTCGTCCCCTCGGAAACACCGGAAATTTCAGCAAGGGGAAGTAATCTCACCCGATCAGATCCATAGTAAAAAACCATACCAGAATGTTCCATAGGCCAATCGTTATTGCCGCCTGATTCGATATCAAAGCGAAGCTCCGACAGGAAAGGATTTACATCTCCCATTGACAAGCGAGTTTCCGACCATGCTTTATAGCCAGCGATACCGTCATATCCGCTGGCAGGGTTACATTCCGGTTCGGTAGGAAATCCCCAACCATAGCAGGAATAGCTTTCGGAACCGTCACTTTCGACCTGGGGAGTACGGATTCCATCGATATGAAGTCGCACATCTCCTTCGCAGGAAGCGATTTCATTGGTAGAACCGGTAACGCCGTATCCGGTGATCAGAGCCGATACCATATGCCCGCTGCCCTTTATCAGTGCGATACGGCTGTCCTTGCCATCGGTACGTTTTCTTTCTGAATAGAACGAAGAACGGAAAACGTCGTAGCCGTTCTGACGATAGAACTCGTTGTATTCCTCAGTATAGCGAATTCCCACATAGTCTATCGTAATAGTATCCTCTCCATTGTTTTCGATAACAATCTCAGCGCCGTTGGCATACGGCATAGGAAAATTGTTATAGAACTCGCCGTCGGTGGACATGCCCGCCAAAAGATAACGAACACTGTGATGCCCCAATTCATTTGAGAAAATACAACCAAAATTGCCGTTCAGAGCCGCTGTTTTCTCACCGTTCCAATATGCCTTGAGCGTCAATGCCTTTAGATAACTCTTATCGTATCCGCGGGTAAGTATGCGAATACCCGAAATAAGAGCGGCTCCGCTATGCTGAAAGACCGTTTTGCTCTCACCGGGCTGCAGAGTGAGGGAAGAAACCTCTCTTTGTTCCTTTTCAAAAGGAATCACGTCGGAATTTCCGCTCTTTTTCCAAAGATTGATAACGGGAGTCAGATCGTCGGTGATCTCGAAGGTTTTGATATTAGCGGCATCGGCATAGGTATGATAGATCACATGCCCCCAGCCTCCTTCTCCTTTTGCTTTATCATTTCCCATCAGCTTGACATCGCTGGTAATACGGCAGCTGTGGGCAAAGGGCATGGGAACATAACTTCGAACCACTCGAATCGGCCCGCGTCCGTTATCTACCGGTCCGACATAGCGGGAAGCTACCGGTTCAACAAAAGGGTATTTTTCCCCGAATTCAGAATGCCGAATGGTAAAACGGGGCTCGGTTTCACCATCAAAATAGAAGCGAAAGGTCGGTTCCACACTTGTAGGATAGCGGTGCTGAACAAAATTGTAGATACAGCCTGAGCCCTCTACATCAAAAAGTACCCATTCGTTATTTCGCTCGGGATCTTCATACATATACCAGTCCCAGTCAGAATTGTCACCGATTTTAGCAATACTGCCCTCATAGTGAACCTTCACGCCGGAGCGGCGAAGCGGAAGAGCTATCAAATTCCAAAGTGTTTCGTTTCCGTACATCATAAGCAAATCCTCCCACGTCGGTTTTTTCTTTAATTATATCATTTCACCCCACATATGTCAATAGTTTTATTATTGTTTTATAACTTTTTTTATTGTTTATTGTTATTTTCGCTACCACAATTCCTGCTATTAACGAAAACATTGGAATTATTGTCATAAAAGCAATAATAGTTAATACTAAAGTATCATCATCTATTGAGCCTGTATTACTAACCTTTTGTGCATATTGTGCATTATCTATATTTATATCATATTCTTTTAAAATAACATCTAATATCGCATTAAAACCATTCTTTATTCCTTCATCCCATTCATTTTTCTTTAAATGTGGAATCATATACTCATCTTGTATTCTACCAGTTTTTCCATCTGGTAATGCTCCTTCTAGACCATATCCAACTTCTATTCTAAATTTTCTTTCTTGAAGTGATAACAGCATTAATACTCCATTGTTTTTTTGTTTACTTCCAATCCCCCAATTATTAAATAATGTATTAGCATACTCTTCGATTGAATTATTTCCAATTGTTGGTACTGTAACAACAACTATTTGAGCTCCTGTTTTACTATATAATTCTTTGTTTATTTTAATTATATATTCTTTTGTGTCATTATCAAGTAATTTTGCATAATCATCAACATAAAAATCTTCTGTAGGATTAACTACTGCAAAACAAATAGAATTAATTAGTATCAGTAATATAACACTTATTAAAAATATTTTTATTGCTATATTTTTATTATTCAAATGAAACATTTGGTACCTCCGAATTTTTTTCATCAGTTTGAAAATATACCTCTTGTTCAAATCCAAACACATTAGCTAATATCACATTTGGGAATTTTTTTACATTTGTATTATACTCCTTAACTGCATCATTATAGTTTTTTCTTGCTACAGCTATACGATTTTCTGTACCAGCTAATTCATCTTGTAAAGAGACAAAATTTTGAGATGCTTTTAAGTCTGGGTAATTTTCCACAACTACCATTAATGATTTTAATGATTCAGATAATTCATTATTCGCAGACGATTTATCTTCAATACTATTCGCTTTTACTAATTTATCTCTTGCTTCTAATACTTTATTTACTACATTTTCTTCATATTTAGTATATCCTTTTACTGTAGATATTAAATTTGGAATTAAATCAGCTCTTCTTTGAAGAGATACATTTAAATTTGATAATTCATTATCTATTTTTTCCTTTTTAGCTACCATTCCGTTATATGAAGTAACACATAACACTACTAAAATGGCTAGTATTCCAACCAAAATAACTCCTACATTTGTTTTTTTCATCTTTATTCCCCCTTTTATATACAAAAATATTTTATATATAATATTTTTTTCTGTCAATAAATTTTTTGTATTTTTCCCTACTAATTTTTATTGACAAAAATACATTAAAGTTATATATTTATATCAAATTTTATTAGGAGGTTTTTATATGTTAAAAAGTAAATTAAAATCCATTTTAATAATTACTTTGTTATTTGCATTATGTACAACTCCTTTCGTATATGCAGATGAAGAAGAAAATTATAATTTAGAAAAAACTAATGATGAAGTTTTTATTGAAGAAGATGGTGAAACAACTCAAAATGAAGAAAACACAAAAAATTCTGATGTATACTTAAAAGGTAATGATATAACCATTGATTACACTATAATCGGAAACGCATTTATTTTGGGGAAAAATGTTAAAATTACAGCTCCAATTAGCGGAGATGTATTTATTGCAGCAGAAAATGTAACAATAGATTCAGAAGGATATATCAATAGTAACCTTTTCGTTACATGTAATAAACTTATAGTAAATAGTAGTGTTTATGATTTATATGCTGTAGCAAAAGATATTACAATTGGAGAAAGTGGATATGTATATAGAGATATTAGATCAACATCATCAAATATCGATATATTTGGAACAGTTGGAAGAAATGCTTATATTAATTGTAGTAAAATTGCTTTAAATTCAAAAGATGGTTCCACTGGATATGCTACAGAAGATTCCGGTGAATTATCTGGAATAATATATGGAAATTTAGAATATACTTCTTCTACAGAACTATCTAATTCAGAAGAATATATAAAAGGTGAAACAAAACATAATCAATCATCAAATATAATAAATAAAGGAAATAATATAGTTAATATATTAATTTCTGCATTAAGTGCAATCATATTTACAGCAGTTATTTGGTTATTGTTAAATTGGTTATCTCCAAAATTTGCAACTGGTGCAAGAGATTTACTAACAACAAAAATAGGAGGAGTTATAGGATTTGGTATATTAGGATTAATACTTGTTCCTGTAATATCTGTAATATTATTAGTAATTCCTGTAACAAGAAGTCTTTCAGCAGTTTTATTAAGTCTTTATATTTTATTAATTGTATTAAGCAAATCTATATTTAATATAACTATAGCTGAAGTTATTTCAGAAAAAATTAATTTAGAAAATAAATGGTTACATTTAGCTATTGCTTCTGCTGTTGCTCTTGTAATTTATTTATTAAAACTTATTCCTTATGTAGGAAATGTTGTTGCAGTAATTTGGGTAATTTTCGGTTTAGGTATTTTAACAAAAAAAGTTTTACCTAACAAAAAAGTAGAAGAATAAATAAGATTTAAAAAGTAGATTTATAAAAATCTACTTTTTACTTTTTACTTTTTATTAATATCTATATAAATAAAAATAATCTTTTTTTGCACTTTGGTGTCGCAACCTTCTGTTTTTTATTTATGGAAGGTTGCTCCAATTCGCCCTTCGCTATCGCTACGGTTGGTCGCTTACGCAGTGCTTAAAAAAGATTATTTTTATTTTAAATTATTTTAATTCTCATTTTTTAATTCGTCTATAATTGTTTTATAGTCAACAGCAGAAAGAATTGCAGTACCAGCAACTAATATATTAGCTCCCGCTTCTTTAACTTTTTGATGATTTTTTAAATTAATTCCCCCATCTGCTTCTATATCTACTTCTAAATCATTCTCATCAATATATTTTTTCAACACACTAATTTTATTTAACATATCAGACAACAATGTTTGTCCACCTTTACCCGGCTCAACAGTCATAACAAGTACAGTATGAACATATGGTAAAAATTCATATATTTCCTCTATATTTGTATTTGGTTTAACAGATATACCAACTTTACAATTATTATCTTTTATTTGTTTTATAATTTCATAAACTTCTTCTTTATTTTTACAAGCTTCGTAATGAAATGTTATTATATTAGGTTCTACACCCACAAAATCATCTATTGCTGATTTTACATCTTCAACCATTAAATGAACGTCTAATGGTAAATTAGATATCCTTTTTATGTATTGAGCATATCCTAACATTTTTTCATATGTGTCATTTTCTACAAATTTTCCATCCATAACATCTATATGAAAATAATCTGTTTTTGCTTTTTCTAATTTAAAAAATGTTTCTGATTCATCTCCCTTTTTTACAGAAAGAATTGATGTTGATACTTCTACCATTTTCTTGCCTCCTTATCCTTTAATTCTTGATATATATAACAAAATCTATTATATCTATCTTGATTTATTTTATTTTCTTGCAATCCTTTTTTTATCCCGCAATTTTCTTCTTTTATATGAGTACATCCTACAAATTCACACTCGTTTATATACTGTTTAAACTCTATAAAACATTTATCTAATTTATTGCTTTCTATTTCTTCTATGCTAAAACTTGAAAATCCAGGTGTATCTGCAATATATGAATCATCTCCTAAATCATATAATTTAACAGTAGTTGTTGTATTTTTTCCTTTTTTATTTTTTTGGCTTATTTCTCCTTCTTGTGTAATATTATTTTTAAATAATGAATTTATAAGTGTTGATTTTCCAACACCAGAATTACCAGAAAATACACTAATATTATTTTTTAATGCTTCTCTAACTTCTTTTATACCATTTTGTTCTTTTGCATTTGTTAATATAACTTTATACCCTATACTTTCATATATTTCTTTTATTTCTTTATAAACATCACTTAAATCAATTTTATTTATTATAATTATAGACTTTATTCCTAAATACTCTGCATATGCTAATTGCTTATCTAACATTAATAAATCTGGTTTAGGATTTTTGGTTGATAATACAAAAATCATTTGTGTTATATTTGATATTTTAGGTCTTTTTATATATGTTTTTCTTTCATATATTTTTTCTATTACTGCTGTATTTTTATTATCATCTATGTTTTCAATTTCTACTTTATCTCCGACAACAGGAGTTATTTCATCTTTTTTAAATTTTCCTCTTGCTATTGTATCATAAATTTTGGCATTTGCTTCTACCCTATATAAATTTGATATATTCTCTACTATTATTCCTTTCATATAACCTCTTTAATTTTTAAGTAGCTATTATTTCTTCTGAAATAATAGCTACTTATTTTTTATTATTTTATTCAGCTGTCCATTTTGTTGAGCTATTTAAATTTAATGTTCCTGATTTTTTTAATACATCATCTATATAAACTTTTATATCAACAGAACCCTTTCCACTTATTTCTTGAGAAACTTTTGTTGCAGTTGGATCTACTTTTTCTTTATAAACAGTATCATCACCTACTACAATTTTTAATTCAACTTTTTTAACAACTTTATCTGTTGTTGTTGAGTTTTCATCTGTAGTATTTGTTTCTTCATATTCTACTTTTCCTTTTAATAGAGATTTAACATTTACTACAACTTTTCCCGTTTTTGTTTCTGCTAATTTATTTACAGTAATTGTTATACTTGTTCCTTCATCTACAACAGAACCAGCATCTATACTTTGTTTAACTACTTCTCCGTTGTTTTTTGTACTATCTTCTGTATATGATACAGTAACTTTTAATCCTGTATTTGTTAATGTTTTTTTAGCATCATCTTCGCTTTTTCCTACAACTGAATCTACTGTAACTTGATTTATTCCTGTACCTGTACTTACTGTTATTGTAATTGTATCTCCTGCATTTACTTGTTCATCTTTATTTATATCTTGTGCAATTACATATCCTTCTTCTACATCTTTGCTTGTTTCTTCTTTTACTTCTGCTTTTAGTTTGGCATCTTCTAAAGTTTTAATAGCCTCATCTTTAGTTAATCCTACAACTTTAGGAACTATTGTTGATTCTGTTCCTTTACTTACAACTACTTTTATAACACTTTTTTCTTTAACATTATAATTATCTACATATGATGGATCTTGAGAAATTATATATCCTTCTGCGTATTGTGAATTATATTCTTCTGATTTTATTTCTAATGTTAATTTATTTTCTTTTAAAGTATTTTCTGCTTCTTGTTTAGATAATCCAACTAAATTTGGTAATTTAACTTCTTTTGGATTGGTAAGATTTAAAAATCCCATTGTTCCGCCTAAACTTATTGCAAATAATAATACTAAACCTATTACACTGCTTAATAATTTATGCTTAGCTATAAAACCTTTAAATCCTTTTTTCTCTTCTCCTCTATCTTGTTTTTCTTGATAATTAGTTGATATTCTTTGAGTTTTAAATTCATCTCCACCATCTGGTACTTTTATAAAATCTCCGTCTGGATCTTTTAATGATTTTCTTAAATCTTTAAGCATTTCTGTTGCTGATGCATATCTATAATTTGCATCTTTTTTTAATGCTTTCATTATTATATCATTTACTGCTAATGGTATATGTCTATTTATTTCTATTGGTGGCACTGGTTCTTCTTGCATATGTTTTAAAGCTATTGATACAGGTGTATCTGCATCAAAAGGAACTTTTCCTGTTAGCATTTCATACATAACGACACCTAAAGAATATAAATCTGATTTTGCATCTGTATATCCACCTCTAGCATGTTCTGGTGAAAAATAATGTACAGATCCTATCGTTGTTCCAAAAGCTGTTATTGTTGAATTTGAAACTGCTTTTGCAATACCAAAATCTGTTACTTTTGCAACTCCATCTTCTGTAATTATTATATTGTGTGGTTTTATATCTCTATGAACTATATTGTTTTTATGAGCAACTTCTAATGCAGATGCAACTTGTATTGCTATATTAACCGACCATTTCCAAGGAAGTGGACCTTCTTCTTCTACTATAATTTCTTTTAATGTTTTACCTTGTACTAATTCCATTACTATATAATATAAGTTTCCATCAACACCTACATCATATACAGAAACTATATTAGGATGTGTTATACTTGCTGCTGATTGCGCTTCTACTTCAAATCTTTTTATAAATTCTTGGTCTGTAGTAAATTCATCTCTTAGAATTTTAACAGCAACATATCTATTTAGGACATGACATTTAGCTTTATATACTGTTGCCATCCCACCATTTCCTATTTTTTCGATAATTTCATATCTATTACCTAATAATCTTCCCTCTAAATCCATTTTTTCTCTCTCCTTATATGTAAAAAATGTAGAAATTAAATATTTTTTATTACAACTACTGTTATATTATCTTGCCCACCATTGTTGTTTGCTATATTAACTAATTCTTGTGGTGCAAATTCTATATTTTCTTTTACTGTTTTATATAAATCATCTTGACTAACAAAATTTGTTAATCCATCTGATCCCATAAGTATTATATCATCTTTTAAAAATCCTTTTACTGCTATATCTGGTTCTACAAAAGCATTACATCCTAGAGCTTTCATAAGCATATTTTTCTTTGGATGATGTTCCGCTTCTTCCTTTGTTATTGTTCCATCTTTAACTAATTTTTGTACATAACTATGATCTTGAGTAAGTTTTCTTATTATGTCTTTTCTAATTCTATATATTCTGCTATCTCCAATATGTCCAATATATACTCTATTATTATATATTAAACAAATTTCTAAAGTAGTACCCATTCCTTCTAATTCTTTATTTTTTTGAGACTTTTCATATACTACCATATTAGCATATTCCATACTATTTTTTACTAGTTTCATTATGCTTTCTTTATCTTTTGGAGTGTCTTTAAAATTATTTTGCAAATAATTTTTGGCACAAGTAGTTGCTAATTTACTTGCTATTTCACCGCCATTATATCCGCCCATACCATCTGCTAAGATATATACTTGTGTTTCATCTAATGGTTCTGATATATAGAAGTAATCCTGGTTCATGTCTCGCACTTTACCTATGTCTGATTTAGCATAAGCTTTTATCATTCTTTCACCTCTATTTTTATCTTTCTAATTAATCTACCTATTACATTTTTTCTACATACTTTATACCATAAGTAAACTATTTTTTCAACCTATATTTATAAATTCTTTCTTCTTAATTGACCACATGCTGCATCTATATCCGAACCTAATTCTCTTCTTATAGTTGCAACAATTCCATGATCATTTAAATAATCTCTAAATTTTATTATATTTTCATTTGAACTTTTTGTATATGCTCCATTTTCTATTTTATTTATTGGAATTAAATTAACATGGCAAATCATACCTTTTAATAATTTTACTAATCTTTTTGCATCTTCTAAATTATCATTATTATCTTTTGCTAATGCATATTCAAATGATATTCTTCTATTAGTTTTATCTATATAATCCCTACAAGCTTGTAATAATTCTTCTATATTGTAAGCATTATTTACAGGCATCATACTGCTTCTTTTTTCATCTGTTGTGGCATGTAATGATATTGATAGTGTACATTGTATATTTTCGTTTGCTAAATCATAAATTTTAGGAACTAGTCCACTTGTAGATACACTTATATGCCTTGCCCCTATGTTAATCCCTTTTGGGTTATTTATTATTCTTATAGCATTTACTACATTATTGTAATTATCAAGGGGTTCTCCTATTCCCATAAATACTACATTTGATATTTTAATATTTTCATCTCTTTGAACTGCTAAAAGTTGCTCAACAATTTCTCCAGATGTTAAACTCCTTACAAAATTTATTCCTGTTGAAGCACAAAATTTACATCCCATTTTACATCCAATTTGAGATGATACACATATACTATATCCATGATGATATTGCATTAATACTGTTTCTATTGCATTTCCATCTAATACATCAAATAAATATTTTTTTGTTCCATCTGATGCAACTTGTTTTTTTAATATTTTAAAATTACAAAGTGTATATTCTTTTTTTAGTTTTTCTCTTAACTCTAAAGATATATTTGTCATTTCATCAAAACTTGTTACATTTGCTTCAAATATCCATTTAAATACTTGTTCTGCTCTAAATGGCTTTTCTCCCATATTTATGAATTCTTGTTTTAGTTCATCTAAATTATAATCTTTTATATTCTTCATTTTTATCTCCTAAAATAGTTTAATTAATTATATATTTTTATATAAAGACTGTCAATACATCTTATATTTCTATAGCTTTTACAACTAGCCTTTTTAATGCTCCTATTGTGCATGTAATTAATGTAACTTCTTTTTTATTATTAGTATTTTGATTTAATATAGAAACATCATCAGGACTTATTTCGAATTTATCATATACAACATATTCTTGTTCTCTTCCAAATGTATCTGTTAAAACTATATTATCATTAATATTCACTTTTTTTAATTTTCCAAACATATTATCTTTTAAATAATTATGTCCTGTTATACAAAAATTGCCCACTTTATTAATTTTAGGCCCAGCAATTTTTGTAACTGAAACATTTAAAGTTTTTTCGTTAGTTTCATTTAATATATATGTATTTAATTCTATACTAGGAATAGCCAATTTTCCAATTACTTTATATCCTTTTATTTCACTTGGCATATTATTATATTCTTCTATCTCTATTTTTTCATTACTTATACTTTTTTTAAATCTATTTATGTTTATTATATTAGAATAATCTCTTGTATTATTTTTTTCTTCTTTATAAATATCTTTTTCTACAATTTTACTATTACAAAAACAACCACCTATTCCTCCTGTTATAATAATAAAAAAGATTATTAAAATTTTTATTTTTTTCTTTTTATTAAATATAATTACTTTGCTTTTCATATTACACCACTTCAAAAATTTATTATGTGTTTAACAAAATACACATTTATAACATATATATTATTTATACATTATAAATGTGTATGTCTAATTATATTTAATTAAATTTAATTTGTTGCTTTTCTTCTGTAAAGTACATAATATCCAATATAACATACAGAAAATACCAAAGCACACATTGCTACATATTCTCCCATTGTTGTACCTGTCGTAGGAATTTCAGTCACTTCATTTTCTTCTTTCTTCTCATCATCTGTCACATCATCCTTTGTTTCATCATTATCCACAATATTATCTTCAACATTTAATGTTATAACTTTAGAAGTAATAACACTATTACTATTTTGTATATCTATTAAAGATAGAGTTACTGTATATGTTCCAGCTTCTGGAAATGTAGCTTTTATAGGTGTTGCATTTTCAAAATCACCTGTTACTGCAAATCCTGTTTCTGGTCCCCAATATCCAGTTTGAGCAATATCATATTTAGTTCCTGTAGAATCATAAGCAATAAAACTTGGTGTTGCAGGTCCAGATATATCTACTTTTATTCTAACTTTTGCATATGCAGGAGCGCTAACTCCTTTTAAAACTACTTTAGCATCTTTTTCCTCATTTTTTATTATATCTCCTGTATATGTTAAATCAAAACTCAGTTCATCAGCCGCATATACAAAACTAACTGTAAAAACAAAGAAAAAAACAAGTAATAATGTAAAAATTTTCTTCATAAAAATCTCTCCTTATAAAATATAATACTAAATTATATTTATATTAATTAATAATTATTACTTGTTTTTATATTTATTTTTAATTTATCCAAATATTCCTCTTTTTTTAATTGGAGGTTGTTCATTCATTGTTTTTGCAAGTTGTACCAACAATTCTCTTTGTTCTTTTGAAAGTCTTTTTGGAGTTTGGACAATTACAGTAAATACAAAATTACCTTGTATATTAGAATTAACTGTCTTAAACCCTTTATTTCTAATAGTAAATTTAGTACCTGTTTGTGTTCCTTCTGGAATTCTAAACTTTTCTTTTGATCCATCTACCATAGGTATTTCAAGTTCTGCTCCTAAAGTTGCTTGAGTTATTGTAATTGGTACATCACAAAGAACGGTGTTTCCTTTTCTTGTAAAGATACTATTTCTTTTTATTCTTATTGTTATGTATAAATCGCCTTTAGGTCCTCCTTTTTGTCCAGGTTCTCCTTCTTCTCTTAATACAACTGTTTGATTATCATCTATACCAGCTGGTATTTTTACTTTTATTTTAGGTTGTTTTCTTACATAACCTTTTCCTTTACAATTTTCGCAAACTTCTTTTATTACCTCTCCTGTACCATGACAATTAGTACATGTTTTAGTTGTTTGAACTTGACCTAATATAGTATTTTGGACTTGTTTTACTTGACCTGTACCATTACATACTGTACATTTGCTCACTGACGTTCCTGGTTTAGCACCACTTCCATTACATACTGTACATGTTTCATTTCTAGAAATTGTAATTTCTTTTTCAACACCTAAAAATGCTTCTTCAAAAGATATTTCTAAATTAACATTTAAGTCAGCACCTTTTCTTGGTCCTCTTGCTTGTCTTGATGAGCTTCTTCCACCAAAGCCTCCTCCAAAAAATGATGAAAATATATCTCCTAAATCTCCAAAATCATTAAATCCATCAAAACCTGAAGATGTATATGAGTAATATCCTCCTTGACCAAATGGACCTCCTGAGCCACCAAATCCTTGTGGCCCATCATGTCCAAATTGATCATACATTTTTCTTTTTTGAGGATTTGATAAATTTTCATAAGCTTCATTTACTTCTTTAAATTTAGCTTCTGCTTCTTTTTTATTATCTGGGTTTGCATCTGGGTGATATTTTTTTGCGAGTTTTCTATATGCTTTTTTTAATTCTTCATCTGTTGCGTTTTTATCAACACCTAAAACCTCATAATAATCTCTCTTATCTGACATTTTCTCCTCCTAGAACTATAAAATAAAAAATGTAAATTTTCAAAAATGCTCGTTCAAGCTAATTTTCGAAGAAACTTTTTTTATTTGTTCTCTCCATTTCCATCGTCTTCTACTTTATAATCTGCATCATAAACATTTCCATTATTTGCATCTTCTGCTGTTCCAGCGTTTGCTTCTGTTCCTTGAGCTTCTGGATTATTTGCTTGTGCATTTTTATAAAGTTGTTCTGACATTTCATAGAATACTTTTGTTAATTTTTCTGTAGCTTCTTTTATTTGTTCTGTATTATTTGTTTCTAATGCTTTTTTAGTAGATTCTATTTCTGTTTCTATTTTAGCTTTTTCTTCTCCACTAATTTTATCTCCTAATTCTCCTAATGTTTTTTCACTATTATAAATTAAACTTTCAGCATTATTTTTAACTTCTATTTCTTCTTTTTTCTTCTTATCTTCTTCTGCATGTGCTTCTGCATCTTTAACAGCTTTATCAATATCTTCATCAGATAAGTTTGTACTTGCTGTTATCGCAACATTTTGTTCATTTCCTGTTGCCATATCTTTTGCAGATACATGAACTATACCATTTGCATCTATATCAAATGTTACTTCTATTTGTGGTACTCCTCTTGGTGCTGCAGGAATTCCTGTTAATTGGAATCTTCCTAATGTTTTGTTATATGCAGCCATTTCTCTCTCACCTTGTAAAACATGTACTTCTACTGATGTTTGACCATCTGCAGCTGTTGAGAATACTTGTGATTTTTTAGTTGGTATTGTTGTATTTCTTTCAATTAATTTTGTAAATACTCCACCATATGTTTCAATACCTAATGATAATGGTGTTACATCTAATAATACTAAATCTTTAACATCTCCAGAAAGAACTCCACCTTGAATAGCTGCACCAATAGCAACACATTCATCAGGGTTAATTCCTTTGTCTGGTTCTTTTCCTGTTATTCTTTTAACAACATCTTGAACAGCTGGAACTCTTGTAGATCCACCAACTAATAATACTTTGTGAATATCATTTGCTGTAAGTCCAGCATCTTTTAATGCTTGATTTACAGGCCCTGCTGTAGCTTCTACTAAATCATGAATTAATTCTTCAAATTTAGATCTTGTTAATGTTACATCTAAATGTTTTGGTCCTGTTGCATCTGCTGTAATAAATGGTAAATTAATTTGTGTTTGTTGAACACCAGAAAGTTCTATTTTAGCTTTTTCTGCTGCTTCTTTTAATCTTTGCATTGCCATTTTATCTGATTTTAAATCAATTCCATTTGATTTTTTGAATTCATCTACTAAGTAATTAATAATAGCTTCGTCAAAATCGTCTCCACCTAAATGTGTATTACCATTTGTAGCTAAAACTTCAAATACTCCATCACCAATATCTAGTATAGAAACATCAAATGTACCTCCACCTAAATCGTATATTAATATTTTTTGATCTTGTTCTTTATCCATACCATAAGCAAGTGAAGCTGCTGTTGGTTCATTTATAATTCTTAAAACTTCAAGTCCTGCAATTTTACCAGCATCTTTTGTTGCTTGTCTTTGACTATCACTAAAATATGCTGGAACTGTAATAACTGCTTGAGTTACTTTTTGTCCTAAATAATTTTCTGCATCTGCTTTTAATTTTTGTAATATCATTGCTGATATTTCTTGTGGTGTAAATGTATCACCTTCTATTTTAACTTTATCATTTGTTCCCATTTTTCTTTTTATTGATATAACAGTATTATCTGGATTTGTAACTGCTTGACGTTTAGCAATTTGTCCTACTAATCTTTCTCCATTTTTAGAAAAAGCAACTACTGATGGAGTTGTTCTATTACCTTCTGCATTAGGTATAACAACTGGTTCTCCTCCTTCCATAACTGCTACACATGAGTTTGTTGTTCCTAAGTCAATTCCTATTATTTTTCCCATTTTAAAATCCTCCCTTAATTTTATTTATATTTAAATTTAATAACTTAATTAATATGCTTTAGATTTATAAAATATAAATCTAATTTGCAACTACAACCATAGAATGTCTTATTACTTTTGAACCTATTTTATATCCTTTTCTGTATTCTTCTACAATTTCTTGTTGCCCTTTTGAATCATCTTGTATACTACTTACAGCTTCATGTAAACTAGGATCAAAAGTTTCTCCTATTGCTTGTATTTCTTCAATTCCTTTTGATGCTAATACATCTTTTAATTGTTTTAACACAAGTTCTATTCCTTCTTTATATTTTACATCTTCTGTTTCAGCTTTTACCGCATTTTCTAAGTTGTCTACTACTGGTAATATTACTGTTATAACATCAGATAATATTGAGTTGTATAATCCTTCTCTTTCTTTTTGACTTCTCTTTTTAAAGTTTTCAAATTCAGCTAAAACTCTTTTATATCTGTCTGTTATTTCATCCAATTCTTGTTGTTTTTCATCAATAACTTTTTTTTCTTCTTTTTTGTTATTTTCTGTTTCACTTTTTAATTTTTCATCTTTTTGTTTATCTGCCATTATATTCTCCTTTCTATTTATCACCATTTAATTTTTTACTTATATATTTCATTACAGAAATTACTTTTGAATAGTCCATTCTTTTAGGTCCTATTATTCCTATTGTACCTAAATCTTTATTTCCAACTTTATGTTTAAATGTTACTATACTAAAATCTTTTAATTCATCTTTTTCATTTTCTTCACCTATATAAACATTTATGTCTTTAGCAAATCCTGAATTTAACATATCTGCCATAAGCTCTTTAGTATCTAAAACATTAACAAAATTTTTAGCAACCTCTAAACTATTAAATTCTGGTAATTCAAATGCTTTATTAGCACCTTCTAAATATATATTTTCGTCATCTGCTAATACTTTTTTAATTTGTTCTATTACTGGTTTTATTACATTTACACTATATGTCATTTCATCATATAAATAATCTTCTAATGGTCTATCTATTTTTTCTATTGGCTGTCCTTTTAATTTATTATTAAACATATAATTCATTGTTTCTATTTGCTTTTCTGTTACATCTTCATCAAATTTTATAATTGTTTCTTTTACTAATCCTGTATCTGTTAATATAACAGCTAACATCATTCTTGCTCCAAGTAATACAAATTTTATTTCTTGAATTATTTGTGTATCTGCTTTTGGTCCTATTGAAACTGTTGTATAATGTGTAACTTCTGAAATTGTATTTGCAGCAATTTTAGTTAAATCTTCTATTTCATTTACTTTTGTTTCTAATTTATCGCTTATATATTTAATTTCTTCTACACTTATATTGTCGTCTTTTAATAATTCATCAACATAAAATCTATATCCTTTTGCTGATGGTACTCTTCCTGATGATGTATGTGGCTTATCTAAAAAACCAATTTTTTCTAGTTCTGCCATATCATTTCTTATAGTTGCACTACTACAATCTAAATTATATTTTTTTAATATTCCATTTGAACTTACTGGCTCTGCTGTATTTATATATTCTTCTACTATAGCTTGTAATACTTGTTTTTTTCTATCATCTAGCAACTTTTCATCACCTCTTTTAGTTTAGCACTCCTTTACTTTGATTGCTAATCTTTGTATATATTATACCCATTTTTAGCACTTGTCAATAGGTATTGCTAATTTTGTTTGTGAATTTTTTGTGAAATTAATTTATTATTCTTTTTATAAAAAAATACATCTAAGATGTTCAAAAATTTTAACATCCTAGATGTATTTTAGATATTGTTATATTTTATTAATACATTCCATCCATTCCTGCTGGCATATCACTGTGTCCTCCACAATTGCATCCTTTTTCTTCTGGTTTATCTGCAACTAAACTTTCTGTTGTAAGTACCATTGAAGCAATTGATGCCGCATTTTGAAGTGCACTTCTTGTAACTTTTGTTGGATCTACAATTCCTGCTTTTTTCATATCTACATATTCTTCTTTTGCAGCATCAAATCCAACTCCAATTTCTGATTTTTTTACATTTTCTAGAATTACTGCTGGTTCTAATCCTGCATTTCTAGCTATTTGTTTTACTGGTTCTTCTAATGCTTTTAAAACTATTTGTGCACCCAATTTTTCTCCATCTGATAAACTTTCTACTACTTTTTCTACTGCTGGAATAACATTAACTAAAGCTGTTCCTCCACCAGCTACAATTCCTTCTTCGACAGCTGCTTTTGTTGCTGATAAAGCATCTTCTATTCTTAATTTCTTTTCTTTCATTTCTACTTCTATCCGAAGCCCCGCATTAAACTGTTCATTGATGGCATATGCTGCCAGTTCGGAAAATACTTTTTTCATATTAACCTCTATAAGAAATTTTGTATCAGGAACACTAAACCCGTTGCCGCCGCCAAGCCGAGCAACACCGCAAACCCTATGCGCAACCAAGAAAGCGGGGTCTTGCCGGTGACTTTGCCGGTATTTCCGTTGACGTAAACCTTATAATTTGATTTAGCGTAATTGTAATTCAAAAGATAAACGGGCACTAAAACGTATTTGTAAGTAACGTTGTTATGTACGGTGGAAACGTTTAAGTAACTTACGGTATCGTAAACGTACTGCGATAAAATCAAACGCCTGAGCTTACTATCCATATCTGACTTCGCCTCATCCCACGCGTCGTCAATCTTTTTTTCGCTTCTGTGCGCCATAAAACCCGCCTTCGATTTTCCGGGAGAAATTACGCCAAAGGAATTCGGTCCGATTACCCTTGCCCCCTTGGCTCTTGCCATATGATAAACGCCCATCATATCGTGTACCGGAACATGCTCGGCAATCGTCATAATCGTTTTCAGTCCTGCGTCAAGCGCCTCATAAACCCCCGCCGCAGTATGAAGAGCGGGAACAAATATCACCGATGCATTTGCGTCTGTCGCTTCCATCGCCTCTCTTACGGTATTGAAAACCGGAACACCAAGAACGCTTTCTCCGCCCTTTCCCGGGGTAACACCCGCAACGACCTTCGTGCCGTATTCAAGCATCTGCTCACAATGGAAGGTGCCCTCTCTGCCTGTTATTCCCTGAATAATCAGGCGTGTATTTTCATCGACAAGTATACTCATTTGTTGTCCCCTTCCTTTTTCATTAAACAGAGTTCTTTCACTCCGGAGATCAGACCGTCAGCATAAATAACATTCTTCAAAGGCTTTATCGTCTCAAGCGCGATTTCCTTATTGGTTCCCTCAAATCTTACAATGATGGGAGAGGAGATATGATATTCCTCAATCGCGCGCTTGATTCCGAGAGCAACCTCGGAGCATCTTGTAATACCCCCGAAAATGTTGATAAACAAATAATGAATTTTCGGATCGGCAAGAATAATTCTAACCGCCTCCTTAATACGGTCGGAGGTAGCTCCGCCGCCCAAGTCAAGGGAAGCCCTTACGGTCATACCGTGCTTGGCGATATGATCGATACAAGACATAATCATACCGGAGCCATTCGAAACCACCGCGATATCACCTGTGGGATCACAGGGTATATAAAGAAAATTAAAGTCAGCAGCCTCTTTAACAAGCGGATCTGTCTTTTCGCCTGCTTCTGCCTCCGCGATTTCAGGAAGCTTGACAAGCGCGCTGTCATCAACCGACACCTTGCCGTCAAGAGCAATCAAGCTTCCGTCGGTATCAACGGCAAGCGGATTGATCTCGCAAAGCAGGCAGTGATTAGAAGTAAACAGCTTATAAAGATTTCTGAGTATAACCGCAAGCTCTTTGGTCTGCGTCTTATCAAGACCGGC
>ERZ827168.2674-NODE-2674-length-20040-cov-5.004103_pt1 | contig 20040 bp, 14 predicted proteins | sample MGYA00519868_ERZ827168 | MGnify/ENA primary metagenome ERZ827168 (study PRJEB31778, sample SAMEA3449271) | human gut metagenome | biome: human gut; feature: human-associated habitat; material: faeces | place: United Kingdom | collected 2010/2012 ...
GCTGGTGGTCTTCGCCGCGGCGCTGGTGGGTGCGCTGGTGGGATTCCTGTGGTACAACTCCTTCCCGGCGCAGATATTCATGGGCGACACCGGGTCGCTGGCCATCGGCGGCGTCATCGCCGTCTTCGCCCTCTGCATCCGCAAGGAACTGTTGCTGCCGCTGCTGTGCGGGGTCTTCCTCGTCGAGAGCTTCTCGGTGATGATGCAGGTCGGCTACTTTAAGTACACCAAACGCCGCTACGGCGAGGGGCGGCGCATCCTGCTGATGTCGCCGATCCACCACCACTATCAGAAGAAGGGCATCTTCGAAACCAAGATCGTCCTCCGCTTCTGGATCATTTCGCTGCTGCTGGCGGCCATTACGTTGGTAACGTTGAAGATAAGGTAATATGAAACAGATCGTCGTTCTGGGCGGAGGGATCAGCGGCTACGGTTCCGCGATCCTCGCCAAAAAGAAGGGGTTCGGGGTCTTCCTCTCCGACGCGGGGCGCATCGCCGACCGCTACAAGGCCAAGCTGGACGAATGGGGCGTCCCCTACGAGGAGGGCGGCCACACCGAGGAGCGCATCCTCGCGGCCTCGGAGGTCGTGAAGTCCCCTGGGATTCCCGACACGGCGCCCATCGTGTGCAAAATCCGCGCGGCGGGCATCCCGGTGATCTCCGAGATGGAGTTCGCGGGCCGCTACACGGGCAAGGCCCGGTGCATCTGCATCACGGGGTCGAACGGCAAGACCACCACCACGTCGCTCATCTACAAGATCATGCGCGACGCAGGCGTGAACGCGGCCCTGGGCGGCAACATAGGCGAGAGCTTCGCCTACTCGGTCGCCACGGGATGCTACGACTGGTATGTGCTGGAGCTTAGCTCGTTCCAGCTCGACGGCATGTACGACTTTCGGGCCGACGTGGCGGTGCTGACCAACATCACGCCCGACCACCTCGACCGTTACGACTACTGTTTCCAAAACTACGTGGACTCGAAGATGCACATCATCCGCAACCAGCATTCGCGCTGCGCATTCGTCTATTCGGCCGACGATCCCGTCATCGCGGGCGAGCTGGACAAGTACGACATGCGCATGCGTCGGCTGCCCTTTGCGGCGCATACGGCCGTGGCGAGCGGCGCGGGCGACGCCTTCCTCGACCCCGACGGCGAGTTCGTAGCCCGCGTGGGCGACAGGCAGGTGCGCATCGACACTTCGCGCATGAAGATCCGCGGCCTGCACAACGCCTATAACGCCATGGCGGCGGCTCTGGCCACGCTGGCCGCAGGGGTCGACCCCGAGTCGATCGAGCGGTCGATATACGATTTCTCGCCCGTCGAGCACCGTCTGGAACCCGCTGGCGAACGCGACGGCGTGCAGTGGATCAACGACTCGAAGGCCACCAACGTCGATTCGGTGTGGTACGCACTGGAGAGCATGACGCGTCCCGTGGTGTGGATCGCGGGCGGCACCGACAAGGGCAACGACTACGAGCCCCTGAAGGCCTTCGCGCGCGAGAAGGTGCACACGCTCATCTGCATGGGCGTCGACAACGCCAAGCTGGTGAAGGAGTTCACGGGCGTGGTGCCCGAGGTGATCGACACCTCGTCGCTCGACGAGGCCATGCGTGCGGCGCAACGCGCGGCCCGCGAGGGCGATGCGGTGCTGCTGTCGCCCGCCTGCGCCAGCTTCGACCTGTTCAGGAACTACGAGCAGCGCGGCGAGCTGTTCAAGGAGTGGGTGCGTGAGAACATTTTGAACACCAAGCAGTAATGACCGACAACGAGAACAACTATTCCGACTACGTGCGGCGCGTGGCCGAAGCCGATGCCCGAGCCGACGCCCGACGGCGGGCGCGGCAGGCCGATTCCGCAGAGGCAGAGGCAGAGCCGCGGACAGCGGAAATGCGGACAGCAGACAGAGGAAATGCGGACGGCGGGGAGGCCGCGAGCGACCATGCACAGAGCAGCGCCCGCGAGGGCAGCATGGCGGCACTGGCGCGGCGTCTGTTCGGCGGCGACCGCGTGCTGTGGGTCATCATCATATCGCTGATGATAATATCGGTGCTGGTGGTCTACTCATCCACCGCCAAGATGGCCTACAACGCCCGCTCGGCGCTGTCGACATCGCAGTTCCTGCGCTCGCAGCTCTTCCTGCTGGCCCTGTGCATCGTGGCGCTCTTCTTCGTCCACCGTGTCAACAGCGTGACCTACCGCAAGCTCTCCACGCCGCTGTTCGTGCTATCGCTCCTGCTCACGGCGTCGGTATACTTCATGGGGGTGACCACCAACGGCGCGGCGCGATGGATCCCGCTGTTCGGATTCCAGTTCCAGCCCTCCGAGATGCTCAAGGTGACGCTGGTGATGTATCTGGCGCAGCAGCTCGCCGCACGGCAGTCCACGATACGCACCATGCAGATCGTGCCCTCGCTGCGGTTCTGGACGTGGACGCAGCCCAAGCAGCGGCGCGTGTGGCGCGAGGGAGGGCTCTCGATCTTCGTGCCGATAGTGCTGTCGTGCATGGTCATAATGCCCGCGCACACCTCGTCGGCGGTGCTGGCGTTCGTGCTGTCGCTGGCCATGCTCTACATAGGCCGCGTGAAGTGGTCGGAGATATTCCGCCTCGTGAAGTGGGCCGTGGCGGGCGCCGCGCTGGTCGGACTGCTCGGTCTGGGCCGCAGCCACACGGCGCACGGACGCATATCGACATGGATCGAGCTGTGGACCACATCGCGTACGGAGATCCCCGTGGACGAACTGACCGACACCGAACGCTCGATGATAGCCATTTACAGCGGCGGCATACTCGGCCGCGGCGCGGGCCAGAGCGCGGTGCGTGTGGAGATGACACACCCCGAGAGCGACTACGCCTTCGCCTTCTTCGTCGAGGAATACGGCATAGGCATAGCGATGATACTCATAGCGTTGTATGTATGGGTGTTCTTCCGCGCCATCGAGATCTTCGAGCGCTGCCCCAAGAAGTATCCCGCCATGCTGTCGCTCGGCATAGCGCTGCTCATCACGGGGCAGGCGCTGCTGCACATCATGGTGACGGTGAACATCATACCCGAAACGGGGCAGACCCTGCCGATGATCTCGCGCGGAGGTTCGTCGCTGCTCTTCACCGCCATAGGACTCGGCATGATCCTCAGCGTGAGCCGCCAGACCGAAGAAGGGTCGCACAGCGAGGATGTGTAAAGGCGGAGCCTGTCCGCCACGACGCTGTTCGCCGACGGCGGCGCGAATGCTTTAGCAGTCCGCCGCGTGGGGGCGGCGGCGAACTGCCGACATGGCTGCGCCATGCCGATATCAACGACTTTTTAAGAAGAATGTTATGGACGACATAAGACTCGACAAATACCTTTGGGCCGTGCGCATATTCAAGACGCGCAGCGATGCGGCCGAGGCCATCCGCAACAACCGCGTGACGGTGAACGGAGGCTATTGCAAACCTTCGCGCGAGGTGCGCGAGGGCGACATCGTGACGGTGAAACGCATGCCCGTGGTATACACCTACAAGGTGACGGGGCTGGTCAGCAGCCGCCAGAGCGCGAAGAACGTGCCCGAATACTGCATCAACATCACGCCGCAGGAGGAACTCGACAAACTCACGGCGCCTCGCGAGACCGTCTTCGTGTTCCGCGAGCGCGGCACGGGCCGTCCCACCAAAAAGGAGCGCCGCGAGATCGACGCCCTGATGGACGGCTTCGGCTACGACGACGAGGAATAGGATTACCAAAGAACCATAGGCGCTAACGCATTATATATCATAGATATGCAATTCAATTTATCGCAATTTTACATAAATTGCGATAAATTGCGATAAGTATTTTACTTGATGCCGCCGATCATTTGTTCGAAATCATCTCCGCGAACATAACCCTTAGTCCGTCTGTCGAGACTTATCTCCTTAAGATAGTTTTTTTGCGTAAGCCCCCTCAAGTCGGCCTTGGCGGTATTGGGTGCGATTCCGAATCGGGACACCAGATCGGTAGATATCAGCACGGCATCGGGATTTTCGATATACATGCTCAGAATCTGAGACTGTCGGGCAGTGATATTCCCGAGATGCAACAGCTTCTCCGCTTTTTTCCGTTCGTCGCTTTTCCGTTTGATATACCTGCCGAGCGCCTCGAAGGATTTATGGAGCACCTCGAGATTATACTGGATGAAATACCCCATATCATTGCCGTCGGCTTCCGTATAAAGGAAAGCCTTCTCATAGGATTTCTTAGACCCCTTGATGATTCGGGAAATAGAGAGATATTGCACCAGCCAATAGTTGGATTTCATCATATACCAATAGAAAAGAGCTCTTGCAGTACGGCCGTTTCCGTCGGCAAAAGGATGATAGTAACCGATCAGAAAATGAATCGTTATAGCTCTTATTATGGGGTGGATGAATATCTCGGGATTCCTGTCGTTGAAGAAATCGCATAGCCCGTCCAGAAATTCTGGCAGGCAATCGGCAGACGGTGGAGTATGCACGGTCTCGCCCGTGATTCCGTTGCCCACAACGATGTTCTCCTCCTTGCGTCTGAGTCGGCCTGCGGCATCGGGGACGTCGAGGGCATTTTCCGTCATCATGCCGTGAATCTGCATTATCAATGCCGGCGTGAGGTTCTCTTTGGCATGATCGCGTATAAAATTAATCGTATTATAGTTATTAAGAATCATCCGCTGGCTTTTATCTCGGGGCGAGATCTTCTTCCGCAACATCTCCTTCGCAACCTCGCGAGTAGTAGCGGCCCCCTCCATCTGGCTTGAAGCGATCGCTTCCTCCATAATTGAACCTATAAGATACAACTCCTGCGTCGTCTTGTCGTCGGGGAATATCTTCGAAGCCCCCCACGACCCTCCGAAATTCATATCGAACTCATGGCAAAGACGCTGCATGGTGTTGGTCAGAGAGAAATGGATGTTATCCCGAGACCATACCGTAATATCCGTGAGATTTCGCACCGATTTGACCTTACCCCACAAATCGACAGGCGACATACCCTGCGGAACGCGGTATTTGATGTCGCTCCAATAGAGGTAACGGCTGTTTATGGCGGTGATGACCTCTTTCAATTCCTCGCTGTCGACAGCGGGCATGGGAAGTGCTGAAATGTACGGGGGCTGCTCGATCATATTACTACCAAATTCTTATGTTACAAATATCGCAATTTATCGCAATTTATCAAAATTTGCGATAAATAAATACGGTTCTTACAGTCATTCAACAGTTTTGCCATTTACATTCCGAATCAAGAATTATACTATTTTTTGGAGAGCAATGGCCTAAATCCCTTTTCCGCGAGAGTCAACCCGATAAAAATCCCCGCCTATTCCCGAACGCAGGTCGGGGAACGGCGGGGATATCGGTTCGATGCGGCGCGCGGCCGCACGAAGAATGCGTTACTAATACAGTCCGCGCAGCATGAGCTGGAAGTATACGGGCTTTAACATGTAGACCTTCAGGATCCACGCCACCCACTGCTCGCGCGACATGTCGAAGAGCGAGAAGGGGAACGATATCTGCGGCTCCTTGGCGTAATCGAACTCGCACAGCAGCACGTGGCCGTAGTCGGTCACTATGGGGCATGCGGCGTAGCCGTTGTACTTGGCCTCGGGGGCGCGGCCCTCCATGATCGACACGAGGTTCTCCACCGCTATGGGCAGCTGCTTGCGCACGGCGGCCGAGGTCTTGCTGGTGGGGATGCCCGCGCAGTCGCCCAGACAGATTATGTTAGAATAGGTGAGGTGCACGAGGGTCTCCTTGTCGGTCATGGCCCAGCCGTCGGCGGCGAGCTTGCCCTCGGTCCAGCTCAGGCCCGATTCGCGTACGAAGTCGGGAGCCGACTGGGGCGCCATGAAGTGCATGAAGTCGTAGTCCTCGGTAAAGGGCGTCACGATCTTCTCGTCACCCACCTTCTCCACACGCTCGAAATAGGCTCGCTTGGCCGACGTGTCGATACCCTTCAGACGCACGTTCACATCCACGGGGATGTTGCGCTCCTTGTAGATCTCCTCCAGTCGCTTGGTGAAGTAGGGCACGTCGTAGAGCTGCTTTTCGGCCGTGTAGTAGTGCAGGTCGACGTCGGCCGTACGGCCGTTCTTGCGGGCGTTGTCCCACGTGAGCAGACATACCTTCTTGGGCGCGCCGCCGCACTTGTGCTTGGTGTAGGTGTCGCAGAATATTCCGCGGCCGCCCTTCTCGGCGAACTCCTTCATGGCAGGCCACGTGCGCTGCGCGCCCACGTGGTCGTAGATGCTGTGGGCGTTGCCCTGGCCCAGAGTCTCCCGGGTGATACCCTCGACCTTGTCCCAGTTGACCTGCGCTCCCGGGGCCAGCACCAGAAAATCGTAGTCGATCTTGCCGTTGGCGGCCGTTTCGAGAGTGTTGGCGTCGGGGTGGATGATCTTCACGTAGTCCTTCACCCACTTTATGCCTTTGGGCATGCAGTCGGCCTGCGGTTTCCACACGTCGTCGGCACCGTAAACGCCGCTCGCTATGAGGGTGAATCCGGGCTGGTAGAACTGGCGGTCGCTGGGGTCGATCAGCGTGATGTCGGGATTCTTCAGCACGCGCTTCAGCCGCGCGGCCATGCTTATGCCCGCGGCACCGCCGCCGACGATCACGATGCGGCCCTTGGCGCTGCTCTTGGCGGCATAGGCCTTGTCGGTTCCCAGAGCCAGGAACGCTCCCGCCACGGCCATCAGTTGCAGGAACTGCGCGCGAGAGATCACGCCGTCGCGCTCCATCTTCTTCAGCTCCTTTTCAAAATCGAGGTTTTCCATAATATGCAGGTGTTATATCATTATCCTTGTTGTCCGCGAACGGAATACGCCGTACGTTTGCGACTTGCCCAAGTCGCGCAGTTCGCCGCCGCCCCACGCGGCGGACTGCAACTCGCTTTACGCTCGCATGCGTCCTCCGCCATCGGCAAACCTAAACGATCTCGTCATAAAACGGGCGTAACGTCCCCTCTCCGTCGCAAAGATAAATCTTTTTCCGTTATAAACTCCTATTCTTCGGCACTTTGTTCCCGTCGGCGCAGACGTTCGCGCAGCGTCCCGACCCAGAATCCCGCGGCGAAGGGCAGTCCCAGCACCACGATCGCGAGCACGATGGCCCACACGGCGATCTTTCCCACCGATGCCATTACGCGGTCCGTCACCTGCGCCGTCACGCTCTCGGCTATGCCGCGCCCCTGCTCGATGGCCGCCTCGCGCTCGGCCGAGACGAACTGCTGTATCTCGCTGCGCTGACGGTCGATCTGGCCGAAGGCGTTGTCGAGACTTCGCTCGAAGGTACGCATCATGGTCTCCACATGGACGTTGAACACCGCCAGCACCGTGTCGGAGATCTGCGGTATGTTCTCCATCACCACCACTATGCGCTCGAAGTTGCTTTCGAGGCTGTCGAGCTGCGCCTGCACGGCCCGCGCCGTGCTGTCGCGCTCCCACTCGATCCCGATAATGTCCTTGGTCCACGACAGGGTGTTCATCGCCTGCCCCGTCTGGCCGCTCATGCGGTCGCTCATGTCGGCCACCACGTCGGCTATCGACCCCGTGGCGTACGACACTTCCTCGCCGTGCTCCTTCATGAACTCTATCCACGCCAGCGTGGTATTGGGCGGCACTTCGCCCTCGCCCAACGGATTCTCGGCTATGTAGCGCCCCACGTACTCCTTCATCAGGCTGTAACGCCCACCGTCCAGCGCGTCGTGCGCCACCGAGTCGACGCGCAGCGTCATGCGCCGCACCGCCTCGCGGGCATAGCCCGAGTAGGGTCCGAAGAGCATCGAGTCGGGCACGGCGTCGAACGACGACTCCATGCGGCGGAAGAGTATCCACGTGTCGGCCAGAGCCACGTCGGGAATGCCCTGCATGGCGGCCGACACCGCCGCACGCGTGGCGCGTATCTTCCAGCGTATGGCGCGTATGCGTATCTTGGGATCGTCCGACTTGGCGATGGAATCGGCGGCGGCCACCACCTCGTTCGAGAGGCCGTAGTAGAGTCCGCGGGTCATGACCCTCACGCGGGCCTCCGACTGCGGCAGTTCGTCGCCTGTGTCGAGCGAGAATTTCAGCAGCGAGCACCCCGCAAGGGCGAAGGTCAGCGCCGCTGCCAGCAATATTTCGGTACAGATCCGTTTCATGAGCCGTAGGTTTCGGTAGCAGGATGCCGCGGGCGGCTCTACAACCATTTCTTATACTTGAAAAACCAGAACGTAGCGCCCGAGAAGAGCAGCATGAGTCCTATGGCGAACAGATAGCCCAGCGGCAGGGTGCAGTCGCCGACGACGAGCGTCCACTCCAGCTCGGGCATCGAACGGAAGTTCATGCCGTAGATGCTGGCTATGAGCGTGGCGGGCAGGAATATCACGGCCGCCACCGAGAAGATCTTCACTATCTCGTTCTGCTCGATGTTGATCAGGCCGAGGGCAGAATCCTGGATGTAGTCGAGTCGCTGGAAACTGAAATCGGCGTGGTTGATGAGCGAATTGACGTCCTTGAGCATGAGTTGCAGACGCGGGTAGACGTCGTTGGGGAAGCGTTCGCTCTTGAGTATGCTCGACAGTATGCGCTGGCGGTCGAAGATGTTCTCGCGCAGCACCATAGTGTTCTCCTGCAAGGCGTTGATGCGGTGGATGACGGCCTTGTCGATCGAATCCTCGGTGATGATGTCCTTGCTCAGCGCGGCCACCTGCTTGGCGACGAACTCCACCAGGTCGGCATCGAAGTCGATGCGCACCTCTAAAAGCGATATGAAGATGTGGTAGCCCGTCGAATAGCCGCGGTAGTTCATCTGCAAACGCTTCTCGGCCTCGCGGAACGTGCGCGACTCGGAGTTGCGCACCGACACCAGCACACCCTCGTTCGAGATGATGAACGACACGGGTTCCACGGTGAACGAATCGCCTGCGGGGACGAAGAAGTTGGTGTTGGAGATGATGGAGTTCTCCGTTTCGGAGTATTTCGAGGTCGACTCGATCTCCTCCACCTGCTGGCGGGTCTGGAGGCTCTCCTCCATGAAGTTCTCGACGGCCTTCTGCTCCTTGATCGACGGCGAAAGCAGGTCGATCCACAGAATGTCGTCATAGCCCAAGGTGTCGAGCAGATCGGGTTCGGCGTTGCGGATTATCTTGTTGTATTGCTTGAGATAGATGGTGATCATGGCTGCATTGTTTTACGGGTTGAACTCCTTGCGGGATGGCGGGCGCGCAACACGCCTCGCCGAGAGTTTCCGTCGCCTGCGGCGGTCACCCTCTTCAGCCCGGATTGGATCGGGGCGTTATCTTCAGGCCCGCGTTCCAGAACTTTTGCAGCGCCGTATGCTTCTCGGCGTTGAACACGAAATCGATGTTCTGCGTCAGATAGGCATAGGCATCGTAAGGCTTGCGGTCGAAACCCTCCTCCACTATGGCCTCCCACACCGACTCCACACCGAAGGTCAGGGCGTGCTGCAAGGCATCCGTCAATTCGTAGGGAGTACCCTTGCGGGCCACCCACACCGCGAACGCGAAGGGCATGCCCGTCTGCGCGCGCCACTCATCGGCCAGATCGTAGGAGTAGGCGAACAGGCCCTCGTGATCGAACACCTTGTCGCCGATGAGCAGGAAGGCGTCGCCCTCGCGGGCATATGCGAGCTGCGTGTAGTCGGTCAGCGCATACCACTCGGGGGCGATTTTCCACCGCGCGGCGGCCAGATACCCCGTAAGCTGCACCGACGTGCGCGAATGCGCGTCGAGGAATATGCGGCGCACCTTCTCGATGGGGCTGTTCGACAGCAGCACGACCGTGCGTACGGGCCCCGAAGCGCCCACGCAATAGTCGGTGATTATTTCGGTGGATTTCATTTGCGGAACCGCCGCCGAGGGGATAAGGGCTATGTCGGCCAAGCCTCGGGCGTAGTTTTCGGCGCAATCGGCGGGTGGAGCGAGCAGGAGATCGGCGCGAAGATTACCTTCGTGCCTGATGCCGTAGATGAACGGTATCGTATTCAGATACGACACCGCCGCTATGCGTGGAATATTGGCCATCGTCCATACGTTTCTCCTAATCTGTTTCGAGTCAGACCATTCGCCCCGCTCGGCGAACTTCTGACCTACAAAGGTAACAAATCGTATGCAAAATAGCAAATATTATTTCGCACACGGCGGCGGGGGCGGTTGTTCGGGCCGCGGTCTGCTGAGGGCGCTTTCGAACGCAAAGTGAGTTGCGGGCCTCCGCGCGCCGAGGCTGCGGCCCGCGCGACTCTAAAGAGTCGCAGGCGTAACGCCTGTTTTATGAAAATATAGTCGTCATGCCACCGAACGTAAGTGAGGATTGGCATCTCAACCGATAATTATGCAACCTTTTGACGTCAAAAGGTTGCGCCAAAAACCGCCGCGGTGAAACGATTTCGGGGTCGGCCTTGCGCCTGCGCTGAATCGGATGCCTGCGGCACTTTTGAAGCAATCAAAAGGTCTCCGATTCTTTACGCTCCGTCGCCGCGCCCGCCCTTTTTCCGAAATCGCTTCTGCCGCGGGTTGGGCTGACGCGTGTGGATATTTGTTCCATTACCGTTTCTCGATAAAGAGCTGCGATCGGCGTGAGCTGTCGAGATATTTGCGTTTGAAGAGGTCGACGAAGAAGACGAACATCGCCAGAATCAGCGGCCCGAAGATCACGCCCATGAATCCGAACAGAGGCAGGCCGATGACCACCCCGAGGACCGTCACCACGGGGTGGGTGTCGGCCATCTTCTTTTGCAGTATGAGACGTATTACGTTGTCGGACTGCGTGATGACCAGCGTGCCGTAGACGAGCAGCCCCACGGCCGCGCCCCATCGGTTTTCGAGCCCGAGGACTAACGCCATCGGCAGCCACACCAGTGCGGCCCCCACCACGGGCAGTATGGTGGCGAAGCAGGTGACCACGGCCCAGAAAAGCGCCGAGGGGACTCCGCAGATCACGTAGCCGACGTAGGCTATCGAGCCCTGGACTACGGCTATGAGCGGCACGCCTATGGCGTTGGAGCGCACAATCATGTAGATCTCGAGCATGACGTCGCGCGACACGGAGGTGTTGAACGGCAGCAGCCCGCGGCAGTAGCGCTCCATGGTGCTCCCGCCTATGAGCATGAAATACAACACGAACAGCAGCATGACGAGATTCACCCCGAAGCTGACCAGCCCTTGCAGGAACGCGTGTCCCATTCGGGTTATCATGGCCACTATCGAGGAGATGTTGTCCTCCTGCAACAGATCGTAGTGGGTCTTCTCGCGGATGCGTTCGGCCAGCCCGCGGATCGACTCCATCGACGCCTGCGGATCGAGCGTGAGATCCTGCACCCTACTCACGAACATCCATACGATCAGGCTGAAAGGTATCAGAAAGCATATCACGGCCTCGACCAGAAGCGCCGAAGCCGCCAAGCTGCGCCGCCACTTGCGGTACGAGGTCAGATAGCGCATCTGTCGGCGCAGAAGCACGTATATGGCGGCCGCTCCGAGTATGCCGCCTATGTAGGGCCGCAACTCGACGACCACCGCCACGCCCAGCACCAGAATTATGACGAACAGCGAATAACGCCGATATTGCTCTTTGAATCCCGACATACGCACCGCAGTTTCGATGTATCAAGGTTTCGATCCTGCCGCTTTTCGGTTGAGCAATCGACGTGCCGAACCGTTTCCTCCCGAATGCCGTCCGTCGCATCCCGCACGTAAACCCCGCGCGTAAAGTCCGATCGCCCCGCGTCACGAAAAATCCCGCGCCGAAAAGATTCGGTCGCGGGATTCTGTCGGGCTCCGCCGCGTGTCGGACGGGGCTATTGCCGTATCCACGAAAGCAGCTCCTTGAGCGACGGTTTCTTGCCGTGCATGAAGATGCCCACACGGTAGATCTTTCCCGCGGCCCATGCCATGCCCGCCACCGAGACGTAGAGCAGCGCGAGCGACAGTACGATCTGCCATGTGGCTATATCGAACGGTATGCGCGCCATCATCACCACAGGCGAGGTGAAGGGTATGATCGAGCCCCAGAACGCGAGCGACGAGTTGGGGTCGTTGAATACCGACATGGCCAATATGATGGCCAGGATTATGGGTATCGTGACGGGCGTCTGCAACTGCTGGGCGTCCTGGATCGAGTCGACGCTCGATCCCACGGCGGCGAACATGGCCGAATAGAACAGGAATCCGCCCACGAGGAACAGCAGCAGCCACACGAACATCATCACTATGCGCGAGGGGTCGGTGGCCATCGACACGGCCGACAGCATGTCGGCGTCGAAGCCCGCCTCGGCCGAGGTGATGGCGCCGCTCTGCACGGCCTCCACACTCTGCATCACGTCGTCGGGCATGATGGCGGGCAGCACCACGGCGCCCACGCCGCACACCAGCACGGCCCAGATGGCTATCTGCGTCACGGCCACCGCAGCCACGCCGAGGATCTTGCCCATCATGAGCTGGAACGGCGGCACGCTCGACACCAGCACGTCGAGCACGCGGCTGCCCTTTTCCTCTATGACCGAAGTCATGACCATCGAGCCGTAGATCAGCAGGAACATGTAGAGCATCATGCCCAGCACGATTCCCATCATGTAGGCCATGCCCGACGAGGTGGCCTCCTTGTCCTCGCCCTCGGCCGCCAGATCGTTGCGGTAGGTGGTGAGCGTCACCGAAGCCTTCACGTCGCGCATGATCTGCTCCAGGTTCTCTATGTCGTAACGCTTCAGGCGCTCGCGCTCGATGATCTTCTCCATCTGCGACGAGATGGAGCTTTCGAGCGACATCGACGACGACGAATTGGTGTAGAGCTTGGCGTTCGACGGATTGTCGACTATGTCGCCGCCGATCCACAGCACTCCGAAGCGGTCGGTGCATGCGCGGGCCTCGTCGGGCGTGAGGTCCGACGTTTCGAACACCACATCGTCGTCGCCCGTGAGCTGCGACGCCACCACGCCGCTCTCGTCCACCACCAGCAGCGTCTTGGTATCGCCCTTGGCGAAGATCATCATCAGCGTGGGCGCCGCCATCATGGCTATCATGAGCACGGGCATGAGTATGGTGGTGATGATGAACGACTTCTTGCGTACCCGCTCGTTAAATTCGCGGGCTATGATTATTCCTATCTTGTTCATGGTCTCTATTTTTTGGTGCTTGTTACAAAGTGCCCTCCACGGCGCGGATGAATATCTCGTTCATGCTCGGCATCACCTCGCTGAACGAACGCAGGCTGACGGCGCCGTTCACGGCCGTCACGGTGTCGCGCACCGTGGCGTCGGGTTTCAGACGCAGACGCATGGTGCGGTAGGGGGTGTCGGCTGGCTCCGTCCGACCGAGTATGTCGGCCATGGGCTCCACGGCCGCGGCCAGCACCTCGGCGTCTCCGCCGTAGATCACCTCGAAGATGTTCTCGCCGAAGCGGCGGCGCACCTCGTCGACCGATCCCGAGAGTATGTTGTGCGATTTGTTGATCAGGGTGATGTGGTCGCATATCTCCTCCACGCTCGACATGTTGTGCGTCGAGAAGATCACGGTGGCGCCCTCGTCCCTCAGCCGCAGGATCTCCTGCTTGAGCAGATTGGCGTTGATGGGGTCGAAGCCCGAGAAGGGCTCGTCGAATATCAGCAGCTTGGGTTTGTGGAGTACCGTGGTGATGAACTGCACCTTTTGCGCCATGCCTTTCGAGAGATCTTCCACCTTGCGGTTCCACCACTCCTCGATGCCGAAGCGCACGAACCACTCCTTCAGCCGCGCGATGGCCTCCTTGCGCGAGAGGCCCTTCAGTCGGGCGAAGAATATGGCCTGTTCGCCCACCTTCATCTTCTTGTAGAGTCCGCGTTCCTCGGGCAGATAGCCGATGCGGTAGATATCCTGGTCGGTGATGACGTGTCCGTCGAATATGGCGCGGCCCTCGTCGGGCAGCGTGATGCGGGTGATGACGCGTATGAGCGTGGTCTTGCCCGCACCGTTGGGACCCAGAAGTCCGTAGATCGAGCCTTGCGGCACCGAGAGCGACACGTTGTCGAGGGCCGTGTGGGCCGAGTAACGTTTGGTGACGTTCTCTATTTGCAGAATGTCCATTTTATGTTCGGGGTTTGCGTATGTAATTATAAAATCCGTTTTCCGACGGTCGAAGGTCTGTCCTAAAGCTCGGCGACATGACTCTCACGCAGCCCGCAGGACTGTGCGGGCCGCAGCCTCTGCCTCCGCTTAAGGCCCGCAACTCACTTTACGTTCGTCTGCGTTCTCCGCAGGCTGCCGCCCGAGAACCCTTTACGCTCGGCGGCGGTTCATAAACAATAGTCGTCGGCCGAGCCGAAAAATTACAGCCGTCGCACGAAAAAACGCATTTCGCCCCTCTGCCGTCGAATGCCGAGCGCGGTCCGCGACTCCTTACAGCACCTCGGCCACCACGAAATTGCTGCCGCCGACGAAGATCATGTCCTCGGCCGAAGCCAGTTCGCGGGCGTGTGCCAGCGCCGCCTGCACCCCGACGATCACCTCGCCGTGCAGCCCCGCGAGCGCGGCCTTGGCGGCCAGTTCCTCGGCGGGCAGCGCCCTCTGTACGGCAGCCTCGGTGAATATGTAGCGGGCCGAGGTGGGCAGCAGGGGCAGTATCTCGTCCAGATTCTTGTCCTTGGCGAAACCTAATACGCATATCTGACGGCCGTAGTTCTCCGACATGCGGTTGAGCTCGGCGCCTATGTAACGCAGTCCGTGGGCGTTATGGCCCGTGTCGCACACCACCAGCGGCGAGCGGCCTATGATCTGCCAGCGGCCCGACAGATGGGTAGCCTCGGCCGCCGAGGCCAGTCCCTCGACGAACGCGCGGCGGCTTATGGTCAGCGGCGTCGCCTCGTGCAGGCAGTCGGCCACCGCGGCGGCCGTTATCACGTTGTTGAACTGATAGTCGCCCAGCAGATCGACCGTAAGGTCGTAGACGCGGCCGTCGCGCAGACGCTCCACGCGTATGTGCTGCACGTCGCCCTCCACGTAGTGGTCGACGCAGCGGAACCGCTTCTGCGCATACACCACCTGCGACCTGTTCGCCGCGGCGTATTCCTCGAACACGTCGTCGTAATCCTCGTTCGACTCGCCTATCACCACGGGGATGCTCTTCTTGATGATGCCCGCCTTCTCGGCCGCTATCTTGCGCAACGTGTCGCCCAGCAGCTGCGTGTGCTCCAGTCCCACGTTGGTCACCACGCTCAGGAGCGGCGTTATGATGTTGGTGGCGTCGAGACGTCCGCCCAGCCCCGTCTCTATCACGGCCACCTCCACCTCGCTGTGGGCGAAGTGGTCGAACGCCATGGCCGTCGAGGTCTCGAAGAACGAGAGGTCGAGTTCACGTATCTTGGCCTGATGCTTGTCGACGAAGTTCACCACCTTCTGCTTGGGGATCATCTCGCCGTCGACACGTATGCGCTCACGGAAATCCTTCAGGTGCGGCGACGTGTAGAGCCCTACGCGATACCCCGCCTGCTGAAGTACCGAGGCCAGTATGTGCGACACCGATCCCTTGCCGTTGGTGCCGGCCACGTGTATGGTGTGGTAGTTGCGCTGCGGATTGCCCAGATGGCGGCAGAACTCGATAATGCGTTCGGGCCCGGGTTTGTAGGCATCGGCCCCGATCTGCTGGAACGAGGGCATCGACGAGAAGAGATACTCGATGGTCTGAGAGTAGTTCATAGAGCGTTATCAATTAACTAAATGATTCTTGCGTCGTATTCTGTATGCCGAGTGGCAGAGCAGGCACAGCGCCGTGAGAAGCAGCGCAAGACGGCCCACCCAGTCGCCGTAGGCCACATAGACCGTGCGTCGCGACGACACCTCGACCTCGGAGGCCAGCACACCCCGCATGTCCCAGTCGAGACGGGCCGTCACGTCGCCGCGCGAGGTGATGAATCCCGACACGCCCGTGTTGGCGCTGCGGGCTATGGCGCGGCGCGTCTCGATGGCGCGCAGGCGGCAGAAGTCGAAGAGCCGACGGTGGCCCGCCGTGTCGCCCCACCATCCGTCGTTCGACATCACTATCATCGCCTCGGCCCCCTCGCGCACGAACTTCGCGAAGCTGTCGCCGTAGAGTCCTTCGTAACATATCGCGGGGCCCACCTTCACGCCGCCCTTCTCGAATACCGTGGCGCTGTTAGAGCGGCCAAGCTGCCCCGTCACGCCGCCCAGATCGACGAAGCCCAACAGATCGGTGAACGGCATCGCCTCGACGCCTATCACCAGCCGCATCTTGTGGTGCACGTCGGCATCGCCGTCGCCGTTGACGGCCACGGCCGAGTTGTAGATATCGTAATAAAACCCGCTTCCCGCGCGCGCCGTCTTCGAACGCGGTTCGCCCGCGCCGTATAACTTCACTGTCGAGGCTCCCGCGACGATCATCGCCTCGGGACGGATCGAATCGATCATTTGGCGCAGGGCATGCACAGTGGCGCCCGACTGCGGCGCATCGTCGCGCAGCTGCTCGGGCAGAGCCGTTTCGGGCATCACTATGATCCGCACGTCGCGGGGAGTCTCGTCCGTCAGATCGAGCATATTTCGTAGCTGCGCCCGCTCGCTGCCTGCGAACTTTTCCTCGTAGCAATCCACATCAGGCTGTAACACGGCCATTTCGATGCTCTCGGCCTCGGGTTCATACGAGGCATACATTACCAGCGACACGGCCACGGGAACGATCGCCACGGCCGCTGCACGCACCATATCGCGCACGCGTCGGCTGCGCGCCGCCTCGAAAACCGCCATGTTGCACGCCAGCACCCACACCGAGCCGCCCATGACGCCCGTCCACTCATACCACTGCACGGCCCACGGCGAGCCGCTGAATCCGTTGCCGAGCGTGAGCCACGGAAACGACAGCACCTCGGCATGGGTATACAGATATTCGCCCGCGACCCACGCCGCCGCCAGCATGACATAGGCGACGGGCTTGGGAGAGCGTTTCGACACGTAATGGAAAAGCATGAATGCCGCGAGGCTCCAGAATCCCGAAAAGGCGGTCGCGGCGAAGACTCCCACGGGAGCCGCGTTCCATACCCACCATATGGTGGCTATGTTCCACGCCGTGAATGTGAGTGCGGCCCATCCCGCCATGCGTCGAAAATCGCGGGCCGAGGGACCGTATGCGGCACTTATATATAACAGGGGGACGAACGCTACGAACAGAGCGAAGCCGCTGCCGCCCAGCCACCCCGCCGAGAGCAGCGCCGCAGACAACGATACGCACAACAATTTTCGCAGCATATTTCGATCGCGCTTCTTAAATTCAAGCGCTGCAAAGATACGAATAAGTTGAGTGCAATGCCAAATTTATTTGAGCATTGCCGAGACGGAGTATCTAAGGCGCAGCCAAAGATACGAATAAGCCGAGGACAATGCCAACCTTGTTAGGGTTTTGTTGAGGCGGAATGTGTGACATTTATCTTCGGCTGCTGCGGGGGGGGGCGCGCTTTGCGCGAGCCGCCGAAGATAACGCCGCTCCGCGGCGAAGTTATTCAGGCGGCAGCTTGCGCGAATGACTCTACGAGTTGTACTATCACGATGTTTATGCTGTTCGCCGACGGCGGAGGACAGCAGGCCCCCAAACCGAAAATGCAGGCTGCGCCCCGAATAACTGTACTCCGCAGCCGCCGAAAGGCGGATTCGCCGTCCCGACGGGGACCTTTTTCGGGCGGAGAATGAATAATAATGCGAAAATATTCCGTTCGGGCCGCATTAAATGCAGATTAGTGCCCTTTTCTTGCAAAACTTAATATCTTTGCAGATATTTTGCAACGGAATCGCTTATTCCGACGCGGAAATGCCTCGCGGCAACGTAATTTTTACAATTTAATAACCCGTAATCGAAACTATTGCGAGAAATGAAAAAATGGCACATTGAAGATTCGGCCGATCTTTACAACATCAACGGCTGGGGAGTCTCTTACTTCGGCATAAACGATAAGGGACACGTGGTCGTCACACCCAAGAAGAACGGTATCGAGGTCGATTTGCGCGAGGTGATGGACGAACTGGCGCTGCGCGACATAGGCGCGCCCGTGCTGCTGCGCTTCCCCGACATCCTCGACAACCGCATCGAGAGCATGTCGTGCTGCTATCGCAAGGCTTCGGAGGAGTACGGATTCCGCGGCGAGTGTTTCTCGGTCTACCCCATAAAGGTGAACCAGATGCACCCCGTGGTGGAGGAGATCATAAGCCACGGACAGAAATTCAATCTCGGTCTGGAGGCGGGATCGAAACCCGAGCTGCATGCCGTCATCGCGGTGAACGCCGAGAGCGATTCGCTCATAATATGCAACGGCTACAAGGACGAGAGCTACATAGAACTGGCGCTGCTGGCGCAGAAGATGGGCAAGCGCATCTATCTGGTCATCGAGAAGATGAACGAACTCGACCTGATAGCCGACATAGCCAAGCGTCTCGACCTGCGTCCCAACATCGGCATCCGCATCAAGCTGGGATCGTCGGGCAGCGGCAAGTGGGAGGACAGCGGCGGCGACGCCAGCAAGTTCGGCCTCACGTCGAGCGAGCTGCTGGAGGCGCTGGAGATGCTCACCGCCAAGGGCATGGCCGACTGTCTGAAACTCATTCATTTCCACATAGGCAGTCAGGTGACCAACATACGCCACATAAAGACCGCCATCCGCGAGGCGTCGCAGTTCTACGTGCAGATGCACAAGATGGGCTTTCCCGTCGATTTCATCGACGCGGGCGGCGGCCTGGGCGTCGACTACGACGGCACCCGCTCGGCCAGCAGCGAGAGCAGCGTGAACTACTCGATGCAGGAGTACGTGAACGACGTGATCTACCAGATAATGGATGCTGCCGACCGCAACGGTCTGCCGCACCCCAACATCATAACCGAGAGCGGCCGCTCGCTCGCCGCGCACCACTCGGTGCTGGTGATGCAGGTGCTGGAGACGGCTTCGCTGCCCGAGATGCCCGAGGAATGGGAGGTGGGCGAGAACGACCACCGTCTGGTGAAGGACCTCTACGAGATATGGGACAACCTCACGCAGCGCAGCGCGCTCGAAAACTGGCACGACGCCCAGCAGATACGCGAGGAGACTCTGGAGCTCTTCTCGCACGGGCTGATCGACCTGCGCACGCGCGCCCAGATAGAGAAGCTCTACTGGTCGGTGACTCGCGAGATAAAGCATATAGCCGCGCAGATGAAGCGCGTGCCCGAGGAACTGAACAAGGTCAACAAACTGCTGGCCGACAAATATTTCTGCAACTTCTCGCTGTTCCAGTCGCTGCCCGACTCGTGGGGCATAGGCCAGGTGTTCCCCATCATGCCGCTCCAGCGGCTGGGCGAGCGCCCCGACCGTCAGGCCACGTTGCAGGACATCACGTGCGACAGCGACGGCAAGGTGGGCTCGTACATCGTGGAGAACACCATCGCCAACAGCCTGCCCGTGCATTCGCTCCGCCCCGACGAACCCTACTATCTGGGCGTGTTCCTCGTGGGGGCCTATCAGGAGATTCTGGGCGACATGCACAATCTGTTCGGCGACACCAACGCCGTGCACATCACGCTGAACAAGGACAGCTACGAGATTGCGCAGATCATAGACGGACAGGCCGTGGCCGACGTGCTGGACTATGTGGAGTACAATCCCAAACGGCTGGTGCGCAACCTGGAGACCTGGGTAACGGCCTGCATGAAGCGCGGTGCCATCACGCCCGAGGAGGGGCGTCAGTTCCTCAACAACTACCGCTCGGGCCTGTACGGCGGCACATATCTGGAACGCTGATGCGCCGGTTCCTGAAGCTGAGTTATTCGGGAGCGCCCTTTCATGGCTGGCAGTCTCAGCCCAATGCCGTGAGTGTGCAGCAATGCATCGAGGAGGCACTTGCCACCGTGCTTCGCGCCCCCACGCCCATAGTAGGCGCCGGACGGACGGACACCGGCGTCAACGCGCGGGTGATGTACACGCACTTCGACACCGACACGGATATTCCGGACAGGCAACGGTTCCTCACGGCCCTCAACAGGCTGTGCGGGCCCGGCATATCGCTGCTGGACCTGATAGATGTCGCGCCGGACGCACATGCCCGCTTTGACGC
>ERZ827168.2675-NODE-2675-length-20035-cov-4.490390_pt1 | contig 20035 bp, 16 predicted proteins | sample MGYA00519868_ERZ827168 | MGnify/ENA primary metagenome ERZ827168 (study PRJEB31778, sample SAMEA3449271) | human gut metagenome | biome: human gut; feature: human-associated habitat; material: faeces | place: United Kingdom | collected 2010/2012 ...
TAATTCTCAAAGACTGCCGTCACAACATGATACTCTCCATCTCGGGTCGGCAGCTTGATGCACTGCATCGGCACGACCGGTTCTGACCCGGTGATCGTTTTACCTGCCCGATAAATCGCACCGCAGCAGGCCTGAAACGAACCGTTGAATACTCTGGCATTGCGCAGTTTTTTGCTTTCCACACCCGGAATGCTCTGCGCAAGATCATCGAATTCGTACTGCAGATACTTCTGCGCGCGGTCGCTGAGTCCGGACTGCGGAAGTTCTTCATCAAACTTCTTTTTCGCGCTCTGATAAGACGCGTCCGACAGCGCGATCTTGATGTCCTGCAGGAGTGGTTTGGCTTTTTGCGCGCAAGTCCCGCAAAAGTAAACGCCTTGATTCATCAGGCAGAAATAATCCTGATAGAACTTGATTTCCGCGCCGCAGTTGATACATTCTTTCGCCATATACTTTGAGACCCTTTCCTTGTATCTCCTGTAAGCCCTGCGCATATTCGCAAGGCTTCAGGCAAGACTTCGCTTTTTATTATGTGCACTTTTATTCCTTTGTCGTAATACCGAGCTCGTCAAGTTGCGTCGGATCGACCGGTGACGGCGCGCTGGAAACTAGGCACTGCGCGTTCTGATTCTTCGGGAACGCGATGACTTCGCGGATCGACGGTTCACCGAGCAGGAGCATCACGAAACGGTCCAGACCGTAAGCAAGCCCTGCGTGCGGCGGCGCGCCGTATTTGAAGGCTTCAATCAGGAAGCCGAACTTTTCATCGCAGTCCTCCTTCGTCAGACCCAGTACCTCGAACATCTTCGCCTGCAGATTCTTGTCATGGATTCTGACCGAACCGCCGCCCAGCTCTACGCCGTTCAAAACGATATCATAGGCGTCTGCCTTGACTGCCAGCGGATCGGTATCCAAAAGCTCCAGCTGATCCAGCTTCGGGCAGGTGAACGGGTGATGCATCGCCTTGAGCGAATGGTCTTCTTCGTCCTCTTCGAACATCGGGAAGTCAACGACCCACAACAGGTTGTACTGATTATCGTCCAAAAGTCCCATTCTCTTCGCACATTCTCTTCTGAGGAAACCCAGAGAATCATAGGTTACCTTCGCCCGGTCGGAACAGATAAAGATCAGGTCGTCTGTCTTCGCGTCGAACACCTTTGCGATCTCCGCAAGCTCTTCCTGCGAGATGCCCTCGCTCTTTCTTATCTGCTTTAACTTTTCGCTGAAATCCATATTGTTTTCCTCCTGTTTTCGTTTGGCTTTTGTGAACAGCTATATCATACCCTGTTTTTCGAGTAGCCGCAACAAACATCTGCTTACAATCGCCGTTTTCTTGCGCTACTTTGCGTTGCATATGAAAAATCGGCATAGCAAAGCGGAATGTGAAGCCACATTCCGCCGTGATCTTTATTAAAACTGCAACAGCATAACAACAAGCGCTATTATAAACATAGGAGAGAATATCGCAATCAGTTTTCTGTGCTTATGCTCTCCTCCGACAGGCGTAAGCCTTGCCGCTCCGCAGAACGCAAGCAGTACCGCCACAAACGGCGCCGCAAAGTAGGAGATATTCACGATAAGGTTTCCGAGCGCCGCCGCCGCATCTACAAGCCCGTCCCACAATCCGCCGATGCCAGTGAGCTGTTTCTGATACGTTATGACCGTCACAAAGAAGTTATTTATCAGATGAAGCACCATTCCGGGGATTATCGTATCGTATCTTACCGCCATAAGTCCGAAGATTATACCGCTTAAAAACGCATATGCGAACTGATCGAAGTTACCGTGCGCCAGTCCGAACACCAGCGCCGACAGGATAATTGCAGGCGTATCGCCTATGGGTTTCAGCGAACGGAGCAACAGATGACGATAGATTATCTCCTCAAATACCGGCGCCGCAAACGCCGTGAATATAAGCGTTACAATGCCCGATGAGAAGCTCGACGGCGCAATAGCGTCCATCACATTCTCTATCTCTCCCACACCGAACAGCAGTTGCAGGATATAGTTTATGCAGGTGGTGATATTGCTTCCCCACATTGCAAAGGCAAACATCGCAGGTATGAATATAAGCGGATAGTACGACTTGTTCTCATACTGCGTGTCAAGACGCTTCAGCGGTCGGTACTTTTTGTACAGCATCCCGAATGCCAGCAGCTTCGGAACATATGTCGATATATTGCTGAAAGTGTAATTCAGCACGGTGAAAAGCGTACTGCCCGTATCAAGCCCTGCGCCGACAAACGAGCGTAACAGCATTACCATCGCAACGAATATGACTTTCTGAAGCAGTACGGATATAATCAGCGCGATGCCGACATCAAGACACAGCCTGCGTATATCCGAAGGCTTAAGGTCGTCTTTCGAGGTCAGAATATCAAAGCTCTGCTGTCTGTATCTGTCCGCTATAATACCGGTAAGGCTTTTCTGCATTTTAACAGAGTCCTTTCGTTAAATAATCATCATAGCTATTATATACGCCGTGCACAAAATAAATCCCGCAATAAACAAAGGTTCTTTTACAACAGCGATGAGTTTCTGCTTTTTGGTAAGTGCGGGATAGTTGTTTACCGGTCGGTAAAGGCGATTGTTCTTTAGCTTTCCTATCGCCGCCGCTATGCCGACTACAGCTATTGTCAGTATAACAGCAAGGTAAATCATCAGCGCTGTCATAAACGCCTGTTCGCCGCCTGTAAGCCCCTCTCCCTGCTGAATATGCGTAAACGCCGATATAAAAGTTTCACTGCTTACAGCCACGATCGCTATTCCCGCAATAGAGTTGAATATGGCGTGCATTATCATTGTAGGCACAAGACTGCCGGTCGCATATCTCACATATCCAAGGCAGATACCGACAATAAACGTATAGCAGAACTGATGTATATTACCGTGCGCCATACCGAAGCACAGTGATGAAACGAGTATCGCAAAGCCGTTTCCGTAAGGCGCAAGCGAGGACTGTATAACTCCCCTGAACCAGTACTCCTCAAACACCGGTGCCAGCACTGCCATCTGTATGAACAAAAATGCAAGATACCACGCACCTCTTCCCGTTCCCGAAGAAACTATAGGAGTAAGCGTATCCTCTACCGCCGAGCGATTCTGCACTATAAAGAAAGATATTGCCATCACCGCAATGTTTGCCGCCTGACCCGCTCCGTACATCGGTACGAACCACGATATAGCCTTACCGAGCCTTTTGGGTTTCTTGTAAAGACTGCCGTCAAAGTGATATCCCAGAAGCTTTGATGTAACCCCTATCGCCAGCACATAGAGTATAAGTATATTGGCAAGCGCCTGCACAGAAGAGGTTATCTGCGCATCGCAGTCAGCCATAAGCGCCCCGATGAGCGCAGTTACCGCATCGGCAACACACCGTGCCGCAAATATGACTATTAAAGCCAGTCCTGCCTTTTTGCAGGCTGTTCTGAAATCAGCGGCGCACATCGAGAACTTCTCCCGTTTCCAGCATTTCCTTTACATAGCTCGGCAGAGCAAAGCAGCCCTTGTGAAGCTCTGTGTTATAATATCTTGTCTTAATTCCGAGTGAATTCCAGTGCTGTTCATCAAGATCCTTTATCGGATCAAGTCCCTTGCTCGCAAAGCCGAACAGCCAGTGTCCGCTTGCGTATGTCGGAATATGAGCCTGATAAACGGCGCACACGGGGAACACCGACTTTATACGCTCGTGTGCCCTGCACATAGCCTTTGCGTCATTTACATAGAACGGGCTTTCGTGCTGATTCACAAGTACACCTGTATCGGTCAGCGCATTGTAGCAGTTGCCGTAGAACTCGGGTGTGAAAAGCCCCTCGCCCGGTCCGAACGGGTCGGTAGAATCGACTATTATAAGGTCATATTCGCCCTGCTTGCGTCTTACAAAACGAAGTCCGTCGGTAAAATGTATATCAAGTCTGGGGTCGTGCATCGAAACGGTCATTTCAGGGAAATATTCCTCGCAGACCTCGACGACCTTTTTATCTATCTCGACAAGGTCGATATGCTCTATCGTGCTGTAACGGCACAGCTCCCTTACCGTACCGCCGTCGCCTGCGCCGATAACAAGCACGTTCTTTATATCCTTCTTTACCGCCATAGGAACATGAACTATCATATCGTGATAGATAAATTCGTCCTTCTGCGTTATCATTACATATCCGTCAAGCGCAAGCAGTCTGCCGAATTCGAGCGACTGAAACACGTCTATGCGCTGATACTCGCTCTGCTCGCTGTAAAGCTGTTTGTCAACTCTTATAGAAAATCTTACACTGTCGCTGTGATTTTCAGTAAACCAAAGATCCATTTGTATTACCGTCCTTTCAATCTGTAAACGTATAAGTCAATGTGGTACGGCGGACGAATTTATTCGTCCAGTATCATAATATTCTTTATTTCGAGGTCCTGTGTACCTGTAAGGAAACAGCCCTTATCCCCTGCATATTTTATATATGCGAGAATTTCATCTGTTATCTGCTCACCGGGTGCAAGTATCGGTATTCCGGGCGGATAGCACATTACAAATTCACCGCTTATCTTGCCGGAGCTTTGTTCGATCGGTACGCTTTTCTTGTTTCCGTAGAATGCGTCCTGCGGCGACAGCTTAACTATAGGATTGATATACTCGTGGTCAAGCATACCCGTCTTATCCTTTGAATAGATACGCTTTATGTCGTTGAGCGCTCCGATGAGCCTGTCGAGATACAGCTCCCTGTCGCCTATCGAAACGTAAGCGAGTATATTTCCTATATCTCCGAATTCTATCTGTATGCCGTATCTGTCACGCAGAATATCATACACCTCGATACCCGCAAGCCCTATATCCCTTGTGTGTATCGACAGCTTTGTAACGTCGAAGTCATAGAACGCACCGCCGTCGCACAGTTCCTTTGAGAATGCGTAATATCCGCCTATCTCGTTTATCTCGTCACGCATATACTGCGCATAGGACTGCACCTTTGCGAATATCTCCCTGCCGTGAAGCGCAAGGTTTCTTCTCGATATATCAAGGCTAGACATCAGAAGATAGCTTCCGCTTGTCGTCTGCATAAGGTTAATTATCTGCCTTACATAGCCCTCGTTCACCGTGTCTGCTGTAAGTAAAAAGCTGCTCTGCGTCAGCGAGCCACCGCTCTTGTGCATACTTACTGCGGCAAAATCCGCACCTGCCTTCATTCCCGCAAGCGGCATATTGTCACCAAAGTAGAAATGCGTTCCGTGCGCCTCGTCCGCAAGAAGATACATTCCGTGTGCGTGTGCAAGATCGGCTATCTTCTTTATATCTGAGCACACTCCGTAATAGGTAGGATTATTTACAAACACCGCCTTTGCGTCGGGGTTTTCGAGTATCGCCTTTTCAACATCCTCGACCGTCATTCCCAGCGGTATGCCCAGCTCCTTGTTTACTCCGGGATTAACGTAAACAGGCACTGCTCCGCCGAGAATAAGTGCATTTATCGCACTGCGGTGTACGTTACGGGGCATTATTATCTTCTCGCCACGCTTTGCTACGGCAAGCGCCATAGCCTGCACTGCGGCGGTCGTTCCGTTTACTATAAAGAATGCGTTCTTTGCGCCGAAAGCCTCTGCGGCTATCTGCTCCGCCTCTTTTATGACGGAAACCGGGTGACAGAGGTTATCGAGCGGCTTTGACGAGTTCACGTCCACCGTCATACATTCTCTGCCTAAAAATTCCGTCAGTTCGGGGTTGCCCCTGCCCATCTTATGACCGGGTACATCAAAAGGCACTATGCGCTTTGCCCGGTATTCCTTTAACGCCTCATATATAGGCGCACGCTCCTGTGAGAGCATATCATCAGTCCTTTCGGGAAGGAAGTAATTTTCATTCAGCCTTATAGCTTATATTTTCCATTCTTTTATTTACTGTTTGTTCTATATATTCACAGACATTTCTGAACTCATTGTGAATACTGCTATTCGTGAAACGCAATACCATTATACCTTTCGAATTCAGAAAAGCTGTTCGTTCTTTGTCGTACTCCATTTCTTTTTCCTCGTAATGCTGTGAACCGTCAAGCTCAATTACAAGCTTTGCTTTCGGACAATAAAAATCAGCAATATATTTAAACAGAACTTTTTGTCGTATAAATCTGACAGGGTACTCTTTAAGATAGCAGTACCACAATTTCCTTTCTTCATCTGTCATCTGAGAACGTAGCTTTTTAGCATAAGAAACAAGCTGTTTATTATGAATGTATTGCTTTTTTTCGTCCATACACACTCCTCTTCTGTTACGGTGTTGTCCAAAACTATTACGATACTCAATATTATTCAATAAGAAACAACACGCTTCGCCAAGCACTAAACTTGGCTCCCTTGCCAAAGGGAGCTGGCTTGCGGCAAGGCTCGCTCCTGTCAAATCTCGTTATATCCGGCGACACATGTGACATTCAAATAGCACTTACTCTGTCTGCCGCCAAGACTGAGGGATCGCTTGCTAAAAACTGTTTCAGTCCTGCCGTCGCCTCCGTTAACAATCCCTCAGTCACAGTGACGGAAATCTTATTTATTTATAAAAAATCTTCGACCTGATATTAAAAGTAACACCGAAAATATTGTACCGCACTGTGCCAGCTCCCTTTACACAAGGGAGCCAAGAGGATAGTTCTTATTAAACGGAAATGCTTAAATATAAATCATCGCTAAACTCAAAATCACAAGATTATGTTGCTCACCCGTAAATATTCATCCCCGAATATATCTCTATCATCTCACGCCTTAGGTTCTCCGTAATTCTCAGACGCTCCTTCGGCGGAATGTCATATATATCCGTATTGAACAGGTAGTTTTTCAGATCCATCTCACGCACCATAAGCCTTGTGTGGAATATGTTCGCTTGATACACGTTTATATCTGTAGCGTCATATTTCGTCAGCGTATAATCGTTGATAAAATCCTGTATCGAGGTTATATCGTGGTCGAGATACAGCTTTCTGCCGCCTACATCACGGGTAAAGCCTCTTACCCTGTAGTCTATCGTTATAATATCGGAATCGAAACTGCCGATAAGATAATCCAGTGCGTTAAGCGGAGAGATTTCGCCGCAGGTCGAAACGTCAATATCTACCCTGAACGTTGAAATGCTGTTGTTGGGGTGATATTCGGGGTAGGTATGCACCGTAACGTGCGACTTATCAAGGTGCGCCACCACTGTTTCGGGTATCATAGCAGAATTACGCTGAGGATGAAGCGGTTTTCCGTCCACCATTCCCCTGTTGCACGACTTGTCTATCTCCATACTGTCCGTAGCCTTTTCACTTATCAGCAGTGTTACGCTCGCACCCTGTGGATCGTAATCCTGCTTTGATATGTTAAGCACATTCGCACCGATTATATCCGTAACATCGCACAGTATGCCCGTAAGTCGCTCGGAATTATACTGTTCGTCAATATAGTCTATATATTCTTTCTGCTCTCTTGCTCCTTTAGCATAACAGACATCGTATATGTTGAAGCTAAGAGTCTTTGTGAGGTTGTTGAAACCGTACAGCTTCAGCTTTTTTTCCAACAGACACACAACCTTTCGGAAAAATATCTGCAATAAACGCAGCTAATATAATAATATAGTAAAACTGCCCTCTTGTCAATAAAAACTTGTGTAAAGAAGCCGCCGACGGCTTTAATGCTCATCGGCGGCTCTGAATATTATTCTGTTTAATTTGAGATTACACGTTATCCTGACCGGGAACATACTCAAGACTGTCGTCTGAAGTTGTAACCTCTGCAGTTTCCTTCGACTTTATTTCTCCCGAAGCATCATTCTTATCCTTGAATACAAACTTCAGCAGGATAGGAGTTACTACAGTAGTGATAACCACCATGATTACTATAGGACCGAAAAGTCCGCTGCTCATAAGTCCCATATTAAGACCCTTATCCGCAACTATCAGCGCAACCTCGCCACGGGAAATCATTCCCACGCCAATCTGTAATGCCTCTTTGTTCGTGTATCTGCATATCTTTGCGCCAAGTCCGCAGCCGACAACCTTTGACAGTATAGCGACTACCAGCAGTACAATGGCGAATATGATGATTGTAGGTGTCATATTTGTAAGCGTTACCTTAAGACCTATGCTTGCGAAGAAGATAGGCGATAACAGAAGATAAGACATTGTATCAAATCTGTGTGCGATATACTTCGTCTTTGACGTACTTGAAATTACAAGACCTGCAACGAACGAGCCTGTAATATCGGCAACACCGAAGAATTCCTCGGCAACATACGCAAAGAGAAGGCAGAGCGCAAAGCTGACAATAACATAACGGCGCTGATTTTCTTCCGTTCTCTGTGTCCACTTGTTGAATACGAAGTGGAAGAATACACCGAACAGCAGAGCGAATGCGAAGAAGCCGAGTATCTTCAGTATTACTATACCGATATTTCCCGACTCGGGATCTGCAAGAGATGTAATTACCGTCAGTGCAATGATACCGAGTACATCGTCTATAAGAGCCGCACCGAGTATTGCGTTACCCGCTCTTGTATTGAGCTTTCCGAGTTCTTTAAGCGTTTCGACAGTGATACTTACCGATGTTGCGGTAAGGATAACACCTACGAAAACATCCTGCAGGAATGTCGATGTCGAAAGAGTGGGATCTGCCGTACCGAACAGGAACGCTGTAGCGGCACCGCCGACCAGAGGAACGATAACACCGATAAGAGCTATTATCGAGCTTGCAAGTCCGCACTTCTTCATCTCACGGATATCCGTTTCAAGACCTGCGACGAACATAAGCACAATAACGCCTATCTCCGACAGATTGCTGAGTATCGGAGCGTTGTCAAGAGATACAAGGTTAAGACACACAGGGCCTAAAATAATGCCCGCAACCAGTGCGCCGACTACCTGAGGCAGCTTTATAACCTTTGACAGCAGTCCGAATGCTTTTGTGAAAATGAGGATTATCGCTATATAAAGCAGATATGTGTAATCCATAATTCATCTTCCTTTCCTTTTGTTCTACTTTTTCTTTTCGTCACAAAGGCTATATCGCAGCTGTGCGATATAGCCCCTGTTTTTTCTGTATGCCCGTATTATAACACCTATTTAGATTATGTCAATCCGCCTTGAATGTTAAAACAAAATTTTTCGTCAAAATCTATGAATTTACCAAACAAAATTGTTATAAGTGGATAATTTTCTTGACAAATTTCCATGAATTTTTTGAATGGCTCGTTATTCATTTTCGCAATACTATTATTTGTAAAGCTGACATTTAAAGTATTTCCTTTTTCAGCTAAAATCTTTCAAATCGGCATAAATAAAAGCGTTGCGGGATTTTTACATTTCCGTAACGCTTTTATGATTATGAATTTATCATAAATATTTATTCAGCATCTGAACATTTCAGCCAATCTTTTCGACCATACATACAGCGTGGGCGGCTATACCCTTTCCTGCTATGCCAAGGCCCTCCTCGGTAGTCGCCTTTACGTTTACATCGTCCGTATCAAGCCCCAGCGCCGCCGCTATGCTCCTTTGCATATCGGGAATGAACTTTGCAAGTTTCGGCTTTTCCGCAATTATGGTTATATCTGCATTTGTAACGTGTGCGTTTTTCCCGTCAAGCAGTTTTCTGACGTGTTCAAGCAGCCGCATACTGCTTATACCTTTGTATCTGTCGTCACTGTCGGGGAAATGCTTTCCGATATCTCCGAGAGCCACAGCTCCGAGCATAGCGTCCATAAGTGCGTGTACCGCAACATCTGCGTCACTGTGTCCGAGAAGCCCCAGATTATCCTTATTCGGCACCTCCACACCGCAGAGTATCAGCCTTCTGCCATCTACAAGCCTGTGCACGTCATATCCGTGACCTACACAAAGTTTAGATGCGCCTGTTTTCCCGATAATATATTCCGCCATTGCTATGTCCTCTTTCGTGGTCAGCTTTATATTGTCATAACTGCCCTCAACGATAAACGGCTTTATCCCATACAGTTCCATTACCGATGCGTCATCAGTTATCCTTGCGTCATTCACATCGAGCTTTTCCGCCGCCGCAAGATAGTCGGCTTTTCTTACCGCCTGAGGCGTCTGTGCAAGCCACAACGTGCTTCTGTCGGGAGTAGCTGTGACAACACCGTCCTCGCATACCTTTACCGTGTCCTTGGCTCTTACCGCCGCCAGTGCCGCACCGTGCTGAAATGCCGCCTGTGCGACCCTGTCTGCCGTCTTTGCCGTCACAAAAGGTCTTGCTCCGTCGTGTATCGATACAATATCGCTCTTATCTGAGGTCTGTCTTACCGCTTTCACCGACGACTCAAAGCGTGTAACTCCACCCGTGATGATCTTTATCGGCTTATCGGTATGTATGTTTTCACTTACAAGCTCTCTGATTTTATCTGTATTATCCTCGCTTGCCGCTATTATTATTTCATCGGCGTTGCTTTCGACAAACTGCTCTATGCTGTACAGTATGACCGCCTTGCCGCAAAGCCGTGCCGTCATCTTGTCAAAGCCCATCCTCCTGCCGCTCCCTGCGGCTAGTATTATCGCACTGGTAAACATACCTCTCCTTTACGATCAGTCAAAATGCTTATAGTTGCCGAGGAACTTGAAATACTTCATTTCCTCCTCAAGTATCGTCATAAGCCGTACTACCTCGGGGTCAAGCGCATTTCCCTCAAAGTCGAGATAGAACACCACATCGAACGTTTCCCTCTTTATATCCTGCTTTGCCTGCGGAACGGGCGCACTCTCTATCTTAGTGATATTAAGACCGTACAGTGCAAAACGAATAAGCATTCTGTACAGCGAGCCTGTCGTATGCGGCAGTGACATACAGATAGAAATTATATCTGCGTCCGGTGTCACCTCAGGGCGCTTTGATATGCAGATAAAGCGTGTAGTGTTGTCCGGGTTGTCGGCTATATCACGCTTTACCGTTTCCAGTCCGTAAAGCTCGGCGCATCTTTCCGAGCATATTGCCGCTATCGTGTTATCATCGCTGTTTGCGACCATTTCTGCGGCAAGAGCCGTATTTGTATAAGGCACCTGTCTTGCGTGATAATCCTTTAAAAATCCGAAGCACTGCTTTAGCGCCTGCTCGTGTGAATAAATTGTCTTTATATCCGCACCGGGCTTTGCGGCAAGGCAGTGGTTTATCTTTATCTGCGTACGCTTACAGATATAGAAGTTGTACTTCGCAAGCAGGTCGTATGTCTGCCTTATATCTCCCGCAGTGCTGTTTTCAATAGGCAGTACGCCGTAATCCGCACTTCCGTTCTCTACCGCCTCGAACACGTCCGAAAAATCGGGGTAAAAATCTATTTCGGAGTCGGGGAACAGCTTTACCGATGCCTCCTCCGTATTACTGCCCTTTGTTCCGGGGCAGGCGATTCTTACCGGCTGTATTTTCGGGCTTTCAAAATGCGGCACGGGTGCATCGGACAATATTCTCTGCTGTAAGCATTTCGATATATCCATTATACAGGTGAAAAGCTGACCTGCGCCCTCCGCCAGATCATCGGGAGATTCGCTCTTTATACGCTCAAGTATTTCCTGCTCACGCTTTCCTTGAAATACCTGCATATTGTTTTCTTTCTTGTACTTTGCAACTCCAACACACAGATCCATACGCTTCAAAAACAATCTCAGTATTTCATCGTCCGTAGCGTCTATCTCTTTTCTTATCTCTTTGAGATCCATTTTTACTCTCCGTTTCTTTATTTCGGCATTTTATACATTATACAGCAATTGTCGCAGAGCTTTTAGGAAGTCCTGCGACAATCGTAATTTTTTATCAGTTCGTTTTTGATGATGTTGAAGATGATGAAGACGAGCCGCCTGACTTTGCGTAGTAAACCGTAACCTTTTCTGAATCCTTAACGTTTACCGTTTCGCCTATCTCCTTACTGCATTTAACAACATATCCGTCCTTTACGCCGTGCGTATCGCTCGTTGCCTTCTTCTCAAACTTTACATTCTTCTGTGAAAGCAGAGCTGTATACTGGTCAACCTTAAGACCCGTATAATCCGGCAGCTTTATTGAAGCGGGACCCTTGCTCACAACGAGTTTAATTTCCGTTCCGGACTTTATTTCGGTATCGGGCTTTATGCTCTGGCTTATTACAATACCGTTTGCTACCGTATCGTCAAACTTGTACTCTGCGGTTATTTTTACAAAGTTATATGTATCCTGGACAGAAGTAAACAGTGCACCTGTGAAGGTGGGGCATCCGTAAACTATATCGGGCGCAGTATCTGAGGAAACCGTAGTATTTGTCGTGGTGGTTTCCGGAGCACTCGAGGTTGTCGTGCTTTCGGGAGCGGAATAATAATTGGGATCTGTCGAGCTTGTGTTGCCCTTATCCGTGATTGCAAGTACAGTTATCGCTATCGCAAAGCCTATCACGATGACCGCACATACAATTATCGTTGCGATAACGGCAATCTTGTTATTCTGCTTCTTTTTCTTTGCATTAGCCGATTTTGTGCCTGTGGGAGCGGGCTTTGCTTCTTCCTTCGTTTCAACCTTTCTGACACGCTGAACGGGGCGCACAGGCTCCTGCTCTGCCGTGTTGAACTTAGGCTGTTCAAACAGCTTTACAACAAGCTCCGTTATAGTCTGTATACGGTTTGACGTATTCAGCTTAAGACCGTTCATTATAACCTTTGAAACGTGGCTCGGCACATTTCTGTTTATCACCATAGGCTCGGGGCAGTTATCATTTCCCAGCCTTGAAATAGATTCTGTAGGCACACAGCCCGTCAGCACCCTGTATAAAGTAGCAGATATGCCGTACACATCTGTCCACGTTCCCTGCCACTCGGCTGAGGAATACTGTTCGGGAGCGGAATATCCGGGGTACATTTCGCAGGCGATCTCCGTACCTGTTGTTCTTCCTGCGCTTATCTGGAAATCTATCAGCTTAAGCTCGTTCTTCTCTGTTACAAGTATGGTCTGCGGACTGATTCCTCTGTGGATTATCCCTGCCGAATGCACAAGGCTCAGCGTTGTCAGTATCGGAGGGAAAAGCTCCTTTACTCTGTCCCATGTAAGCTCGCCCGAGCAGTTCGCAAGATAAGCCTTCAGAGTGATTCCGTTTATAAATTCGAATATTACATACGCCGTATTGTTCTGAGGGAAAATATCAAGCACCGTCTGTATATGCGTCATTGAGCGTGCCTTGAGCAGTGCCTTGTTAAGTTCAACGAATTCCGACATATACGTTTTATAAAGCGGAAGCCTGTTAGCGTCAACCACTATCTGAGGATCGCCCTTCTTGCGTGAGCAAAGCGTATCCGGCATATATTCCTTGACGGTGACCTTAGCACCCGTCACCTTGTCGAAGCCGATATATGTAGCGCCCTCGCCGTTATAGCTGAGCAGCTTTCCTACAATATAACGGTCGTTGAGTATCGTTCCCGGTGCCAGATATGACGGCAGATAAGGAGCGTCATTGCTATAGCCGCACTTCTCGCACGGTCCGTCGCTCTCTTTCTCGTTCATACAACCTAAACACAGTCTGTTTATCTCTGTCATTCAGACATTCCTTTCAAAAGAGGGTTACCCTCGCAAAGTTTTATGTATATAACCGCCGTCTACCGACAGTACAGTCTGTTGAAAAACCTATATAACTTTTTAAAATGGGTGTTTAGCGTTGCTTGCTCTGCCGGTTTTGCATCGTGCAAAACTTTTGGCAAGCAACCAAAGCATCCTTGCTTTGGGCGTAGCCCCAAGCGGGGTGAGGGCGGCAGCCCCACACTCAGCCCCTTTCCTTGGGAAAGGGGTTTGGGGATAGGGATTGTGAACAAGCACCTTTTTTAAAAACAGACTTTTTCTACAAACTGAACCGCCGTTTACAGCGGTAATTCTATAATTCAGCTACTATATAATAACTTAAAAACCGCCGGATGTCAACGCTTTTAACCGATTTGTAATAATATTGTAACTTTTTTAAAAAAATCGGTGTTAATTTAAATAATATTGGTATTTCTTTCTATAAATTATTTTGTGTAAGTTGACAAAGCCTGCTTTTAACGCTATACTGAAAGAAAAAAATCTGATTGGGTGATAACTATGTTCGGTAAAAGCAAACGTCCTAAGGATACAATGTCCGTAAAGGATATGACACGGCTCGACAAAAGACCGCTGAAATACGTCACAATGCGTGACCCCGAAACCTATAAGGAAGTACGGCTCGGCGAAAACGGCGCAGTTAATATAATGGACGGCGACTTCGTCCTTGTGTGTCTTGGCAGGGATGTAATGCGCTGTGACCTGTCGGAGGTGCGTGTAGGCGAGCTTATGAACCTGTCGGGCATAACGGTCAAGGGCATTGATAAAGGAACAGGTAAAGAAATGTCTGTAATAGCTTACTTTGCGGATAAATTCTGATAGCGAAAACTGATTTTGTTAATTACGGCCAATTTACAAAGTACAATTTTGTGAATACTTCATAAAACATCATATTTCTTATCGGATAATATAAAATCTCTGTTGACATCGCATTTTTGTTGTGATATGCTTTAAATAGCATTAAACATATATGTTATCGCAAAGTATCCCATTATAAATTATCAGTTAAAAAGTTCAATTTTCTTTCGATTATAATTTTTCAACGAGGTAAAATATGTCCTGTAATTTCTATATTCTCTGCAAATACTGGAGAAAACATCTACGCACCGCTTTTGCACTTCTGTTTTCCGGACTGCTGCTTACCGCGATCATCACCACGGTTTTTCTTTTCATTCGTGAAGGAATCAATCAGGAGGTTGAATCATGGTATGACAGCTCCGGAAAATATGATCTTATTCTTAGCGTTTCCGATGATTTAAAAAGCGAGCTGATCCCTGCCGACGCAGACTGTATACACGAAACCGTAACCGTACCGGGAAAAGTCGATTTTTACGGTAACGAATGTGTCTACGGCTATACTACAGAAATGGGCTACAATTTACTGCACATTCCTATGGTAAGCGGTTCGTTGCCTGTTTCGGAAAATGAAGCGCAGTTGCACAGTCACTCCTCGAAAGTGTCGGTTATCTCGGGAAAAGCGGTGACAGCATAACAATAAACGGCAAGCAATATATTCTCAAAGGTATTATCGGAGAAGACTATTATAGAAGAGCGCTGTGTGAAAACGTCGAATATTTAGAAGGTCACGGGGTAGCGCCTGAGCCTCTTCCCCTTATATATGTCGGAAAGCCGTCAGACGCTCCTGCGGCAAGCTACACTGTTGATCTGTACGCAGGCGAAGGCGTTACAGTATGCGACGAAGAAGATCATCATTACATTTTTGGCATTTCCGACAGGGAATTTGTTACAAAGCTTGAAGAAAGCTATCCCCCGGGAAGTGATAATGATGCCAGTCTGCATTATTTTTCAAACTACCACGGAGAAGATATTGCGAGTAAACAGCATATTACCAACGCTAATACATTCTGGCTGATCATCATGTCATCTATTTGCGCATTGATTGCTGTATTGTCTTTTATCTGTATGCTCAATATAGTTTTCAAAGAGCGTGAAAATACCGACCGCCTCCTGCATAACATAGGCTTTTCAAAATCAAAAAGCGTTATTATGTACGCAACAGAAGCCGTTATGCTTTTTATAGTTCAGACGATACTCGGAATAGCTCTCGGCATACTGTTCTATATTCTTATATTCTCTGTCCGTGTCGAATTTATGGGTATGAAGCCATACGGCGGCTTTACGACCGACCCCATTGTTCTCGGCGCAACTGCCGAGCCTATTGTAATTGCCGTTATATTCTCGGCGATCACAATTGCTCTGGGATATCTTGTGTTTACGCCTGTCGTACTTTCGTCCAAAAAGCAAAAGAAAAAATTACTTCCTTGCTCGGGCTCGGCAGGCAGTATGATCTCACGCGCTCTCAGCAGTAAAGGCATAACTCTTATACAGACTGTTGCACTGTCGCTGATAGTGTTCGGAACTACTCTCGGCTATATGCGATACACCCGTGACGGAAAGGAATGTCATAACTATCTTTATTTTGACTTTCCGCCCGTTTATTATGCCGGTTGGCTTGACATGGAGGAGTACGGGATAGCCGATTATCTGAACTGCGATCCTATAGGAGTAATCTCACTCGGCGCAGAGGAGAACCACAGCCTTAAAATAGCGGATTTCAATTATTCCGTCGGTTTATCCGACAAGGACACTGAAAATTTCCCCGATGCTTTATCATTCGGCTATATCGGAAATACCTTTGCCGTGTGCGACAGTGAAACCTTCGCCTACAACGACAACCGTGAAACAAAAATACAGATAGATGACAGTATAAAAGATAGCATTACGGCGGCTTCGGACGAACAATACAAGAGCTTTTTAGGCTCGGACGGTATCGGCGATAAATACTGCTACAACATTCCGATAAGACTTGCCGATGAAAAAACACTGGAAGCGCTTTCTTCATGTATTTCCGGCGGTATGCCCGACATTTCCGCACTTAACAGCGGAGAACAGATCATTCTGGTGCGTGACTATGACCGCAACGTCTATAAGGAAGGCGACAGCATTGAGATAATGGCGCTCAGCGCAAACGACACAGGCTACGGTATCGGTAAGGTAACAGAACACACCTTTAAGATCGGTGCAACGCTCACGCTCGACGGTTTGACGGATAAAACGCTTGATTATCTTCTTGATTTCGGTTTCAGGGATCAGAGCAACAGCGGATATTTCCTGCTGACCACCGCCGCAGGCGCGGCTTCCTCCGGCTTCCCCGGAGCTGTGTACAGCAGCGTTTATTCACCGACCGATATTGACGGCGGACTTGTTCCTACAACTGCCGGTATGACCCGCAACAATTTAAGCGAGCTGAAAATGCAGAGCTTTATAGACAAATTCAAACGATTATCGGGAACAGCCGCAACAATTGTTATAATGTCACTTCTCGGCTTTGCGGCTTATTTCAGCTGTATCGGGCTTAAAATCAGAATGAGGTCTTACGAAATATCCGTGCTTCGTGCTTTGGGAACGCCGCTTTCACGGATACGACGAAAGCTGTTTATCTCAAACCTCAGAATACCGATCATATCAACCGTTATCGCGGGGCTTGCCGCTTACGGAGTAGAGCTCTTTACAGGCATGATGTATGACAAGGTCGTTTATCTGAAAGAGTCCGCTCAGGATGATATAGCTTCGGATATTATAAATTACTGTTTTCTCAGTGATGTACCCTGGACGGTTCCGCTTATAAAGCCGCTTGTTATAATTTTTATCGTCCTCTCGATAATAACGGTTATACTCACTTTACTTTCAACAAAAAAATTCACATCCGAAATATCTGTTCAATTGAACGAGGAAAGGAAAAGACGATGATCAGAACAACAGGGCTTACCCGTATATACGGTAAAGGCGAAAACGCCGTAGCCGCCATAAACAACCTTGATATCCGCATAGATGACGGAGAGCTTGTCGCAATAACAGGTAAAAGCGGAAGTGGAAAAACCACTCTGCTCAACGTACTGGGCGGACTGGATAAAGCAACAGACGGCAGCGTTTGCTATGACGATACCGACATAACAAAACTCGCAGATACGGCACTGGCGGATTTCAGATTGAACAAGATCGGCTTTGTGTTCCAGTTTTACGATCTGATACCGGAGCTTACCGCAAAAGAAAACATACTTCTCCCGTCAAAGCTCGCCAAAAAGGGCAAAACCGATATATCGGATACCGTAAAAAAGCTGGGTGTCGAAAACCTGCTCGGCAGATACCCGTCAGAACTTTCGGGCGGTCAGCAGCAGCGTGTGGCTATCGCAAGAGCGCTTGTCAACGACCCCTCGGTCCTTCTTTGTGATGAGCCTACAGGCAACCTTGACGTTGCGACAGGAAACGATGTTCTTTCTCTTCTCATCGACCTCAACCGCAACGACAACCGCACAATAGTCATTGTAACACACGATAATCAGCTTGCCGAAAAATGCGACCGCATTATCCGCATTTCAGACGGTAAGATAACAGAATAATAAACAGCCGTATTTGTTCATAAAACAAATACGGCTGTTATTATATTCATTTATTCACGCCTTAACCGAAATAATCGATCTTCATAGCCTTCTTGACCTCGCTCATAGTCTGAGCGGCACACTGACGTGCCTTTTCGGTACCCTTCTTCAGCACATCGTAAACGTAGTCCATATTCTTCGCAAGCTCCTCACGGCGCAGTCTTATCGGCTCAAGTTCCTCCTGCATTACATTGTTGAGGAACTTCTTTATCTTCATATCGCCAAGGCCGCCGCGCTTATAATGCTCTTTCAGCTCGTCAAGGTTCTTGTAATCGGGCAGATAACGTTCAAAATGCTCGTCTGTGCAGAATGCATCAAGATAGGTAAACACCGTGTTGCCCTCGATATGACCGGGGTCGGACACCTGTATATGAAGCGGATCGGTGAACATACTCATTATCTTTGTCTTGATGTCTGCGGGACTATCCGCAAGGTAAATGCAGTTGCCCAGCGACTTGCTCATTTTCGCCTTGCCGTCAGTGCCGGGCAGACGCATACAAGCCTCGTTTTCGGGAAGTAATATTTCCGGCTCAACAAGCACAGGCTCATAGATGGAGTTGAACTTGTGGACTATCTCCTTTGCCTGCTCGAGCATAGGCAGCTGATCCTCGCCTACCGGTACTGTCGTAGCCTTAAACGCTGTAATATCGGCGGTCTGGCTTATCGGATAGCATAAGAAGCCTGCGGGTATGCTTGCTTCAAAATTTCTCATCGTAATTTCCGCTTTTACGGTAGGATTACGCTGTAATCTTGATACTGTAACAAGGTTCATATAGTAGAATGTAAGCTCGGTAAGCTCAGGTATCATCGACTGAATGAATATCGTTGACTTTTCGGGGTCAAGTCCTGCCGCCATATAGTCAAGCGCTACCTCTCCTATGTTACTGCGTACCTTTTCGGGATTGTCGAAGTTATCGGTCAGTGCCTGTGCGTCTGCGATCATGATGTATATTTCGTCAAAATCGCCCGTGTTCTGTAACTGCACTCTGCGTCTGAGCGAGCCTACATAGTGTCCTATGTGAAGTCTGCCTGTGGGTCTGTCACCCGTTAAAATAATCTTGCTCATAATATTTACCTCATTTTTATACGGCTTAATAAAAAAGCTCCCGTTCCGAATAAGGAACAGAAGCCGTATCTGCAAGCCACCTTATTGTTACGCACATAAAAATGCGCTCTCTGTGTAACGGTCAGAGCCTTCCGTCAGAAACTACTCGCTTATCGCTTTCGGTCTGCCCTCGCAAGTCCATTCGTATCGGATAAATACACCGCTTTTCAGCTAATGCGGCTCTCTGTAGTATCTCTGCCGATATTACTACTCTCGGTCAACGGTTTGATATAGGCTTAGTATATCACCTTTTCCCACCGTTGTCAAGCACGGCGTCCAGCCACCCGACGTTTTATAAATTACTGCTTCGTGTAACCCCGCCGTTTCGCTATCTTTTGCTGTACTGCAACAGTATTAAAGGCGGAACTTGAAGCGGTCACAGCTTGCCACCGTGACCGCCTTTTCCGTACCAATCTTCACCTTGCACTAAACTTGCCTCCCTTGTCAAAGGGAGGTGGATTGACGGCAAGGCACAAACTGTTGCTTTGCTGCGTTTTACTTGCGATACCCCTGCCTTTTTTAATTTGCCAAACTTATCTGCCGTCAAGACGGAGGGATTGCACTCCGTCAGCACAATTATTTTAATAGGCGGAACTTGGAGCGGCTCACAGCCGCACCGCCGTTTTTATCTCCTCCATTATACCATAACAGCAAGCTTAACATTCTCTTCGTTGTATAAAAAACGGACATCGGTAAAATGCCCATGCCCGTTTTTATATTCAGTTTAACCGCTTACCTCTTCGTCTTAACTGTCAGCACCTTGCTCCACGAACCATACTGCTTAGTATTTCCGTAAGTCTTGTACGCTCTTATTCTGAACTTATAGCTTGTGTTAGCCTTCAGTCTCTTGACCGTACAGCTTGTAGAAGTAGCCTTAGTTCCGGTGTAAACAGTCACCCATTTACCGCCCTTGTACTGCTGTAACTGGTAG
>ERZ827168.2682-NODE-2682-length-19997-cov-11.735984_pt1 | contig 19997 bp, 24 predicted proteins | sample MGYA00519868_ERZ827168 | MGnify/ENA primary metagenome ERZ827168 (study PRJEB31778, sample SAMEA3449271) | human gut metagenome | biome: human gut; feature: human-associated habitat; material: faeces | place: United Kingdom | collected 2010/2012 ...
AATCCCAGATGAGCCATCCGCATTATTTCCTGTATGTTCCTCCAAGTGCCGCGATCGTCAGGGGCCCGGCCTTGCCATCGACTTCGAGACCGGCTGCTTTCTGATACGCTTTGACCTTGGCTTTCGTTTTGGAAAGGTAGTTCTTGTTTGTGACCGTGAGCCCGGTGAAGCCAGCCGCATTGAGTAGCTTCTTTAGCTCACAGACATCCTCGCCCTGGCATCCGTATCGGAGCGCGCGGGTGAAAACAAAGCCTTCAGGCGGCTTGGGCTCCGGTTCCGGATTACCTTCAATCTCCCGGACTTCCTCCTCGGTCCAGAAAGGCGGCCTGCCGTATGCATTCCATGTATTACCTGTGAGCGGGAGCTTGACCACGCCAGCGTCACGGCCTCTCGCTTCGATTACATTGAGATCTGTATCTACCACATATCCGATATGTGTCGCCTTACCGGTCTTGTCAAGCTTGAACACGAAGTCGCCGACGCGGAGCCTGTTGCGTTCGATCTTAGCGCACATGCTGTAAATGCCCTGCGCAGCGAGATCATATCTGAGAAAGTGCTTGACATTCTGGAGCCAATACATGCCCAGACCTGAACAGTCGAAAGCGCGGAGAACGTCGCCGTAGCCTGCGGCCACCTGTCTGCGCCAGAAAGTGATCGCCCTTCTCGCATTTGTATCGGACGTCTCTCTCTGCCTGATCCAAGCCTCGTTGACCGCTGGACCGAGCTGGCCCTGCGCTCCCCAGACATAGATGGAATGGTTGTCTACCTGCTCTTGCAGATAAGTGAGAAACTCTCTGAGATTATTCGTCTTCAGCATCTTTGTCATCCTCCGTTTCAGTTTCGTCATTCGTTTCGGTATCTTTTTCCTTTTCAGCCCGGTTGTGGAGCTGTTCAAGCACGGCTTTCAGCTTTTTGGGGACCGGAAGCCCGAGATATGCCGCGTTCTCAATCAGCGAGACACCCTCGTTTGAGATATAGAAAAAGATAATTGCCGTCCTCAGCACAGCTCCTGTGCCGATCACGTATGTATCGAGTATGTGGCCTAATCCCACCAGCGCGAAAATGAGCACTTTTTTGAAAATGCCTTTGAATCCCACTCTGCTCGACAGCTTTTTGTCTACCACCGCGCACATGATGCCGGTCACATAGTCGATCAGAACACATGCGATAAGCGCATAAAGCAACCCGTCGCACCCCCCGAGAAACCATCCGAGCCAGCCGCCAACAGCGCTGAAGGCCACCTGTACGGTGATCCAGAATTCTTTCATTTCAGAAACCTCCTATTGTGTTTTCATTCGGGTTCGGTTATAATGCCGTCCGAAAGGATGTGATGAATATGGCTAAGTTCATTCCCAAAGCCAAAATGAGCAAGAAAGCTCAAAAAAAGCTCGCAAAGAAGAACCGCGTCACATGGGAAGTGAATCCCGTAACGCGCAAGACCGAGAACAGAAAGGTGTATAACCGTAAAAGGAACTCCCGCGAGAGGTTCGACGAACCACCGGCGGGAGTTTTCTTATGCTGTTCTTTTATAGATATAGCACGTGATGTACGGCTGCAAGTTGCTGTGAGCGGTCCCGCTTCCATTCGAGCCTGTGTTGCCTGACAGCGTTACTGTATGCGTATGCCCTCCCCCGGAGCCTGTAGTAGCAGGTCCCGAAGTGCCGTCATTCGTCAGGTACTTATAGTTGCTTCCTGATCCGGATCCAACCTTGTATGTGCCTGAAGCGGCCTGATGAGTATGCGCCGCGGCCTCCGTCGCCGTAGCCGTGCCGGACGATAACGAATGGTAATGCGAAGGCAGATTCGCTGTGGAGAGAGTTACCGTCTTTGCGCCACCTGTCAACTCTGCATCGTTGAAATCACGGTCGTTCGGATCGACGCCGACAGGTACTCTACCTGAACCCCACAATTCCCACGTCCCCCCGAGAAACGTGGTAGCGCCAGTAGGATCTGTGGTCATTCGTATCGAACCCACGGGATAAATAAGATCCCGTAGCCAAGTCAGCGACGAGAAGCTTACCGCTCCCTCGAAAGTCACATCCTCGTGAAAAACAGCATCCCAGCCCATCTCGAACTTGTCCTGCTCGGATATCTTGCCTATCGCCATCCCGAGTCCGTTGTTTCGAATAGAGAAGATTGTATCCGCGGTCGTGATGTCGGCGTATGCATAGACCGTCTCGAAGTAGTCGCTGACTTTTACCCTTATGTCGTATGCGTACTGGCTCGAGAGAGAACCGCCGCACACATAAGTGCCATTCAACGAATATGTGCCGGACCATGTTTTGAGGTCTGTATAGTTCGTAGCCGTTTTCCTCTTGCTCTGAACTATGATCGAAGCGTCGTTTGAGGAATCAAGCGAACTGATATTCACCTTTATCCTGATAGATATGTACGTTCCGTTATGGGATAGCACACCCGAACTGTTACAGCGAAAGACCGAGGCGATATTCACTGTAGGCGACTTGTAGGCGACCACCTCATACGTCCCTGTGATCGTTTTCGTCCTGTTTCGGGAGTCCTTGACCACAATAGTAAAGCTCTGTGTGCCGCTCCGTGTCAGCGCTTCGGTAGTGAACGACGCTTCGGTGTATGTGGTTCCGTTTATGGTGGTCGTTACCGATACTATGGTCGAGCCGTATGTGCCTGATGCGTTGACATTGACATTCAGTCTCGTTTTGTTCTGTATAAACGCGTTGAACTGACCGGCAATATTCGAATCCGAGTCCGTGAGCGTATAAGTTGCGGACGGCACTATCGACGCGGGAACGTTTATCGTTATCGAAACTGACTTAGTTCCGATCAGCGTATTCCCGGAGTAAGTGTCGCAGTACAGCGTTCCCACTGCCGTGGTAGAATTCGGAGCCTGATTTGCGAGTGTTCGAGACGGCGTCCAGTTCACAGAGGTGTTCGACGTCTTTGTGACGATCGTTCCTGACGCGGAACCCACCTGATACCTCAAAGTATGAGTAAACGAGGAAGAAGCCGGAGAAAGCGTGATCGTTCCCGCTGAACCCATCGTAAGCGATCCAACAGAAGGTGTGGTAGCTCTGGGTATCGTCGGGAGCGTTACCGTAGCAGATCCCGTAATAAGTTTCAGAGAGTTGGCAAACGAACAGTCAGCATTCCATGAAAGCGTGACAGAACCTGTGCCATCGGCATTGTGGTTGATAACACATGTGCCGTATCCTGCGGCTTCTGTATCAGCGTTATCTGTCATGACCGTCAGGAACTTTGTCCCTTCGGCATTGCCGTATGGCGTCTGATACTGTGTCGTGTGATCGGAAGCGGTCGGAATGAGGTCAGTTGCGAAGCCTCGCTTCTGTCGCGTGTAAACGGTCGTACCGTTGGCCCTGACAGTCATACTGCCGCGGTTCGTCTGGTCGTAGTTGTTGCAATAAATATGGTAGCCTGTGGAGGCCGCAACGTTCGCAATGTAGATATAGAAACGGATCGTTGAGGTGTTGTTTTCGACCGACTGGCTCGTGACCTTGTACTCCATCCAGCAGCCGAGCTTGGCCGTTGCCGTTCCGGAGAACGATCCGTTTATTATGCTGTATCCCGAATGTATCGGTGTTGTCCTGTCTGCCATATCATCACTCCGTAAGCTTGAAATTAAGGTTGTCTGACTCCGGCATCCATGCGAAGGGGCCAATCCTCATACCGGTAAGGATCTGCACGGTATTGACATACAGCTTTCCAGCCGAGAAATAGGCTATGGCGTTCTCCGTGGATACGGAATCCTCGTCACCGGTGAAGAAGTAGAGGATGTCGTTTTCGAGCTTAAGCTTTATGTTAGAGGTGCTCTCGCCGATGACGATGCCGGAGGCAATCATGCGTATGAAACCATGTATGGCCTCAAACTGCTGATTCATATCTCCGTTCAGATCCGATATTTCAGAATTCGTTTCATAGAAGTTCATCTCGATAGTGCCTGCCATGACCGAAAGCGTGGTCATAACAGTGCTCTGAAACTGCTCGAAATCGGAAGTGGCAACATAGTCCTCCAGCGCCGACATGATGATCTGCTGTGCCGACTGGAGGATGCTTGTATTGTTGGTGATCTGCTGTTGGACTATCTCTACAGCACCGCTGTTGGTGACGTAGTCTGACTCGATGCCCTCGATCCTGTCGATCGCTCCGTTTATCCTGCCGGTATTATCCGCAACGAGCGAAGCCCGGCTGTCTCCTATCGTGATACGTGTAGCGGCCGGGTTCTGAATAGGGATAGTCATTTTGGTCAGCACAAAATACGCTTCAGGCAGTATGTCGCCGCACGAGACGATAACTCGGTCGAGGAACTTGAACGTTTCAACGTTGGTATCAAGGGCGGCAAGGTCCACAGCCGTCAGCTGTATCGTTTCCTTCAATCTTGCACCCTGCGCCGCAAGCCATGCCTGTGCTTTGTGTAACAGGTTCGTCGGAAGGGTAACGTCATCCCATGTGGTAAGACTGACAGGAGCATAGATGGTGCCATAGATAGCGGCATTCGCCGAATCGATGAGCCGGGGATCGTTGTCATGAACGTCCGCGATCGTAAGCCTTGCTTCGGTCTCATATGCAGGATCGATAGCCTTCAGCTTTGCTCCAAGCGGAACGCATGCTGTGTACGATTCATCCGCGTCTTTTGTTATCGCCAGTGATAACAGGTTCTCTCCGAACTCGATCTTCTGTGTAGCCGTATCGGGCGGCTCAGCAAGCCAGTTTAGAACGGGTTTACTGTCCCGGTTGAACGTAACATACAGATACCCTCCATACTTGTCGATGAGTTTGCTCTTCATCACGTTCCATGTAGAGTCCCAAAGCTCTGAATACGGGGTAATGTCGTTTTCATCGGTGACAGTGCAAGAACCGGCAATTAGCCTCTGTGATTCTGCTACGCTTCCATTATGGCCGTTTAGCAGGAAAGCAAAGAACTGTGCGGGAGTGCCCGTAAAGGAATATGGCTCCCGCACGCTGTCGATAAGAAACGCGATGCACCCTTCGACTGTGTATTTGTGCATATTCCCGAGTGTGCGCTCATCCTTGATCGCTCTGCCTTGGAATATCTGGTAGCTGTCCCTGAATACCTTTATTCTGCTGACGAGCTTCGTTATGTTTCCCGCAGACGGATTCGTATCGGGAACGGTAAACGTCAGTAATCCGGGCTCGTTTACAGATAAGTTCAGTATGGGATCGATGACCGCGTACTCGGGTAACCGCGGATCGTAAACAAGGAAGGAATCGGAATAAATGGTGTAGATCATAGCCAGCCCTTCTTAAATGAAAACGTTGTCGTTCCGAAGGAGGCTACCGTTACTCGCTTGCTGTCGTTTGACGCAAGATACAGCTGTGGTATGATATGCTCTCCTGCGGATAAGGTAACCGTGATATTCTGTCCGTTCGAAGCGAACGTCAGAGACGTTTCCTCAGTGGTCTTGACCGTTGGCACTACCGGCATTTTCCCGTTAACCAGATATGCCCGTCCGCTTCCGCTGACAGTGACTGTCGTATCATTCTCTTCAAGCTTATAGGGCTCCGCAGTAACAGTCACCGAAATCTCGCAGTAACCATCCTGCTTTGTTATCCCGTTAACGTCGATCCTGCCGTTGTAGGTGTACCCGATATCCTTATCGAAAACGATGTACATCCTTTGCCCATGCAGCAGGTTCACAAACTCAAAAAGTCTGCTTCTGTAACTGCCTACGGCATACATCGTAATATTGATCACTCTGTCACCGTAACGGACGGTTCCGAGCGCTTCGGTCATATCAAGGGATCCGTCTCTCCCGGGAACCTCAACATAATCCGTTTTTGCAGGCGGCATCGGTATTTCATACGGGGCAACTATGAGCCCATAGTTTTTCGTATTTATTCGTCCGAATGCTATCCAGCTCATGCGTACCTCACTTTCAGTTTCTGAAGATCTCCAAGCGCGGCATCCATCTCGGGAGCAAGCCAGCCTACGACCGCGCCAGTGTCCGTCACTATCTGACGTACACCCATCTGCGGCAGATACGTCTTCATAAGATCGAGCATCGCCGCAAGCGAGACTGTGATCGCGTTCTTCTGAGAGATGCCCGCAGTAACATCAATGTTCGCCGCGGCCTTTACAGGATCCATATCGAAATCAGTCGGAATGGCTTTCTCCATTTCCTTTTCCACGTCGTCCATGGCGTCAACAAAGCCCTCTCCGAGACCAAGTCCCATGTTCTCGCCGATACCGGCGAATACAGTACTCGGGCTGTGTATGCCGAAGAAGTTCTTGATTCCGTCGATGAGCCCTCCGGCCCACTCCTTGACCTTGTTCCACAGCCATGAAGCGGCGTTGGATATGCCCTCCCACAGACCTTTGAGAAGGTTTCCACCGGCCTCAACGAGTTTATACGCCAATGATCCGATCGCCTCAACAATGCCCGTGATTATCTGCGGGATAGCTTTAACTATCTCGATTATGATGGTCGGAAGGTTCTCGATAAGAGCTACAAAGAGCTCGACACCAGCCTGTATGATAAGCGGGATATTCTCTATCAAAGCATCGATTATGCCGCCGATTATTTCGGGAATAGCCTTCACTATTTCAACGATTATGGTGGGCAGTGCCTGAACGAGCGAGATCAGGAGCTGTATGCCCGCCTGAATGATCTGCGGGATAGCGCCGAGCACAGCTTTGATTATGCCGTCGATTATTTTGGGGATCGCTTCAACGATTTTTGCGATTATCGTCGGAAGAGCGGATACCAGTGACGTGATGAGCTTTATTCCCGTTTCGATTATCTGAGGAATTGCATCGAGCAGGAAATTGATTATGCCCATTATCACCTCGGGCAGCGCCTCGATCAGCACGGGGATCGCATCAAGTATGCCCTGTGCCAGACCTTCGATCAGCTGAAGAGCCGCGTCAAGGATCATGGGAAGGTTATCGATGAGTGTCTGTACTATCTGGACGACCACCTCAACCACCTGCGGAATAAGCGTAGGTAACGCTTCGGCAATTCCTGTAATGAGAGACGCGATTATCTGCATTCCCGCCTCAATGATCTGGGGCAAAAGGTCAATGAGTGCTGTTACTATCTCGAGTATGACCTGCATTACAACGGGGAGCAGTTGCGGTATCGCACCGATTATGCCCTCGGCGAGCGCAGAGATGATCGCAGGTGCGCTCTCAAGCACAGCTGACGCGATCGTAAGAACGAGCGTCACGACCTGCGGGATCATGCTTGTAATAGAACCGATCACGTCCGTGACGCCTTTTTTAATCTTTTCACCGGCTTCATCGTTACCGGCCACCAGATCCGAAAGACCGTCAAGTATGGATGATATTCCCGGAAGAAGCTCACCGACCATGCGGTTCTTGAGACCGCCCATAGTGCCCTTAAGCCTCGAGAGCGAATCCTCAAACGAAGCAGAAGCGGCAACGGCCTCGTTTGACATGACCATTCCGTAGTCATGCGCTTCCTGCTTCAGAGCCTCCGTTTCCTCGGCACTCATATTGAGGACAGCGGCCATATCGACAGCCGACTTGCCGAGGAGGTTGTTGGCCGCGGCCGTTCTGTCGGCACCGGCCTCCATATCCTGCAATGCGGCAATGACTATAGACAGCTGTTCATCCTGACTCTTTCCGTTCAGGTCCTCTATGGACAAGCCCACAGCGGCAAGCTTCTCAGCCGCCTTGTCTGAGCCATTGGCGGCTTCCGAAATGACTCCGGACAGTTTTTTCATGCCCGTCTGCAGGCCGTTTACATCCGCACCGCTTCTCTCAAATACATATGACCATTCCTGAAACGATTCTGCCGAAATGCCGATCTTCTGTGAGGTCTTATCTATTGCGTCACCCGCGGAGGCCACGTCGTTGGCCATATCCCACAGCTTCTTGCCCGCGGCAACAGCAGCGGTGCCGATAGCCACCATCGCGGCGGCCATTGCCTTGCCGACTTCCTTTGCGACCTCGCCGACCTTTTTCAGCTTGCCGCCGGCATCCTCGCTCTGATCTCCCGCCTTGTCGACCTCTTTGCCGAACTCATCCGCTTCCTTGCCGGCTTCATCGAATCCCGACTCCGCGTTTTCGAGAGCGGCGTTGTTGTCCTTCAGCTCTCGCTCCATGCCGTTCAGCGCGGCTTCTGCATTATTGAGCTGTATCTGCCAGTTCTGTGTGCGCCGGTCATTCTCGCCAAATGAAGAAGCGGCGTTATCAAGCGCCGCCTTCAAGGTTTCGATCTTTTGTTTCTGCGCGTCGATCTCTTTGTTGAGAACGGCGTTTCGGGATGTGAGTGCCTCGACCGATCTGTCGTTTGCGTCAAATTGGGAGGAAACGAGCTTCATTTCCGATCCCAGAACTTTGAAGGAGGAATTGATATCAGAAAGAGCCTTCTTAAATTCCTTCTCTCCTTCAAGACCGATCCTTAATCCGAAATTATCAGCCAATCAGCATTCCTCCTTTCTCAGATCCCGTCCGGTATTATTTCATCGATAAAATGCTCTCTTTTAGGTTTGGAGATGCCGCTGAATTGTTTATGGCATTCCCATAGATCGAGCATCAAACCGAACGGCATCGCCCAGAACTCATCCTGTGTCAGATGGAGCTGGGCGATGCCGTAATAAAGGAGCCGGGTAAACAGCTCTTCGTCGCTTACCCGGCCGCCGTGTTTTTTGAGTCTTCCTCGCTCTCAATATTGCGTTTCGTACCCTTATACATGGCTTCGGTTATTGCCGCCTTGTACTCGGCAAGATCCGAGGGTACTGTCAGAAGCTCAACGTCCTCCTCAGTGAGCAGGGGTTTCTTTTCATCCCTGTTCTTGAGGTTGTGGATGAGAATGCTCTGATTGGCAAGAAGAGTAATGAGCCATACGATCTCACCAAGAGCCATTTCGAAGTTCTTGTTCTTGAGGAGCTTGTCTCCGAGGTTTTCAAGGCCGCCGTATCGTGCGGCGATCTCTTTCGTTGCCCTGGTCGTGAGGATCAGTTCGTACTCCTCGCCGCCGATATTGATGAAAGAACTGCGTTCGTTATCCATGACCGCGCCTCCTTACATAAGCTGACTGTCGCCGGGCAGATTGATGGGCGTGATATTGAGACCCGCGGGTTCGTACACGGCGTCATACCAGCTTTCGATGACGCTGCCGTTAACACCCTCCGTGCCTTCAGTGACCTCTGCTTTCCACGGATGCTTGCCGAATGCGTCCAGTTTGTTCCGGCGCATGATCGTGCCCTCGATGGTAGGCGTGGAGAAGGTGATGCTGTCGCCCTTGGTGGCGAGGTTGGTGGCAGGAATGCCGAACTTCACACGGTACAGCCAGTAATATCTGTATTTGCCGTTAGATTTCTTCGCGCGGAAGCCCACGGCCACAGGATCGCCGCCGTCCTCGGAAGCAGAAATGACGACGCCGTTTGTATCGATGGTGGAGCCAGTGAGATCACTGGCCACCGGTGCGCCGATATCGTCCACACCGAGGGAAAGCGTACCGGATTTGAACTCCTTCACGACTTCCGCTGCGCCGTCATCCGCATAAAGGGTGGCTTCGTTCAGCTCGACCGAGAGGTCAGCCGTCATAGCCTTTGCCAAGACCTGCGGAGTGGCATAGGTTTCATTCCCGTTGTCATCCTCGGTGATCTTGGAGTAGAAAAGTTTATCAAGACCGATTGTTGCCATTGGTCATACCTCCATTTCATAATATTTGGCCACATCCACGGTGTAGTGGTGGTAGCCGGTTTCGGTTTCATATCCGTTGTAAAGTCTGCCGGTGATCGTAAAGTCATCACGCAGCAGGAGCCGGATCAGCTTTTTCTTGGCAGCCGTATAACTGCCGGTTGAAAACAGGGACAGCCTCGCTTCCTGCACATCGATGCCGGGTGCGTTATCCGCATGAAGGTCAAAGGTATCGGAAAGAGGAATGATAACGAGATACTGTTCCGGGGCCTTGTCCGAGAAGATGCCCGTTTCCACAGGAATATCCAGCTCGGAAAGGGTTGTTTGTAAATCCTCAAGCAGACTCATTTGCTTTGCACCTCCTCCTCAAGTTTTCGCTTCATAGCTTCGATTGCGGCTGACTTGGACGCCGATTTGGCGGGTTTCAGAAACGGCTTCGGCGGCTGTCCGTGTCTGCCGTATTCGAGGATGTTGGCGATCTTGGCGTTGCTGTCCCCGTCACGCCGGGGTTCGGCGAAGCCCACCTTCACGTTGTGGTTGCCGTCCCGGTCCAGCTTTACGGAAGACGTGCCGAGGGAAGCGAGAAGCTGTCCCGTGGAACGGGACTCCTCCTTCGTGCCTCTGCCGATGACGCCGGAGAGGTTCGAGCGGACTCTCGCCTCAACGACCTCCGCGCCGGCTGAAAGCACACGCTCGGCCATGCCGTCCTCGTCCTTCGCCAGATGAGCGAGTTTTTCGAGAAACTCGTCCGGCATTTTGATATCCACTTTAGCCACTGGTAGCCACCACCTTTTTCGCAAGGATCTCGGTGTACATACCACGGCCCTTGATGTCCTCGACGGAGATAATGTTGAACCGTTCGTCGTTGCAGAGAATGAAGTGCTCTGTAGTGATCTTCAGGTCCGGTATCGTCCGGAAGCGGAACAGATCCGTCGCTTCGGAAAAAGCAGCGAGATTTGCCCATCGCTCGGAACCGTGCCGACCTTCCCGATAGACACGGATGAAAGCGAGGACTGTTTCCCGCTTGGAGGAAAAGCCCTCGCTATCCTTGACGTTTCGGATTTCCGTTATTTCCGCAAAGGTGTTCATCTTTCCAAAGCTCATGTCACACCTTCCAATCCCGGTCGAGCCGCAGAAGAAGATTGACCGTATTCCAAACCTGCTGTCCGGCTTGTACATTATCGGCAAAGAAGCCACCGGTTGAGCCATCCCTCGATTCATAGAAATGGCTCGCCAGCATAATCACTGCCTGTTCCGTAGTCGGTGGCATGGGATGCTCGGAATAGTAACCTTCGCTGATGTGCTGATAGCTTTCGGCATAAGAAACGGCAGCGGTGATAAAGCTCGAAAGCAAATCATCGTCTGCCGAATGTGAAAGAATCAGATTCTGTTTTACCTTGGTGAGTAAATCATTCATCACCGCTGCCTCCTTTCGTTAAGATCCGGATTTCATCTGGAGCAGTTTGATGGCTTCAGGAAGTACCAGCTTGCCATCGACACGCTCCTTGGCCACGAAGCCGATCATGCCGTTACCGGCAAAGAGCTCCTTGAGCTCTGCAAAGGAACGGGTGCCACGGTCACCGATGTTGTAGTAGCTGAAATCACCGAATGCGACAGCGGTGCCGCCAGCAGTAGGAACCGGGAAATACGGAGAGGTGTAGACCTTATAGCCCAGCACACGATCCGGTTCACCGGCCTGCAGTGAAGGCTGCCAGAGATACTGGCCATTGTTATCCTTCAGCTTGCGAAGTTCAGCAACACAGACATCGTTTGCGAGGAATACCGCATTCTTGCGGTAAGGACGCTTCAGAGAGTACACGAGGTTGATAATCTCATCGGCGGTAACCTTGGTGCTGGAAGCGGAAGTAACGCCAACCTGTGCGCCGCCGGTTTCAGCCAGAATGCCAAGAGGCTGGCCGATGCCGGTGCCGTTGATGAAAGCATCTTCCTCGGCATTGGACAGAGCCTTGCCGAACTGCGTAAGGATGTAGTTCTCAAGGTTGAAGGCGTTGTCGTACAGGAGCTCTTCGGTTACCTTGATCGCCACATGGAGCTTGTGGGCGTCGAGGATAATCTGGTCGAAGGTAGCGTCACCGAAGGTCAGCGTGCCGCCTTCCTCGATCCACGCCGCAGCAGGTTTGGTGGCTGCGATGTTGATCTTGTGCTCACCGCTGGTGGTGATGTTAGTGCCAAGGGTACGCATGACATTCTCCTCGGTCAGGATGTCGATCAGGCGTTTGTCGTACTCGTCAGGAACGAGGTAACCGCCCTGCGGATCAATGCCCTCCTGAAGCACGTTGCTGATCTGGCGGAAGTTGGTTCTCATGGCCTGAAGCAGGGCTTTCTTGTACTCATCGGAAGCACGACCGGTCTTGGCGGCCTTGTCTACATCGGCCTTCATGGGTTTACCGGTGAGGGGCTTGGACGTGGGCTTGCTGAGTTCCGCTTCGATCTCCTCACGACGCTCCATGCGATGGATGCTGTCGGTGAGCTGTGCGACCTCGGTTTCCATGTCCTTATAGGTCTTGTCGTCTTCGGCAGAAAGAGTGCCCTTGTCGGTGGTGTGGGTGTCGAGGAAGGTGTCCATCATACCCACGAGCTTGTTGCGCTTTTCACGCATCTCAGTAATAGTCATCGTAAATTACCTCCATTAAATGAATTTTTTGATGGTGTTCAGCTGCTCCCTGAGCTCTGTCACGGAGCGGCCTTAGGGCTTATCCGGCTGGGCCGGTCTTGCATTGATCCTGCATTTCTCCGCAATCTTTCCCATCAGGGAGTTCATTACGGCTATCTCCGAGAACATCACGGGGACCGCAGGCTGGGAGTCATCATCGGACACCTCCTCACGGGAGAGCACATCGTCTATGAAGCCAAGCTCCATAGCCTTGTTTGCGTTCATCCATGTTTCGGCATCCATCAGATGGGAGATCTTCGCACGGGAGAGACCGGTCTTGATTTCGTAGGCGTTCATAATGCTTTCTTTGACTTCGGAGAGCATTTCGATTGCCTTTTCCATCTCGGCCTTGTCGCCCATAGCGATGGTCATGGGGTTGTGGATCATCATCATGGACACAGGCGACATCAGCACTTTGGTACCGGCCATAGCAATGACGGACGCCGCTGACGCTGCAATGCCGTCAATCTTCACGGTCACGTTGCCCTTGTAATCGATCAGCATGTTGTAGATCTGCGCTGCGGCCACACAGTCGCCACCCGGCGAATTGATCCAAACGGTGATATCGCCGCTGCCGGAGTTCAGTTCCTCCTTGAAAAGCTGCGGTGTGACGTCATCGTCAAACCAGCTTTCCTCTGCGATTGTCCCGTTTAGGTACAGGGTCCTCTGTGCCGGAGTCGTCTCCGTCTGCGCCTGATTCATCCACTTCCAGAACTTCTTCATCGGTGTTTTCCTCCTTTCCGTCATCGTTCTGTGTATTCGCAAATGCTCCAGCCTGTTGAAGCGGGAGCATGTTGCCATTGATAAGGTAGAGATCGCCGCCAGCCTCGGCGGGAATACGGTCGAGGTTTTCCAACTCACGGATGTCGTTTGCACTCATCCAGCCGTTCTGCCTTGCAGTGGCATAACCGTTCATGCGGCTTTGGTAATCTCCACGGAGCAGACCCTCCAAGTTGAACTTCACGAAATACGACTTCTTTTCTTCCGGGGTAAGTAGCGTCCGCATGATGGATTGCTCCCAGCGGATCACCCACGGGTCAAGGGTGTATTTCACAAACTCTAAGGATTGCTGCTCAATATTAGAAAAGCTCGACTTTTCGAGGTCACCGACCATGTGCGGTGGTACCCTGAAAATTCGAGCGATTTCATTAATTTGGAACTTTCGTGTCTCAAGGAACTGTGCCTGTTCCGGGGAGATGGAGATGGGCGTATATTTCATGCCTTCCTCCAGCACGGCGATTTTGCCGCTGTTCTGGGAGCCTCCGAACTGAGACTGCCATGCCTCCCGGACACGCTGCGGGTCCTTAATGGTTCCGGGGTGTTCCAGTACACCGGAAGGGGCTGCGCCATTGGCGAAGAACTTAGCTCCGTATTCCTCAGTGGCGATGGCAAGGCCGATGGCGTTTTTGGCCATTGCAATCGGACTGTACCCGACAAGGCCATCAAAGCCGAGACCGGGAATGTGGAGCACATCGGTGGGTTTCAGTATGACCGTTTCATTCTTGCCGCCGACCTCGTCCGTGGAGCGAAGGTACTGGTAGTAAAGCTGGCCGTTCTCGTCCCGGTCCACACTCATCTTGTTCGGCATCAGAGGATACAGAGCCATGACCTCGCCCTTGCTGTTTCTGATGATCTGAGCATAGGCGTTGCCCCACAGGAGCAGGTGCGTCATGAGCGTTTCCCGGAAGACGAAAGAACTCATCTCCGGATTCGGCTCGTCATGCAAAATCAGGTACAGCGAATGGTCGATAGCTTTTTCCTTGCCGCCGTCGCTGTTGTATCGGTAAACATGAAGCGGAAGCCCTGCGATAGCTTCGGCCAGAATACGGACGCAGGAGTAAACCGCAGTCATCTGCATGGCACTGCGTTCCGTTACCGTTTTGCCGGAGGTGCTTCCACCCATGTAAAAGGTGTAGCGGGACCCGGCTGTGCTGTCGGTGGGCTTGTCTCTGGATTTGAAAAGTATGCTAAAAATACCCATATCACATCACCGTACTTTCATAAAAATAAAAGACCACGAGTGTCGTAGACGCTCTCGGTCGTATCGTTGCCGCACCGGATGGCATGGTCCAAGGCCATGACAGTCGCCACGGCACCGTCGATTTTCTCTGTAGACTTTTCCTTGTCTGGTTTGATGTTACCGGCAGGATCGTTTCGCACATAGATATTGTCCATCATCCAGCGAAGCACCGGATGTCCGCCGTGGGCGATGCGTTCCTCCAATACCAGCTTCATCAGCTCTTTGGTCGGAGGGCTCATATCCTTAAAGCCCTGCCCGAAGGGGACGACCGTAAAGCCCATACCCTCAAGGTTCTGGACCATCTGGACAGCTCCCCAGCGGTCGAAGGCAATCTCACGGATATTGAACCGTTCTCCAAGCCGTTCGATGAACTTTTCGATATATCCATAATGGACTACGTTGCCCTCGGTGGTTTGCAGGAAACCTTGTCGTTCCCACACATCGTAAGGGACATGATCCCGGTTGACCCTCTGGTCGATGTTTTCTTCCGGTATCCAGAAGTACGGCAGTATCACAAATTTGTCATCCTCATCCAGCGGAGGAAAGACCAGCACGAAGGCGGTAATATCTGTGGTGGACGAGAGGTCCAAACCACCGTAGCAGACCCGGCCTTCGAGGTCGTCTTCGTTTGTAGCAAAAGCGCAGCGGTCCCATTTTTCCATCGGCATCCAGCGCACAGCCTGTTTGACCCACTGGTTGAGCCTTAGTTGCCGGAAGGTGTTCTCCTCGGCAGGGTTCTGCTTTGCGGACTCACAAGCGGCCTTTACCTTGTCGATGCCTACCGTGATGCCGAGCGAGGGATTCGCTTTCTTCCAGACCTTCGGGTCCGTCCAGTCATCGTTCTCATCGGCACCGTAGATGACCGGGTAAAAAGTCGGGTCAATCTTGCGGCCCTCGATGATGTCCTTCGCTTTCTGGTGCGTTTCATAGCAGATGGATTTGGTGTCCGTCCCGGCTGTGGTAATAAGAAAGTAAAGCGGCTGCATACGAGCATCGCCGGAGCCCTTGGTCATAACATCAAAGAGCTTCCGGTTGGGCTGGGTGTGCAACTCGTCGAACACCACGCCATGGATGTTGAATCCGTGCTTCGAGTAGGCCTCTGCAGAAAGCACCTGATAAAAGCTGTTTGTCGGCAGGTACACGATCCGCTTTGTGGCCGTCAGGATTTTGACCCTGCGGTTGAGGGCCGGACACATCCGGACCATGTCGGCTGCAACCTCAAAAACAATCGAGGCTTGCTGCCTGTCCGCAGCGCAGCCGTAGACCTCCGCACGTTCCTCACCGTCGCCGCATGTGAGCAGGAGTGCAACCGCAGCCGCAAGCTCCGATTTGCCCATCTTCTTGGGTATCTCAATGTAGGCGGTGTTGAAGTGCCGATATCCGTTGGGCTTGATGATTCCGAAGATATCCCGGATGATTTGCTCCTGCCAGTCGATTAGCGTGAAGGGCTTTCCAGCCCATGTACCTTTGGTGTGACAGAGGCACTCGATGAACGAGACAGCGTAGTCGGCCCGTGCCTTATCGTAGACGGAGTCCTTTGCTTTAAACTTCGTCGGTGTATATTTCTTCATTCGCCTCAAGTGTTATCACCTCCAAAAAGGCATAGAAAATAGCCGCCTGAAGCGACCGTCATAACGAGGGACAGAGCCGAGCGGCTCATGTCCCAAGGGTATTTTACCGGGGATTACTGTTGCATGGCCCAAGCGATGGCGTGACCGTCATCCTCGAACTCAACTTCGCTAACTGCTCTCAGGCCGATGGTGCCTTCGCAGCTGTGGTCGTCATCAAGGAACTCGTAGGTTGCGCCGAAGTAGCAGGGCTTGCCGGGGCCGTTGTAGAAGCCTCCCGCCATGATGACCTTGTCTCCAAAGGTGAGCACCTTGCTCCATCTGGTTTCGAGGTCCTCCGGGGTGGTTGGGTTTGGCAGCCGGAACTTTCTCATCGCATTGTTGATCGTCATTGTCGGTCCCTCCTTAATACTTCGTGGCCTTGTGGCTGTCGAGGTTCTTGAAGAAGGCGTCAACCTCTGCGAGGGTTGAAAGGACGTCTTCGTGGGCTCCGAGGCCGCTCTTCTTGATGATCCTGTAGTAGCCCTGACGGTTCTTCAGAACTCCGAGACCGTTTACTTAGGCAATCTTGGTGGCCGTGCGGGTGAGCTTCCCAAGGCTCTGGATCTCGTGGTCTTCGCCTTTTTCAAGGGCTGTCTTGCAGTTGGTGTGGTCGATATAACGCATCGTGGTTTCCTCCGTTTGTGTGTATTTCCTTTCGGTAGTGTATATATCACTCTAAACGCCTGAAATAGCAAGTCATTTCTGCGATATAAACCGAAGTATTCTACACAAAGATTCGGGCTTGGAATTGTGTACTTTATGCCTCTCCGTAGAGGATGAAATGCACATATTCCTTGCGATGCTCCTCAATGAAGACCACCAGCTCATAGAAGTCTCGCTCGTAGGCCAGCCGCTGCACCATGTTTGTATCAAACATATTCGTCAGGCCGGTGTCCCGGATGGCGAGGATCTGCTTTTTGATCGTCTCATTCATCGCTGCTCACTACCCTGCAAAGGTCTGCGCCATATGCGACTGACAGGCCGGAGCCATTGTCCCATGCGACCATGATGGAACCGATGTCGTCCACGCCGAGGACCGTTCCTTTCGTTCCGATGGGAGGGGCCTGAACATCATCCATCCGCAGGAGCTCCACCCGTGTACCGGGCTTGTACCGGCGACGTAAGCCCTCAAGGGTCGCTTTTGAAATCACTCGCATGTTTCTACCTCCGTTTTCTTTGCGCCGCTCTTAAAGGCCGATGAACCGGAGAGGTTGCGGAGCAGGATTTTGCGCTCGGTCTTGTAGTCCTCACCGATGAAGCCCAACCGCAGAAGGAAGCAGCGGAATGCGTACTTGTCGTTGTCGACCGGCTTTTCCTTGGCGGTGATCCGCTTCTGGTTCAGGGCCATTTCACACAGGGATGCGATGAAATGCGAGTAGGCTTTGACCTCTTCGGGAGAGGGCAGCTCTTTGAACCACGGGAAGGCGATGCGGTCTTCCTTGAGCTCAATGCGGATGTCCTCGATGCCGAGGGCCTTTTTGATCAGCTCACCTTTGGCGTCCAGCAGCTTGGTGAGGTTTCCGACCGAGACCTTTTCGAGAGGGATCTCAATCGTCAGGCCTGCCTCTTCGGTTTCGGCCTCGTCCTTGACCGGGTTGAATCCAGCTGCGGCAAGGGCGATGATGACCGCCTCAATGGTGTCCTGATCCGTGCGCTCGTCCCAGACCATCGTGCCGTCTTTCTCGACGGTAATGTTGCTGATGACAAAGGCGCAGGTGGGCATAAACTTGTAGACGGCCTTCATACCGATCACCTTTGAAATGATGCCGACCAGCTCTTTGCGGTCCTGTCCGGTGATGTTGTAGTGTAGTTCTTTCATGGGGTTATCTCCTTGTTTTTTGGTACGGTATATATCACTCTAAAGCCACAGAATAGCAAGCTATTTCAGCGAAATATATGTACCGATTATCGTAGAAAAGCAGGAGCCTCAATTGTCTACATTAGCTACTTCGTCGAAGCGGAAAGTCACGCCGTCACGCTGCACCGTCACACCATCCGAGGAGCCGACCTGTTCGATGTATCGCTTCACGATGACGTCGCAGAACTTCTCGTCCAGCTCCACGGTATAGCAGATGCGATCCGACTGCTCACAGGCAATCAGTGTGCTGCCGGAACCGCCGAAGGGGTCCAGAACCACAGCGTTGCTCATGGAGGAGTTCATGATCGGATATGCCAAAAGCGCAATCGGCTTCATGGTCGGGTGATCGCCGTTCTTCTTGGACTTGTCAAACTCCCAGATGGTGGTTTCCTTACGGCCCGTGTACCACTGGTGCTTGCCGTTTTTCTTCCAGCCGTAGAGAACCGGCTCATGCTGCCACTGGTACGGAGAGCGTCCGAGCACCAGCGACTGCTTTTTCCAGATGCAGCAGCCGGAGAGGTAGAAACCTGCATCAGCAAAAGCCCTGCGGAAGTTCAGCCCTTCGGTGTCCGCATGAAACACATAGATGGAAGCATCGCCGGTCATGACGGCTTCCATATTTGCGAAGGCGTCGAGCAGGAACTGATAGAATGCGTCGTTTGCCATGTTGTCGTTCTTGATCTTTCCGGCAGAGCCTTCATAGTTCCCATTGTACGGTGGGTCCGTGATCACGAGGTTGGCCTTGACGTCGCCCATCAGAGCGTCGTAGGTTTCCTTCTTTGTGGAATCGCCGCAAACCAGACGGTGCCGACCGAGCGTCCAAATGTCACCAGCCTTGGTGAAGGTGGGCTTTTTCAGCTCCTCATCCACATCGAAATCATCGTCATGAATGCCGTCCTTCAGGCTGTCCTTGAAAAGGTCGTCGATCTCGGCAGGGTCAAAACCGGTGAGGGAAACATCAAAGTCCTCGCCCTGCAGGTCAGCGATCAGCAGGGCCAGCTTGTCCTTATCCCAATCACCGCTGATCTTGTTCAGGGCGATGTTGAGAGCCTTCTCCTTGGCTTCGTCCATTTCAACGACCACACAGTCAACCTCTGTGATGCCAAGGTCGATGAGAACCTTGAGCCTCTGATGCCCACCGACAACACGACCGGTCGTCTTATTCCAGATGACCGGCTCGACATACCCGAACTCCTCGATGGAGCGTTTCAGTTTTTCATATTCCTCGTCACCGGGCTTGAGGTCCTTGCGGGGATTGTATTCGGCAGGAAGCAGCTCCGCCGTTTTCTTTTTCTCAATCAGCATATCAGGCCCCACTCAGCGAACTTCTCGAAACCGCCGATGCGGTCGATGAAAGCTCTCGCTGTTTCCACGATTCTCTCGTATGGAATACCGTCCACGGCATCATCACCGATGGCACAGACAAGCTCGACCGGCGCACCGGTTTCCTGTGCCTTGAGCCATGCGTAGATGTTGACGCTGACGTCGGCTTTGGAGAGGTCCTTGCCGTGCAGACCGCCGCCAGTCACGGAGTCGCCCATGTCGGAGCCGAGCTTCCTGTTGGTGGCACCGGAATCAACATCCGTGCCGCCGGTCCAGTCACCGAGCGGGTTGATTTCGGCATTCGGAAAGACCTCACGCAGATGGCCAGTCTGGGCGTTGCTCTGGCAAAGGATCAGACGGTCGCCGTCCAGAATGTATTTGCCGTCGCTGCCGTAGGTTTCATAGAGCTGCTTGGCGATGGCGGTGAGCTCTTTCTGTTCGTCGGTCACAGGGACGCCTTTGAAGATGCCATTGTCGCCGCAGTGAATGCCGTCGATCTGGTTGTCGGCCAGATGCTCGTCCTGCGAAACCTCATGATAATCGACATGCACATAATCGCCCACGATACGACATACAGCTTCACAAACTTCGTGACGAGGAATTGTGACGGAGGTTTCAGCAACAATATTGCATCTTCCGTGGCCGATCAGGACCTCGACGGCGATCTTCGGGTTATTTTCTTTTTGATACGCAAGGTCGACAAGAGCACCGGCGATGCGGTCGGCCACCTTGTCGGGATGCGCCGGGTTTACCTTTTCAAACATATCAGTTTCCTTTCCGAGCGGTGAGCAGCCGCTCCATCAAATCATCTTGTGGATTTCTGCCGCCGTACTCTACGGCACAGTTTTCTTTCACGATCTGGTAAATCTGGTACCAGACCTGATTGACCT
>ERZ827168.2690-NODE-2690-length-19946-cov-11.486351_pt1 | contig 19946 bp, 23 predicted proteins | sample MGYA00519868_ERZ827168 | MGnify/ENA primary metagenome ERZ827168 (study PRJEB31778, sample SAMEA3449271) | human gut metagenome | biome: human gut; feature: human-associated habitat; material: faeces | place: United Kingdom | collected 2010/2012 ...
TACTTACCTCTAATCATGGATAGATATCATTTACACAGATTTTTATACACACTCTAGCAACCAAAAATGAATATACCATATCTTTCATTAGCAATTTAGTATTAGAATTTATAAAATGTTACGATATAACTTATCAAATTATGTATTTAGATATTGCAGAATATATTAATAAATTGATTAGAAATTGTGACGGGTATAGTGAAGCGTATTATTTACTTAATAAGTATCAGATGCTAAGAAGAAGGAAAAGACTATCAAATGAAGAAATAAAAAACATTAAGAAAATAAAAATTGATAATTTAAATGACTTAAACATTGTTTGCGCATGCTGTCTTTTATGCGATGACTATGATGAATTTTCGTTATATTATGAAAAAATGAACGAAGAAGAAAAAAATATATTTAAATCATGGTCAATTTATAAATTTTATAAATCAAGTAAAATAGAAACCGATGAAAACTAATCATCGGTTTTATTATCTTCTAAAGTATCAATAACATTTATTATTTCATCTAATGTGCTAATGAATAAATGTGAATAAGTTTTTAATGTTTCTTCTATTTTTGTATGTCCTAAATATTTAGCAACCACTTGAATATTAGCGCCTTTATTAATTAACAGTGATGCGCAGGAATGTCTGAAATCATGTAATCTAATTTGTTTAACACCCGCTCTTTCGCAATTAGTATTTTTACGATCGGCAAGAGCATTACTACTTATTGGGAATGCATCTCCAGCTACAAAATAATTTTCATTAAAACCATTTAGTTGTTTAGCCTCTAATTTAGCCTTTTTAAGGCTGTTTGTGAGTATTTCAGGCATCTTTAAGGTTCTTATACTATTTTGGGTTTTTGGCACCACAAATTTGAATTTCTTGACCGTTCCACAACGATCAGTAATTTGCTTTCTAACACTTAATGTTTTTCTTTCTAAATCAATATCTTTCCATTGTAATCCTCTAAGTTCTCCTTTTCTAAGACCACAATAATAAAGTATTCTAAATGTAGCTTGCCATTTAATATCTTCTTCAACTTCTATAAATTGTTTAAATTCATCATAAGTAAAACATAATTGCTCAGGTGGTAATTCGTTTGGATTATTAAAGTTAGTCATTTTAGGATATACTTTAACAAAACTAAATTCATACCATGCAGTAGCATAATTAAGTATAGATTTAAGAAATTTATAAATATCATTTTTAGTTCTTGTAGCAAGTGTTGTTTCATAATCCATATAATCATGCCATCTCTCAAAATGAGAGTAGTTAAAGTCTTTTAACTTAACTTTAAATAAAGGTTTTAAATATGGTATTTTATTACCATAGTTATAATAAGTAGTTTCTCGAACTCTTTTCTTTTTGAAATTTAGAAATAACTCAATCATTTCTTCAAAGGTTATTTCATTATGATTAACTTTTTCATGTAGTGAAATTTTAAATTCCAACTCGGCTTGTTCAGCTTCTTTCTTAGTAGCAAATCTTCCTGATTTCTTTGGTTTCTTAGTTCCATCAAAATCTTCATATTGGGTTTTGAAAAACCATATCTTACCATCTTTAGTAGGTCTATTATCTTTATATACAGCCATAAATGTTCCTTTCTCATTAGAGAAATACCAGTAGAAACTTGTAAAAAAATACGATTATGCTATAATATAAATAGGAAATCCAATTTCATTGTATTTTTATACGATGTTTATTTGTTAAAGTTTGTCGACTAAACAAAATGGTATTTCTGATATCTCGTATTCGCAGTACGAGATTTTTTTTTATATATTTTTTGAAACTCTTACAGCTTTATGTACATTAAAGGCATTTTTTATAAATTCCTCTTTAGTATAGAATCTAGGTAAGAAAGATTTTGAATTATTATTGTTAAGAGGTGCTACTAAGTATCCATTGTCTTTTACATAAACATGAATAAATAACCAAGAATCATAATCTTTTAATTTTAATAAATAATCTCCATCACTTTTAATAGGTTTATTATCTAAGAATTGTGCTAAAACAGTATCACCAAGATTATAAATAGGGGATAACATATCATCAACAACATCAAACATTAAATATCCAGTATTAGGCTTTAAATGTTTAATAGAAACCCATTCATAATCAATAGGAGATATAACCCATTCATCAGTTCCAATATCAATTACAGATACTTTCTTTTTACTTGTTGATTTTTCAGGATCAAATCCATTTTCTTTGATAACAGCATTAGCAGAAGTTAATTGTTCAATAGTTGTATCAAAGTAAAATGCAAGTCTTCCTAAATCGTGTTGGTTAGGATATGTTCTAGCTTTAGTCCAATCACACACTTTTGTATATGAAGTGTTAAGTGCATCTGAAACATCTTTTCTAGACTTTCCTTTCAGTTCTAATAAAGCAACTAAGTTATTTCCTAAGATTTTTCTTTGTTCTTCTTTAGTCATTTTATCTACCTCCAATACCATAGTAAAATAATTTGATAAATTTGTCAACTAAAAAGATAAGAAAAATGATAAAAATGATAAATTAGATATTTACAAAAATAAATCAGTACAGTATAATTGAGATAAAGATAGAGGAGGTGAATAAATGAAATTAACACTTAAAGCTTTACGAGTAAATGCTGGATTTACAATAGAAAAAGCTAGTAAAGAACTTGGAATAAGTACAGTAACACTGCGAAGTTACGAAACCAATAAAACTATTCCAACAGTTAAAATGATGAATAAGATGTTAAATTTATATAATGCTAAATTTAGCAATATAGATGATCTGACAGAATCAAATGAATTAATAGTTAAGTAGTCGACAAACTTTAACAAGTAAATATCAAAGAAAATATAAAGAAAGGATTTTTTATTATGAGTAAAAAAAGAAAAAGTTTAACAAAAGAAGAAATAGATGTAATAGCGCAATATCAATGGGCTAATATTACAGATATTATGAATATAGGGGCAATTGGTAGAAATAAAGCAAGAAATGTATTTAATGTAATTAGTGATAAGTTCTATGGAGAAAAAGATAAGGTACATAATGGTTTAGTTCCTATGGATATGGTTTTAGAGTATTTTTGTATACCTAAATTAAATGTTGCTTCAATAAACAACGATGTCAACATATAATAAAAAGAAATTATTTTACTTTATGAAACCGGATAGTTTTTATGAACGAGATGATATTAAAAGAATAGATAAAATGGAACATGCTGGAGATATTTTAAACTTATATGACAAATTAATATTTTATACTATGAATAGGGATGGATTGTTAGTTCATAAGTTTAAAAATAATTATGAAAATTATTCAATAGAAGAAATAGCAGAAGATTTTAATTATTCGGTTGAGTTAGTAAAAGAAGCTTTAGAAATACTTTTAAAACTTAATACAATAGAACTAACTGATGAAGGATTTTACTTTTTTCCTGATTCTTTAGAATATACAAAAAGCACTACTGTTGGTGCTGAAAGTAAGAAAGAACAAAGAAATAAGCAAAAGTTAGAAAATTCAATAAAGGAATCAGTAGAATTAGAAAATGAAAAGGTGGACAAATGTCCGGAATATATACATATAAATACAAAAGAAGAAATACAAGAAGATACAAAAAAAGAAAAAGATAAAAATATAAAAAAAGAAAAAGAGGTAGATGCAAATACAAAAGAACAATTATACAATAAATACAATAAAGAAATAAACGATATTATTTATTATTTAAATAATGAAACAAACAAAAAATTTACAACAGAAAGTGATTTTGTAAAAGATTTAATAGTAGATAGATTAGAAGAAAATTACACCATAGATGATTTTAAATCTGTAATAGATCATAAAACAAAAGAATGGTTAAATAATAAAGAGTTTAATAAAAACTTAAGACCAGGAACATTATTTAGTAAAAATAATTTTGAAAGGTATTTGAATGAAAACGTAGGTATTGTAGGTACTACCAGCTCCTTATTAAATTCTGTTTTGTTGGAGATGGAAGATGACTAAGAAAGAAGCTAATGAATTAATAAAATATCTAAATAGTATTTATATTTATGGTGGATTAAGAAAGATGACAAAATCAGAACTAATGGAATATGTTAAATTATTCTATGAAATGTTTATTAGATTTGATAAACAGTTAATAAAAGATGCTATAACAAAGGCTGCAACCACAAGTAATTTCTTTCCTAATTTTGCAGAATTGAATAAGTATGTAAGTGATGCACTACTTGATAGAAGATATGAAATAGTAAAGAAATTGATAGATAATAAATATTTTGAAATTGGTATGACAGGCACTAAAAACGAAATAGAAAGAAAGGCGTTTGATAGGTTTGATAAAATATTAGTAGAAATGATAATACATAAATATTCTTATGCAACTATTAATGAAATAGAAAATGCAGTTAATGATATAGATTATTTAAAAGAATATAAAGGGTTACTTTTATTTGATGACAAATTACCAATCCCCCCGGGGAGTGACACTAATTATAATTATGATTTTTCAAGACCGACAGCTCACCTATATTCACACAAATAAATATTTTCCGTGAGTTTTTTGGAAAATGGATATTTAGGTAAAAATATAAAAATGTTAAAAACTTGTTCAATATGTGGGGAAATACATGACTTTAATAAATTTTGTAAAAGAAAACCGACGTACAAATTAACATCGGAATCAAAGTTTAGAAAAAGTTATAAATGGTCTGAAAAGAGTAAACAAATAAGAAAAAGGGATAAGTATTTATGTCAAATCTGTAAGAGTAATAGGTATAATACCATAAATCAATATAATTACATAGAATTAGAGGTTCATCATATAGTGCCAATAAGTGAAGATTATAGTTTAAGGCTAGATGATACGAATTTAATAACTTTATGTAGATATCATCATGAGTTAGCTGAACGAAATAATATAAGTAGGAAAGAATTGAGCGAAATAGTAAAAGAAAAATACTAGCATCAATTCTTTTTTTCGCTATAAGTTATAAATAAAAAAGCATTAGAAAAACTAATACTTAATTTCTTTGAAAGCTAAAGGCTCTTCGCAAATAACTTCTAAAGCATATTTGATTCTTAAAAGTTTAATGACTTCAGCTTTGGTTTTTTCATAATTTTCACCGAATAAATTAATGATATCTTTTGCAGAATTGTAATGTTGTAAAAATGTACCCTCATACATTGAATTACGATAATATGAGTTAGCTATATAATATGCAACAACTTCAGGTATTATATAACATTCAATAAAGTCATCGTAATTCTCAATAAAAGGTTTTATTACAGCATTGAATTCTTCTTCAGAGATATCTTCGTCTGTATTTTTTCTAATCATAGTCATCCTCCAGTTTGTGTGTATTAATCACTTAAAATTTAAAAAATTGCAAGTATAATTTAACAAAATTTTATATTTTTAAGATTTATTTCTGCAAAATTATAAAAAAGATGACAAAATATGCTATAATTTTATTAGTATTTGTCTTATATAAGAGGTGGTAAAATGTATAATGAAATATTAAATTTATATAGAGAGAAAATAGACGATTTTTTTAAAAATGTACCAACATATGAAAATCAATTACAATATGATGATTTTAATGTAAACTGTTTTGATAAAATGTTTATAAATAATAATCTTAATGAACCAAAAAAAGTAAAGGATTTGAAAGATGAAATTCCAGAGTTAAAAGATACTTGTAAAAAATGTGGACAATATTTTATGAATCCGAGAAATAAAAGCCACATAAAATATGATGTAATTATGGGCCAATTTTTTGAAAATATTTTGATAGACTATTTTACTAATCATTTAAAAATTAAAGCAACTCACGGAGATAAGAGTAACAAAAAATATCCTGACTGTATGATTTTGGGAAAAGATAAAGGTATCTTAGCTTATTTTGAAGTTAAATATCATTGTGCGCCTTTTATTTGTGCTATTAATAAAATTAATAGATATTGCTATGAAAGTAGTGCTACACTTGATGTAAAAAAGATTGAACGCCAATTAGAAATAATTGAATCGGATATAGAACGTCCTGTATTTTATATTCATTGGATTGATTATCCATGTTTAAAGGGGATCTTTTTTGAAAATAGCGAACAAGTAAAAAATGCTTTAATAAATGAAAAAACTTTTGAAAGACAAGAGCGCGAAGGGGATTTAGAAAAGAATCCACAATCTATATACAAAGAGAAAATATATTCACGCCTGCTGGAAATGGGAACACTTGAAGAATTTGTGACAATGATAAAGGATATGCAAACAAATGGTGTTAATGTAAGTTAGAGGTGATAAAATGGAATACAAAGTTCATGATAAAAAGTTACCTATACCGTCTTTTTTTCAGGTTTATAATTATGGCGGTGGAAATGGTGATAAGGATAGAGAAATTGTGTATGCAGAATTTACTGATAATACACCGGCCTTAATAAACTATTATTATATCAACAATAAAATACCACATTTATTTCAAAGTCATGCATTTGATGATATATCAAAATACAATAAAATAGGAGATTTGTATAATGATATTAGGCAGAATTTAATAAAGAATGGTGAAATCTATAAAGGTTATTCTACAAAAAATTATGATTTTAACAAAAAAATATTTTTACTTGATAGCGGAGCTGCTAATGTTGTTAAATATATTATTAAAAAAGTAAATTATGATTATGATCTTTTCATTAAAGAATTAATTCAACAGATGAAAGAATATTATGATTTTGCTAATCATTTAAAAATAGACATTGTGGTTGCTTTTGATTTGGGTGGCAAATATACTGAAAAAGATGGTGAAAAAAAGGATATAAAATTAAGTAAATTTATGAATTCTATTGATGCAGAACAAATAAATAATCTTCTTCTTGAAGAAACAACAAAATATTTATCCCAAATGAATGATTATTATCCTTATGTTTTAGCTACTGTCCATGGAAGATTGCAAGATGATTATATAAATTGTACGAGATATATACTTTCTTTAGAAAATAAATATAATTACAAATATTGGGGATTTGCTTTAGGCGGAATAGCAAGCTATAAACAATTAGACAAAAGCTGGTATGAGGATATCAATTTTGAAACAACAGGAAAAAAGAATTTTATATCAACAATTGGTCCAGCAAGAGCATCTAAAATAGTCCGTAAAGAAATTGGAGATAATAGACCTATTCATGCATTAGGATGTGGAGGTTATCCGAATATAACTACAAATTATTTCTGTGGTGCTACTTCATTTGATGCGGCATCCCCAGTACGAAGAGTAGGAGATGGTAATTTTGAATCAACAAAATGCGTGTTTGAATCAAAACCATTACCAAAAGCTAAATTTAGTAAATATTTTGTGGGTGGAATAAATTTTGATAATTCTATCAGAGAAGAAGAATGTGAATACATTGAACTTTATAAAGTTAAAAACGATATTAAGCTATGTGGATGTCCTTCCTGTATGGAAGCAAAAAATATAGTTAATATAAAAAAACTTTATTCAATGAAAGAACTTGATGATGAAGCGACATATTTTAGCAGACAACTAATGGGCCTTCATGCTGTTATGCAACATAGAAAATTGTGTGAAACTATTTCAAAATATTCATCAATTGAAGAATTTTGTAAAGCATATCCTAATAAATTAAATATCGGATTGCTTAATATATATGAACAATTATAAAAGACAGGAAAAATTATATTTCCTGTCCTTTATTTTTAGTAGGTTTGTCTAAGCTTGAAATTGCTTGTAAAAAAGCATTTTTTTTATCTTCTTCACTTTTGCATTCGTCGAAAACTGATGATGGAATTTTTCCTTCAGTTGCAAGTCTTTTGTTGCATTCATCTTCATATTTTTTATCTAGCTCAAAACCAATTGCTTTTCTACCTAAAATTTTAGCGGCAACTAATGAAGTTCCACTTCCGGCAAATGGATCTAATATTGTATCACCTGGATTACTACTCATTTTTAAAATTCTTATTATCATAGGTAACGGATAAATGGTTGGATGAGTTAACTCTAGCTTTTTCTTTGTCATATTATTAACTCGGTCAAAGTACCAAACATCAGTAGGGTTTCTACCTGAACCAGTTAATCTTTTATCATTTTGTGTAATATAAGGAACTCTTACATCATCTAAATTAAAAACGTAATTATTTAAATCTTTTACCCCCCATATAATATTTTCATATCTTCCAGAAAGTCTGTTTGTACAATTTTGCATATTATTAAATGTCCACGTAATAATATTTTTAATTTTAAAATTGTTTTCTTTTAATATATCATAACCTATATATGGTAAAGGTAGGATTTCTTTATCTTTCCCTAATGGTATTGGTGAAAGGTTTAAAAAGAAACTCCCATTAGGTTTTAATACACGATATATTTCCTTCGTAACATCGTTTATTAATTTTTTCCATTCTTCAAGAGTTATTTTATCGTTATACTTACCATAAGGTTTCCCTATGTTATAGGGTGGAGAAGTTACTACTAATGATATAGAATTATCTGGTACGTTTTTAAGTAAATCTCTACAATCACCATACTCAATTATAATATCTTTACTCATTTAGTAATTCTCCTTTCTTGCATTTAGCAATTCGTTTGTTAGCAATATCAACATAATCTTGTATGATTTCATATCCGATATATTGTCTATTCATTTTTTTTGCTACAGCAGCTGTTGTTCCAGAACCCATAAATGGATCTAGTACAATATCATTTTCGTTTGTAGAACATCCTATTATACGTTCTATTAATCTTTCTGGGTATTGAGCAGGATGCTCAGTTCTTTCTTCAAAGTTACCAGATACCATAGAAATTTTCCAAACATCACTAGGATTTTTTAATTGGCTTTTATATCGATCAGGCCTATAATTGAGTGCTGGTATTTTTACTGCATCAAGATTAAATTTATAATTGTCTTTGTTTTTAGTAAACCAAAAAACATATTCATATCTTGGCGCGAATCGTTTGTTAGTTGAACCTCCCCAATCAAAATTCCATATAATTACATTTTTTAAATACATATCTTGAAAATAATCTTGAATCCAAAATGGTGGAATAATAATTCCATTGTTATATCTATTTTTAATATTTATGAAAATTGAACCGTCTTCTTTTAATACTCGTTTACATTCAGAAAATACATTTTTTAATAATTCTCTATATTCTTCTTCTGCAAAATTATCTTTGTATTTGATTCCTTTACTTTCTAGAACTTTACCTTTTGAAACTTTGTTACCATAATTGATATTAATGTTGTAAGGTGGAGAGGTTACAATCATATCAATAGATTCGTTTAAAATGTCTTTCATATCTTCACTTGAAGTATTATATATAATATTTGATTTCATTATTACCTCCTGTACTACCATTATACCTTAAAATAGGCTAAGGGTCAACATTATTTGATAAATTTTTTTTGTTTTTTTTAAATAGAGAACTTATACGTGGTATAATAATAAATGGTGATAACTTATGCTTATAAAAGTTGTAGCAGCTTTAATAAAAAAAGAAAACAAAATATTAATTGCAAAACGTTCAACAGGAGATCCTAATGTGTTAGGAAAATGGGAGTTTCCAGGTGGAAAAGTTGAATTAAATGAGGATGAGTTTCATGCAATAGAAAGAGAAATTTTAGAGGAATTTGAATTAAAAATAAAAGCAAAAAAATTTGTAGTCAACAATATATGTGAATATCCAGCTAAAACAGTAGATTTACGCTTATATAGTTGTGATTATGTAGATGGAGATTTTAAATTACATGATCATTCCGAATATAAATGGGTAAAAAAAGAAGAATTATTAAATTACGATTTGGCACCGGCAGATATTCCACTTGCTAGGTATGTTATGGAGGTAAATAAATGAGATTTTGGTTTGTTAATTTAGGTAAATATTATGATGCCCAAAGAGAAGGAAGATTTTTATGGGCACCAATTTATAATAAAAATGGCGGAGTTTTTAAACATTGGGATTATTTAAAAGATGTAAATAAAGGAGATGTTATCCTTTGTAATAATAATGGTAAAATATTTTCTGTTGGTGTAGCTAAAAGTAATGCTTATTTATGCGAAATACCTGATGCATTTGAACAAACATGGCAACCTGAGGGAAGAAGAATTGATTTGAATTTTATTGATTTAGATTCGCCATTGAAATTTAGTGATTATAAAGATTATATTGCTGATAACATAAATCCAGAAGAAAATCCTTTCGATATAAATGGTAATGCAAAACAGGTATATCTATGGCCTTTAGATCAAAACATTGCAAAATATTTAATCCAAAGGATGAACAATAAAGAGATTAATTCTTTAATTGAAATGTCAGATAATTCTTTAAAGGATGAGATAGAAGAAATACAAGAAGAACAAGAACAATTTGAAAAAATAAATAGTGGTTCTATTAAGGCTTATAAAAAAGAAGAACTTGAACATATAGAAAACAACTCTTATACTTATGTTCCGAGAGTCGAGGAAGGTAAGAAAAAAATTCTAAGAGAAAAAACTGATCCGAAATTAAAAGCTACAAGAATGGAATTGTCAGGGTATCTTTGTGAGATAAACCATGAACATAAAACATTTACAAATTCTTCAGGAAATCACCAATATTTAGAATGTCATCACATAATTCCTTTAAATGCTCAAAAGGATTTTGTTAATACAAAATTAGATAGCATGTTTAATATAGTAGCTGTTTGTCCTATATGTCACATGCAAGTGCATTATGCTACCAAAGAAGAAAAAGGTCAAATATTTGCTAAAATGTATAATATTAGAAAACAAGAAATGTTAGAGCATGGATTTGATCTTGCAAAAATAAATGAAATTTTTAATAAATATTATTTAAATCAAAATAAGTAATAGTTTGAACAAAGAGTCATAAAAATATGGCTCTTTTTTGTGGTATAATATTAATTGATAGATTGTCTAATTAGAAGGGAAGGTATTATGGGAAAATTATATTTAATTACAGGTGATATTATTGAAAATTCAAACGGTATGGATGCGATAGTAAATGCTCAAAACAAATATATGATTAATGGTAGTGGAATATGTGGTACAATATACAGAAATGCCGGTATGGAATTATTGGAATATTGTAAAAATAATTATTCAGTGCCAATGGAACCTTGCGAAGTTAGAGTTACTCCAGGATTTGATTTAAAAATGAAAATAATACATTCATATGCTCCAATATATAGAGAGTGGGAAAATCCTATTGATAAATTAAAAGAAGCCTACAATAATGTTTTAACAGAAATAAAGAATAATAAATTTAGGAGAATTATTATTCCAAGCTTAGGAACAGGTATTCATGGATATAAACACGAAGATGTAGCTGAATGTATAATAGAATTGTTATATGATTTTTGCAAAAGTAATGATGTTGAAATATACTTTGTTAATAGATTATCAATAGTAACAAATGAATATTTAAATGCATTAGTAAAAACAAAAGAAATAAAAGAAGCAGAGCTATTAGAGATGTTAGTTAATGAAAAAAGTTGCTATGACGAATTTATTGATGGTAAAGAAAAAGAAGATTTTAATTATTATGAAAAATTAATTTATCACAAAGTTATGGAGGAAAAATAATGATTGAAGAAAAATTATTATATGAAATCGATAAAATAAAAAAATATTTAAATGATAAAGATAAAATTGGAGAATTTCATAATGATGGATTAGGATTTTATTCATATGATGATCAAATAATAAATTTTATTAGTTCGATAACAGACAGTGATAAATATAAAAATATTTATGTTCCCAATATGAAAAAGAAGTTTCAACAAGACGGTTTAGCTTGTTTAAATTTTGAGGAATGTATAACATATTTTCATTGGTTATGGACAGCTGAAAGAATGGCTCCGGGTTCTATCAAAAAACAAGTAGAAGAAGGACGCTTTATAATAGTTGTTAATTTATTAAATAATTATTTACACGATTATGTTTGGAAAAATCGTTCACATATTTTTAATGGAGTTGTAGGATTTATTGTAGGGGATGCGATGGGAGTTCCAACAGAATTTTGTATGAGAGAAAAACTATTTAAAAATCCTGTAACAGAAATGATAGGCTTTGGTTCACATCCGGTACCAGCAGGATCATGGTCAGATGATACATCTATGACATTAGGATTAATAGATTCAATTATAAATAAAAAAGAATTAAACTATAATGACATTATGAATAATTTTGTCGAATGGGTTAGTAGTGGAAAATACACACCAAGTGATAAAGTTTTTGATATTGGTAAAACTTGTTTAAGAGCTATACAAAATTATAGAAAAAATGTCGAACCAACAGAATGCGGTTTAAAAGATATAAATTCAAATGGTAATGGTTCATTAATGAGAATACTTCCATTGGTTTATTACCTATATTATAAAAATATAACGGATGAAGATAAAATTATAGAATTAACAAATAATATATCATCGCTTACTCATGGCCATGAAATCAGTAAAATGGGGTGTTACATATATGTAAGGTATGCATTATATTTATTATACGGATTTAATAAATATGAAGCGTATAGTAAAATACAAAATTTAGATTATAGTTTTTATAAAAAAGAAACAATAGAAGTTTATCATAGAATTTTAAAAGAAAATATATCGCAATATGATGTGAAAGACATAAGTTCTTCTGGGTATATAGTTGATACACTTGAAGCTTCACTTTGGATGTTATTAAACACCAATAGTTATAAGGAAGCTATAATTGGTTCAATTAATTTAGGCAATGATACAGATACGATTGGTGCTATATGTGGTTCCATGGCTGGAATAATATATGGGTATGATGAAATACCAAAAAAATGGATAAATACACTATTAAAAAAAGATTATATTTATGAAATCTTAAATCAATTTGAATATACACTTTGTGAATCAAAAAAAGATGCAATAATTGGGGCTGCAATAGGAGATATCGTTGGTTCAAGATTTGAACGTAATAATTGCAAAAAGAAAGATTTTACCTTCTTTAGAAGCGGGTGTAGAGTTACAGATGATACAGTTATGACATTAGCGGTTGCCAAAGCATTAGTTGAAGCAAATCGTAAATATGATGACTTAAATAATATAGCAATTAATAATATGGTAGATGTAGGAAGAAAGTATCAACAGTGTGGTTTTGGAAAGACTTTCTTTGATTGGATAAAAACAGATAATCATGAACCATATAATAGCTATGGCAATGGTTCTGCAATGAGAATTAGCTCAGTTGGTATTGTGGCTAGAACTGAAGAAGAATTAAAAGAAATATCTAAAAAAGTAACAGAAGTATCTCACAATCATCCTGATGGTATAAAAGGTGCAGAAGCAGTAGCCATGATGATTTTCTTAATTAGAAGAGGGTTAAAAAAAGAAGAATTAAAAGAAAGATTTGAAAAAGAGTATTACCACTTAGATTTTAATTTAGAAGAATTAAGAAAAACTTATAAATTTAAAATATCATGTGCTGAAACAGTACCGCAAGCGTTTATGGCGTTTTATGAATCGTCAAATTTTGAAGATGCAATACGAAATGCTATTTCTATTGGCGGAGATAGTGACACAATAGGTGCTATATGTGGATCAATAGCAGCAGAATATTATGGCATACCTAACTATATTTATGAAAATGGATTGAATTATTTTGATGAGTATCAAAAGGAAATATATGCAGCCTTTAAAGAAAGGTATATGAGTGAATAATATGGTAGAAAAAATTACAGACGAAGAATTAGAATTATATGCACAAAAAGTAAGAGATGATATAAAATATGGTGGAGAAGGAATTTTGATAGATGAAGCATTAAAAAAACAATCCACTTAATAATGATAAGTCTTTAGTTGCGATGAAAATTTGCTTAATAGATATTACGAATGGTACAAATTTAAGTAGAAATTTAGGTAAAGATGGAGGTTTATTTAAGCTATCTCAAAAAATAGTTGATTCTAATTTTGATGAAAGAGTAAAAAACGGAGACACATCAATAATTCCTGAATTAGCAAAATGGACTAAAAAAGAGTTTGGTAAAAATTTATTTTCTTTTATAACTAAATATTGTTTATATCATAACGTTCATTGTTATAACAAAGATGATTATGCAATATTTGATTCAGTTGTTAGCAAAAGTTTGCATAAATATATATCTAAAGAAGATTATGAAATATTAACAGGTAATAAATTGAGATATGATTCATTTTTTAAAATGAAAGATGAATATAATTATGATTTATATTTAAAAATAATAGATTTCATAATAGAAAAAAATAAAATATCTGTTGATAATCCTCATAGAAAAATTGATTGGTTCATTTGGTATAAAAATAGGATATAGCATTTTAAGTATCTAATTATATAAAATTATAACTCGCAGAAATGTGAGTTTTTCGTTTTCTTTATGATATAATATACAGAAAACAGGAGGTACATATGTATAAAAAAATTGAAGAATTATATAAAAAGAAAAGCCCTTATAATAAAATAAAAATTAAAATGTTCTGGACGTATATTGTAATAGCTTTATTTCTATCATTATTTAATATTTTTAATTCATATGTGTTGATGATATTAACAGTAATTATGACAATAATTAGAATGAAATATATATGTGAAAAAGAGTTAAATACAAAATTACATTTTAAATTTAATAAGAAAAATGCAAAAGAAAAACCTTTAGATGAGATTATATGTGAAAAAGAAAATGAATTGTTTCAAAATTATTTAAAAACAAAGAAAAACTACAACTTACAAACTTTAAAATGTATTATGGAACATTATAGGAATTTAGTAAAACCAAAAGTTGTAAGTGATAATTTTTGGTCAATCATAGCAATAATAGTTTCAATTTTGCTTGCGTTTGTAACTAAAGATGGTTTTGATTTTAATAGTTTTGAAAAAGCTTTACCATATTTAATTAGTATTGGTTTTGTTGTATTAATAATTTTATTTTTCATAAGACAATTCAGCCAAGCAAAAGTATTTTTTAAGGGTGAAGATGGCATGTATGAAAGATTAGAAGAAATATTTAGTGAATTATATATTAAGTACATTAGTGATATAGAAGTATCAAATCTAAACACATTAAAGAAAAAAATTAATAAAAATGTAAAAAAAGAACAACCTGAAGGTAGTCCAAAACGTCGAAGAAATTCAAATAAGTCTTTAAAATAATAGTGTCGGGAACGAATTGGCGTTTTGATAAATTCTCTGGGAACAAATTGGGAACACAGGCATAGAACAAGATAGGTAAAATAGGGTATTTTACGATAAATTTGGCAAATGACAAAATAAGAATAATGCAAAATATGCTAGAAAATTAACACACGCCAAATCCCCCTGAAGAGAGCAAAAGTTCTCATTTTGCTCATATATAAAAAATAAATATAGTTAAAATATAACATCTATATTTATTTTTTTATTCTCTTTAAGTTTTAATAAGTTACTATCTATTTCTTCTTTTATTTCTTCATTATACTTTGGATGCCTTTCAATAGTAATAACTAATTCTTTTATTTTTGGTATCATTTCATCATTTAATTCTTTCAAATATTCTTCAACATAAATATATAATAATAAGATAGATGCTTCAATAATATCATTACTACTTGCTATAGATAAATAGTTGATAGCCTTATTTATATCTTTTACGAATACTACATCTCCGGTTAGATAGAAATATTTAGCTAGGTTATAGTAAGCATATGGATAAATATTATCGATAGGAGATTCCAAAGCTTTATTATATAGTTCAAATGCTTTATCTAAGTCAATGTTTACATATATTCCTTTACGATAATATTCGCCAAGAGTATTTAGTGCATAAGACTCACCAAGCAGAGAAGACTTTTCAAAGTAATAGAAGGCTTTTTGATAATCTTTCATATCTTCATATATTTTACCTAAGTTATTATAAGCATAGACATAGTTATATGAGACCGCTTTTTCATATAAAGATTTTGCTTTCTCAATATCTTTCTTTACATATAATCCTTTTTTATACATATTACCTAATAAATTAATGGATGCTACATTACCTAATTTAATAGCTTTATTTAAATATTCGTAAGCTAGTTTTAAATCTTTATTTGTTTTGTTACCAATATTATTATTAATTAACATTTTAGCCATCATATAATAACTACTAGGATGCTCTTTTAAAGATGCTTCTTTAAAGTATTTATAACTTATATCATATCTTGGATATCCTTTAATATATCCTTTGTATTCATCACTACCTAATTCATATAAAGCATATGGATTATTATTCTTGGCTAGAGTAGTTAAAGAGTAGTTATAGTTAATGCCTTCACTTAGTTTAAGATTTAAATATTCCTCTAACTCTTTAGGGGATACTAATGTATTGTTTAGAAGATTTTCTATTATTTCTTTTTTTAAATTATCTTCATATATGGGTTGCTTTTTATCTAAGATAATAAAGAATAGTATTTGAGTAAGGGCTTCATATAAATTATTATTACTTATTAAATATAATAAATTACTAGATAATTCTTTAGATACTTCTTTATCATTTTTACTTATATTATATAATTTTATAGTTATTGTTTTTAATATACTATTATTATTTATTATATCTATCTTTTCATTCTTAGATAAATTTGTATAGATATTACTAGTTATTATGGTTAATAAATTAATTATTATATCTAGTAGAACATATTTATCTTTTTGATATTTCTTTTTATATATTATATATTGTTGTTTATATTCATTGTTTATACTTCTTATACCAATACAATAGTTATTTACAGTAGTATCATTTATATTATTAGTATTAAATAGAGCATTAAATACTTCTATTTGTATAGCACTAGTTTTATTAATAGTGTTTTCTTTTATTATTCTAGTAAAATTACCTAGAGATAGATGATTATCATTATTATTTAATTTTATATATTTTTTCATAGTTACCTCATCTTTATTATATCATAAGTGTGGATTATAGTAATAATATTTATTTTTAGTGTGGATTTATAATACTTATAATGTTTATTTATTAATAATATAATGATATTAGAAAGGTGATGTTATGAAAAAGTTTATGAAAAATTATAAGTCTAGTATTATATTAATTTTAGCAGTTATTATTGGTACGATTATAGGACTTATATTTAAAGAGAAAGCTAGTATTCTTAGTCCTTTAGGAGATATGTTTATTAATATGCTTTTAGTAGTTGTAGTACCGCTAATATTTCTTTCAATAACAGTATCTATATCGAAGATTAAAAGTGCTAAAAGACTTGGCAAGATTATGATTACGACAATAATTACTTTTGTTATTACTTCTTTAGTAGCAGTAGTAGTGGGCTTCGTTTCGACATATAAGATTAATTTAGTTGATACTGAGAGAGTTAGTGATATTAAGAGTAGTTTAGTAGAAGATGTAAAAGTAGAAGAACTTAATATATTAGAGAGGACTGCTAAAACACTTACAGTTAGTAAGTTTAGTGATTTACTTAGTACAGATAATTTAATGGCTTTATTAGTATTTTCTATTATATTTGGAGTGGCTATTAATATGGCTGGTAAGAAGGGAGATAAGGCTAGAGAAGTATTAGAATCTTTTAATGAAGTTATTATGAAGGTTGTTAATATTATTATGTATTATGCTCCGATAGGTTTTATGTGTTGTACTGCTTCTTTGGTTGGTACTTTTGGTAGTGCTATAGCAGTTGGGTATATTAAGACTTTTGTTATATATATGGTTGTGTGTTTATTATTTTACTTTATTGTGTATACAATATATGCTTTTATGGCTGGGGGAGGCGAGGGTATTAAAAGATTTTGGAAGAATGCCATACCGGCTAGTTTGACTTCGATTGCGACATGTTCATCAGCGGCATCTATTCCAGTAAATAGTGAATGTGCGAAAAAGATTGGAGTACCTGATGATATAGCGGAAACAGTGATACCTCTTGGTACAAGTTTTCATAAAGATGGTTCGATTATTGGTAGTGTTTTTAAGATTATGTTTTTAGTAAGTTTATTTGGTACAGATATTAGTGGTTTTGGTAGCGTTAGTAAGGTATTATTAGTAGCCTTAGTGGCGACACTTCTTGTTACAGCAGTTCCTATTGGTGGGGGGACAATATCAGAAATGATGATTCTAACAATGATGGGATATGGGACAGGAGCACTTCCAATACTTACGATTATTGCCACTATTATTGACGCGCCGGCTACGATGCTTAATGTTGTTGGCGATTTATCTAATTCAATGGTTGTAGCTAGGGTAGTTGATGGTAAGAATTGGATGAAGAGATAGTATTGACCTCTAGATTATTCTAGGGGTTTTTAATGTTTATCTTAAATATTTTATAGAGAAAAATATCTTCTTTTTCTTTATTAGACAAGATGACTATGTTATAATTATATTATAGTAGGTGTAGATATGAAGAGATTATTAAGAATAAGTTTTGATTTATCATTATTATCTTTTATACCAATAATATCATGGTTTTTATTAGGGATAATAGTAGATGAAAATTTAATTAATATTTTTACATTAACATATCCATTACAGTATATATATTATATTATTAGATCTATATTTTCAACGGGTGCTAGTATAAGTAAAGAGAAAGATAATAATGAAGATACTGTTATGTCAGGGTTAGTAGTAGGTACTCTTATAGCGATTATTATATTTACAATTATTTTATTTAATGTGAATAATTATATTAAGTTTATGAATATGGACGTAGGTATATATAGGACTTTTACGATATATTCAATAATACAATTATTTATTACTTTAGTGTTTTCTATGATACAGAATAAGTTATATTATGAAGGTAAGAATAAGATAGCTAATAAGAATTCTTTAATATTTAATTTATTAAACTTTATATTGTTAATAGGTACTTCGTTAATTACTAAGAATCAGGTTATTATAGTTATAGCTACTTTAATACCTTTAGCACTATTTACTTTATATATTTATATTGATAATAGTAGCAAGTTTAAGTTTACAGTTAATTTATTTAAGTGGATAAGATACGATTCGGCGGAACTATTTAATAATTTTGCTTATTTAATAATATTTTTATTTGGGTTATCTAATACTTTAGAGTATGGAGAAGTATATGCTTTGGCAATAACATTTGTGGCTTTGATAACAGATACACAATGGGATACAGCAGATGCTATGGTAGTAGCGGCTAATATAGATATAAGTAAGAATGAGTTTAATTATAATGAACATATAAATAATGCTTATAAGTTATTATCAATATTATTTAGTACTAGTTTAGTTATGTTTGGAATATTATATTGGTTTTATGATTTAGATATAAGGATTACTATAATATATTTTAGTTTTGAGATAATTAATTTCTTGTTGTATCCAATGTATAGATTAAAGATTTGTTATTTACAATTAGAATATTCAGCTTTGAAGACAACTTCTAATAAAGTTATAGCATCAATATTAAGAATTGGTATGTCATTAATAGATTCCCCATTTTGTACAGGGTTAGGACAAGTATGTTCATCAGTATATCAATTTATAACGGTTAATGTGATGTTCTATTTAAACTATAGAATTGATAAGAAGGGTAATGTTATAAGAAAATATAAAAAGAACGCGATTCTTTCATAGAGAACCAGGTTCTTATTCTTTTACTAGTGGTTTAAAGTTTTCAATAGCACTTTTTAATTTAGGATGTCTTATTACAAAGTGAATAGTTGGATTGATACTTTTGGAGATAATTACATAATTATTATCAACAATATTAATAGAGATATTTTTAAATGTTTGGTCATTATTGATAATTAAGTGATAGTTTTTATTACTATAGTTTATGGTATCTTTTAAGTGTTCAAGATATTCATGATAAGTATAGGTTATTTTTTGATTATAAAAGATATTTTCAAGAGATAGAGATAAGTTATTAGTAAATTCATTTTGAGTCTGTAAATAATTTTGTGTAAATAGAGTCTTTCCATGATACAATAAAAGA